>Ga0209121_10001124_pt1 | contig 27996 bp, 24 predicted proteins | sample Cruoilmetagenom3_FD_187292 | JGI IMG/M metagenome (GOLD analysis project Ga0209121, IMG submission 187292) | Oil polluted marine microbial communities from Coal Oil Point, Santa Barbara, California, USA - Sample 3 (SPAdes) (version 2) | ecosystem: Environmental > Aquatic > Marine > Oil seeps ...
ATAGCAGGTAGCTTCGTTTATCCATGGTGGTCGACTCTGAAAGTGCGGTCTGAATGGTTTCAACGAAGCGGGCTACGCTTTGATGAGTTACTTTCGCTTCGGGTCGACGGTGACACCATCGAAATCATTCCTCATGGTGAAGCTGCATAATCAAGTTCGCGGTATCGGGGGTCTCCTTGTGAACCCCACGATCCCCGCGGAACGTGATCCAGCAAGCGTCTAAGTCTGGAAAACGTTGGGTAACCGAATTCTTGGGGACGGCAATTTTTCAATAGTAGCACAGGAGAATACCCGCTCGCTGCCTGACGCGAGCAACGGTTTGCCGTCCAACGGCTGACTGCTTGAGGGACCGGCATCACGCTGCTCCCAACTAATGAAAGGGAAATATCATGACGCCAAAATCAATTGAGGAACTAACCTTTAGCTGCCTGTGTCTTGGGCGAAATTTTGCGAATGCGTGCGAGCATGCAAATATTCCGATGCCCCCGCATTTGGCAAAAAACTATCGCCACCTTCTGGAGCATTTAGAGGGCGGAGAAATCCCCTGCATGAATGAGTTCGAGATTATTAAGGCGGTTGCACGTGCCCTCCGCACGACAATGAATGAACATAAGCCTGGTTACGGGGACCGCGCGTTTCGCATGGACACTGACGAAGACCTTCTTTTTGATCGCCAACTCGATCTTATGCGCAAAGCTGTGAATTGCTACATGGCGCTCATGCAAGAACATGTCACTTTGAAAGACCGTTTGAACGCCATACTTCTTGGACAGCTCCGCCAACGTCATCTCCTCGCGGATCGTTTCAAGCGCAACGCGGGCCTTGAATTTAGGCGAATGGTTCTTTCGTTTCTTCATTCTGGATCGTCTTTCTCATCAGTCGATCCACTTTAGCAACTGGTCCGAAACTCCGCGACCGCCTCTGTCCAGTTTTGCCGGACCACATTCACATGGCTCTGAACAGGGTGCCTGGTACACCACCAAGGCCGGCTGAAAGAGTTCGCCCGGCGCCACAACTATTCAGGTCTTTGACGCGGTTAGGTGTTGCGGGGGCAGGGAGCATGTCCTATATCCCGCCCTCAGGCACCCGTAGCTCAGCTGGATAGAGCGCTGCCCTCCGAAGGCAGAGGTCTCGCGTTCGAATCGCGACGGGTGCACCATTATTTATCAATGATTACAATGAGATGCGCGTTCGAGCCATATGCGGAAAAACGCCATTGTTCGCAGTATGTTCACAGAACGTCGGAATCGGCACCATTTTCATGCAGACGAAAGCAACAAAAAACCGCTGAGAGAGCTGGCACTCTTCTCAACGGTCCATTTGAAAACCCATCTTCTAACGCCAAATACCAAACGCGCTCGCTGCTGGCAAGGCAGGTGTTGTGATGGTTGCCACACTCAAACACGGCGGGTTGCCCGAAGGTGTGCGCCGATCAGGGTTCATCGAGTATGTTGCCCCAGCATTGAAGGCGCGAGGGATCAGCACGTCAGCAATCAGTTATCTGTCCAAAGCGCTGGAAAACTGGACCCGTGATCAGGATTTCACTCCTAACCGCGTTTGTGGGTTTTGGCACAAGGTGGGCTGTTTGGCTGAAAAGCTCTCAGTGACCGTGCGAACCATAAATTCAATTGAGCGCCAACTTGAAGGAGCAGGTTTGATCCCGCGCACCATCATGGCAAATGGAGCGCGTGGTGGATGCCGTGAAGAAGGGACCGGTTCCCCGCTGCGACGGTTGCTGGGGATCAACCTTGCGCCTCTCGTTGAACTGGCCCCCGCTTTGATTTCTGAGGTTGAAACCATCCGAATGAAGCGCGAAGCCATAGTGCTTTGCCAGATGAAATTCGCCAAATCAACAATCGCATCCGTCAGTTGAAAGATGAGGATGCTCTTGAGTAGGCGCAAACGATTTTTCCCAATGGGCGAACTGCAACAATACAGGACATGACGCAGCTCGAGGCCATCCGTTCGGCGCTGCAAGCTGTGGAAAAGGCGATTGTAACCCCGTCTGGTTCGGCAAAATTTTCCGGTCAGTCGGAAGAAAACAGCCGACCTATAATTCAAACCCAAGATTCTAAATTATTGTATGCACCAGTTTGTGCGCCAAACGAGATTAGCATTCGTCAGGTGATGAATGTTGCCACCGAGGAGTTCTGTGAAGCGGTGGCGATGTATGGGGATTACTCATGGCGTGAAATTGTGGAGACCGCGTATCAAATCGGGTTAACTATCGGCATCAATGAACGTGCTTGGCAAACAGCCTGTGCCAGCGTGGGAAGGGAGCGTGCGGCTCTTTGCGTGATCCTCATTCACCGCAACCAAGACCTGCCAATCGGTCATCCGTATCGTGCGAAAATTCCCGTTGCTTGCCTTAGAGGAATGGCGCGATCTGCATTGGCAGGGAGTTTGAACCTCGTCGGGTTTATTGGTGCCGCGCGGGGGCAATCTGCCCGACAGAACCTACAGTTCAAGGAAAAACGCTGTGCGCACTAAGGAAACAGCAAGGCGACCCATGTCGTACTTTGGCGCTTCTTCCTGGCGGCGATTTTTTCGAAAGCCAAGGGGCGTTTCCAGCCTAATGCCGAATGTCTACGGCACGGGTTATGAAAGCCATTGATGTATTCCGCTGCACGGCAGCCTGCTGGTCAGGACGACACGCACTGCTTCTTGTCTAAACTCAGGTGATTGTTTCGGTCCCATACTCGTTCTCCTTTTGCGCATAATATGCGGTTAAAGAAGCGGCACAATCCCGCGACAGGTCCATTGTTTGGCAAGCTCAGGCGCGTTCCAGGGTCGGGGCCCATTTCCACGGATCGGTGTCGTGCAACATGTGTTTTTTCAGCGATTCCAAGCCACTATGCGGGCCTCAGCATCGGCTAGGCCGTGCGATACCGCGCGACGAAATTGCGCAGGATGCGTTCGGGCATGTGGATGTCTTCGGCCTGGCACATGGCGATCAGGGTCTCGGCGTCCTCGGGCGGGAAATAGCCCTTGTTCCGGTAGATCCTGATGCGGGTTTCAAAGCCGTCGCCATCCGCTTCGGGGTGGAATTGTGTGGCATAGACGTTCTGGCCCAGGCGCAGCATCTGGAACGGGCAGGTTTCGCCTTCGACCAGGTGCACGGTCCCGGGGGGCAGGGTTTGCACGGCTTCCTTGTGACCGACAAAGGCGCGAAAGTGGCTGTCGATGCCGTCCATCAGGGGGTCGGACTTGCCCTCAGGGGTCAGCCAGCAGTTTACCGCGCCGACGGGTTCGCCATATTTGTCCTTGGTGACACTCCCGGGCGACAGGTGGTGGCCCAGGATGCCGATGCCGTAACAGCAGCCCATATAGGGGAAATCGCGCGCGGTTATGTCGGGCATGAGGGCCAGGATCACCGCTTCAATGCGGGCCTCGACCGGGTCCTTGCCTTCGGGCGCATCTGACACACAGCCCGGGCCGCCCCCGACGATCACACCGCTGTAGCTGTCCAGCGACAGGTCGGCGGGCAGGTCTTCGCGGTCCAACCGGATGCGATGAACCTCGGTGTCGGCCAATCCGCCCTTGCTCAGAATGGCATGGAATTCATCGTCCGAGGCTTCGGTTTCGGGGCGCAATTGCAGGATCAAGAACGGTTTCATGGGGGCGTGGTAGCCTGTGCGCCACGCCCACGCAAGACGGCTGTGTGGCCAAAGAAACATTGTGGATGCGTCACTATGTGCCTTTGTATTCCGTTGCATTCATCGTCACATTATAATTAGCGAATATTGCTCTGTAGGTGAGGTGCGGAGTGAGGAGGAAATAGCCAACATGAAACGTTTTGCCAGCGTTCTGCTTGCAGTCTTCGTGGCCAGTGCCACGGCGGCTTGGGCCGACACTACGGCCGGGACGCCACACGCGCCCCCGCCCCATCCCACCGTTCCCAACACGACCACTGCGGACCACTCGGAATTCAAGGTCCTGCAACAGAAATTCACCTCGGGCCCACAAGTGACCGAGGCCTGCATGACCTGCCACACCGAGGCAGACAATCAGATCATGCATGCGGTGCACTTTACCTGGGATTACGAAAGCTCCTCGGGGCAACAGTTGGGGAAATCCAACGTGATCAACTCCTTCTGTGGCAATGTCGCGGGGAACGAGGCGCGCTGTACCTCCTGTCACGCGGGCTATGGCTGGGACGATATGTCGGTCACGCCGGCCGAGGCGGGCGTGCAGCCCGACTGTTTGGTCTGTCATGACCGCACCGGGCAATACACCAAGACTTCGACCGGGGCAGGGCATCCGCCGCTGGATCCGGTAAAGCCGGGCGCCAAAACCATTACCGGCGCGCTGGCCTGGCCGGTGGACTTGGCCGAGGCGGCGCAAAGTGTCGGCATGCCAGGGCGTGACAACTGCGGCAACTGCCACTTTTATGGCGGCGGCGGCGATAACGTGAAGCACGGCGATCTGTCGTCCGTGCTGTATGAGCCGACCGAAGATGTCGATGTGCACATGGCCGCCGATGGTCTGAACTTCACCTGTTCCACCTGCCACGTGCAGGATCAACACGAATGGGCCGGGTCGCGCTATGACGTGACAATGACAGAGCCCGAGGCCGCCATGGCCCCCGGTGCCGACCGTCAGACCGCGTCCTGTGAAAGCTGTCACAGCGAAACGCCGCACCCGCTGGAGGTGACCCAGGGGCCGCTGTTCGTGCGCAACATGAAGCTGAACAATCACACCGACAAAGTGGCCTGTCAGACCTGCCACATCCCGGAATTCGCCCGTGGTGGCGTGGCAACCAAGACCTTCTGGGATTGGTCCACAGCCGGTCAGATGAACGCGGAAGGCAAGCCGTTTGGCGAGGATGATTTTATTCAGTCCGATGGCAAGGCGCTGCATACATACCTGTCGACAAAGGGCAATTTCGACTATGGCGAAGACGTTGTGCCACATTACGCCTGGTTCAACGGTCACATTGAATACACGTTGGGCGATGAAACGATTGATCCCACGCAAGTGGTCGAAGTGAACCGCCTGAATGGTGCGCCCGGCGATGGGGTTTCCAAGATCTGGCCGTTCAAGCGGATGGAGGGGCGTCAGGGCTATGACACCCAGCTGAACCGCCTGACCTATAGCCATGTCTGGGGCCCAACCACCGACACCGCCTTTTGGACCAATTTCGATTGGGGCAAGGCGATCGAGGCCGGGATGAAAGCCGCAGGGGCCGAATATTCCGGTGAATATGGCTTTGTTGACACCTATATGTACTGGCCGATCACCCACATGGTGGCACCAGCCGAACAGGCCATGGACTGTGCCGAATGCCACGCCGAAGACGGGCGTCTAGCCGATCTGGCGGGCATCTACCTGCCTGGGTCTAACCCCAACGGCATGGCCGGACTGCTGGGAAAACTGATTGTGATTCTGGCGCTGGTTGGTGTTTTGGGCCACGGGCTTCTGCGCCTTGTTGGCCGCAAATCGAAGGAGGGCTGAGCCATGTCCAAACGTATCGTCAAAGTCTATCCGCGATTTGAACGGGTCTGGCACTGGACCCAGATGGCGCTGATCTTCGTGCTGCTGTTCACCGGGCTTGGCATGAACGGGGTGCATTCGCTGCTGCCGTTCGGCCCGGCGGTGATCTTTCATACCATCGCGGCCATGCTACTGCTGGTGCTGTGGATTTTCGCCACCTTCTGGCTGTTCACCACCGGCACCTGGAAACAGTTCATTCCCCGGATCGAGGGCATGATCCAGGTCGCACGTTTCTATGCGCTGGGGGTGTTCAAGGGCGAAAAGCATCCCTATCGCAAGGTCTATTGGCGCAAGCACAATCCCTTGCAGGCCGCGACCTATTTCGTGGTGAAATGGATGATCTTCCCGGCGGTCTGGGTCTCGGGCCTGTTTTACCTGACCTATAACCTGTGGGAAGACAGCGCCATTGCGGCCACGCTGTTGGTCGTCATGGCCAATGTTCACCTGTTGGCGGCCTATGTGGTTGCGGCTTTCGTCGTCGCTCATGTCTATCTTTTGACCATCGGGCGTGGCTTCCGTCACCATGTGAAACCCATGGTCACGGGCTATGAGGAGGTCGACCTGACCCCCGAACAAGAGGCGTATCTGGAGGCCAATGAGCCTGAACGTCTGAAACCGCGCAACGCCTAAAGCGCGGCGCGCAGGCGGTCGACGTCAACCAATAGGGCGGGGTCCAGCGGGGGCTGGGCCTCGGCCAACCATTCGGAGACGGCCGATGTGCTTTCGCCTTCCGTCGGCAGGTGACGCAGAAACCGCTCAGCGGCTTCAAACAGCACATGGGTTGGTTTGAACCGGTCCACCTGATCGGCATCAAACGACAGGGTATGCAGCACCAGAATGTCGGGAAACACCAGGCTGAACAGCGAGGCAATTTGGCCTGCGAATGAATCAGCAAAAATCAAAAGCCGTTTGGTGCCTGGGGCCCGACTGGTAAGGCGCATGATGTGACCACGATTGAGTACACCATTCCAGACGAATATGTCGTGTGTGTGGGGCACAAGTTGCGTCGTAACCGAGGTTGGCGGCTGTGCCATCCAGACCCAGGACAGGTTAGAGACATACGCCACCTCTTTGAATTCAGGGGGGCGGATGCTCTAGTTGCCAGTGGTCAAGCAATGAAAGGGCTGCGCGATAGGCGCCCAAGGCATTGAAATGGCTGCCAGTTGGCGGATAACTCAGCGGGGCCTGTGCAAGTTGTGCGACCGGAAAGATCACCCCATTGCGCGTGGCTAGGCCGCATTGGTTCCCCCTTTCAGGAAAATCCATCCCTCTTGCCCAAAATGAAGCGTGTCCGCCAATACATCGCTTTCCACGGTGGTCTTGGTGGAGCGAAAAAGAGCGCCCCGAAGGACGCTCTGAAAACTGGAAAAGGGCAGGGGATCAGCTGCCCCAGCTGCGCACCACGCCGCAATCCATATGTACGAAGTTCGACCCGGAGTATTTGCCAACACCACCCGCGTTGCAGGCCTTGGCGGCGCGGAACATCTGGCCGACCGATCGGTTCTTCAGGCGCAGGTCAGCGGCCTGACCCTTCATGTGCAGCGAATTCTTGGCAACCCCGCGCGAGCGCGAACGCAGCATCGCGTTGGTCTGCGGCGAGCGATAGCCCGACAGCATAGTGTAGGGTTCGTTCACGTCCATCAGCGCATGGGCCGCGGCCATGATATCCACCGTGCGCGTGTCGATGGTGATCGATTTGTCGATCCGCCAGTCGCGCATGAAGTGGTTAATCTCTTTCAGGGCTTCTTTGATGTACTTGCCTTCGATCCAATAGATCGTATTCAAAGTTTCACCGGTGCGCCCGGAATACATCGCGACCCGGCGGATATCGCCGCCGCCCCGCAGGAACCCTGCGGCATTGGAGAAAGTGGGGGCTGCCGCCACCGTGGTCGCCGCGAAGGCGCCCAACAAAGTGCGGCGTGTCATGCTCGTCGAGCTGTTGTTCATCATGTCTCAGCGCGTCCCGTCGCTTGCCTGCATGGTCCCATCTTGTCCGCTAAGCGGTTGAAGACAGAGCCATTTGTGTCACCTCATCCCCAGGTGCAAGCATGTTATGGCACAACTCGAATCGCCCGCCAAGCCTGTTGTTGTTCAACAAGCTGATTTTCAAGGGGAATCGGCGAAAATTCGCTGAAATCCATTAACCGTGGTAAAACCGTGCTGAATCCGTGTCTGTCGGGCGCACAAGGTGGGGAAATCCAGACCCATGTCGGATTTGTGAATGGACAGGTGTTAACAACTTGGCGACAGTGTGTCAGTTAAGCTGATACTGCCAAGCCTATATGTGACCGAGGATAATATGACGATTACGCTGCAGCGCCTTCGTGCCCCTTTTGTTTTTGCTCTTTTCATGGGGCTCATGGCCGCCTTCGTGACCGTGGCGCAACCCGCCCGGGCGCAAAGTGCGGTGCCTGCCTTTGCCCAGGCCGTCGCCGAAGCGGCCGCGCGCGACAAAGACATCGCCGCCTTTTATCAGGCCAATGGGTATCAACCGATCTGGACGGGAACGTCAGGAAAGCACCGGTCACGCCGTTCCGCGCTGTTGAAAGTGCTTGGATCTGCCGGTGATCATGGTCTGCCCACGTCGGCCTATGACATGGATATCCTCAAGACCAACCTGCGCCAAGTCGACAGCAAGCGCCAGCTGGGCCAGCTTGAAGTCGAGATGAGCCGCCTGTTTCTGCTGTATGCCCGTCACGTCCAGACCGGTGTTCTGACGCCGCAGCGGGTCGACAGCGGTATTGTACGCGAAGTTCCGTTGCGCGGGCGCACCGCTCTGCTGACAGCTTTTTCTAAATCCTCGCCTGCCGGGTTCCTCAAGGCGCTGCCGCCTAAATCCGGTGAATATGCGCGCCTGATGAAGGAAAAGCTGCGGCTTGAAAAACTGCTGGCCAAGGGCGGATGGGGCCAGGACGTGCCTGGTAAATCCCTGAAACCAGGGGCAACCGGCAATGCCGTGGTCATCCTGCGCAATCGCCTGATCGCTATGGGATATATGAAACGCTCGGCCACACAGACCTATGACACGGACATGCAGCGTGCGGTGCAGCTGTTCCAGATCGACCACGGGCTGAACCCTGATGGCGTCGTCGGTGACGGCACGATGAAGGAAATCAACAAGCCGGTCGAAAAGCGCCTGCAATCGATCCTGGTCGCGATGGAACGCGAACGCTGGATGAACATTGACCGTGGCAAGCGCCACATCTGGGTTAACCTGACCGATTTTACGGCGCAGATCATTGATGGTGGCAAGGTGACGTTCCAGACGCGGTCCGTTGTCGGTAAGAACACCTCGGATCGGCGCAGCCCTGAGTTTTCGGACGTCATGGAATTCATGATCGTGAACCCCAGCTGGAATGTGCCGCGCTCGATCACCACAAGAGAATACCTGCCTGCGATGCAGCGCAACGCCGGGGCCGCTGGGCATTTGCAGCTGATCGACAGCCGTGGCCGGGTGGTCAGCCGCTCGAATGTTGATTTCAGCGCCTATTCTGCCTCGACCTTCCCATATGCCATGCGCCAGGCGCCGGGCACGCGCAATGCGCTGGGGCTGGTCAAATTCATGTTCCCGAACCGGCACAACATCTATCTGCATGACACGCCGTCCAAGAACCTGTTTGCCCGCGAAGTGCGCGCTTTCAGTCATGGCTGCATCCGTTTGGGCGACCCGTTCGATTTCGCCTATGCGTTGTTGGCAAAACAGTCCAGCGACCCCAAGGGCACGTTCCATGCGGCGCTGGAGTCGGGGCGCGAGACGCGCATCGATCTGGTGAACCCCGTGCCGGTGCATATCGTCTATCGCACCGCCGCCATGCCCGCCAAAGGCCGTGCGAATTATCGCCGCGATGTCTATGGGCGTGACGCGAAGATATTCAACGCTCTGGCCAAGGCCGGGGTGGTGCTTCGGGCCGTTCGGGGCTAATCCTTTCGCAACGGGCGGCAACGCCCCCAGCGAAAGAGGCCGGACATGAGCCATACCCTTGCCGAGATTGCCGCCGCCCTTGGAGCTGACCTGTTGGGCGAGGGTGACCTGATCATTTCGGGCGCCGCCGAACCCGGCCAGGCGCGGGCCGACCAGCTGGCGATTGCCATTGACGCGAAATATGCCGACAGCTTTGCCGACGGAAACGCCGTGGCCGCCTTGTTGTGGCCGGGGGCCGACTGGCAGGTGCTGGGGCTGAAGGGCGCGATCATCCCGACCCGAGGCAAAGCCGCCATGCCAGGTCTGACCCGGCTGATGGATCCAGGTCCCGCGATTGCGCCGGGTATCCATGCGGCAGCCGTGGTCGACCCCAGCGCGCAGATCGCAGATGGTGCCGCGATCGGTCCCTTCGTGACCGTCGGTGCCGGCGCACGGATTGGTGCGCGCGCGCGCATCGACAGCCATGTCAGCATTGGGGCAAATACGGTGATCGGTGACGATCTTCTGCTGCACGCGGGTGCCCGGATCGCGCAGGGCTGCACCATCGGCCATCGCTTCATCGGCAACCAGAACTGTGTCGTTGGCGGTGACGGGTTTTCCTTCACCACGGAAGCCAAAAGCGCGGTTGAAGAACTGCGCGAAGACGTCGACCATGTTGGTGCGGTTCAGGGCTCAACCCACTGGCAACGCGTGTATTCCCTGGGCGGGGTTGAGATCGGCGATGATGTCGAACTGGGCGCTGGATCCACCATTGACCGGGGCACGATCCGGGCCACCAGCATTGGGCGCGGCACCAAGATCGACAACCTGGTTCAGATTGGCCACAACGCCATCCTGGGCCAGGATTGTCTTGTCTGCGGCCAGGCCGGGGTCGCGGGATCTGCGCGCATCGGCAACCGTGTCGTGCTGGCGGGCCGCGTGGCCGTTAGCGACAATATTTTCGTCGGTGATGACGTGATTGCCGGGGGCGGGGCTGGCATCATGACCAACGTTCCGGCCGGGCGCGCCGTGCTGGGCACGCCGGCGGTCAAGATGGACACGCAGTTGAAAATCAACCGCGAGATGCGCCGCCTGCCACGGCTGGCCGACACCATCCGTGAGCTTCAAAAAACCGTTTCAAAAATGTCGGAAAAGGGATAAATGCTCCGCAACCGGGGCCAGAGGGGATCAACCATGTCTGACACCACCAAGGATCGCGTCATTGCCATCATCGCCGAACAGGCCGTTCTGGAGCCGGGCGATGTCAGCTTGAACCAGACGCTGGAAGACTTGGGCATCGACAGCCTGGGCCTGGTCGAAAGCATCTTTGCGATCGAAGAGGGCTTTGACATCACGGTCCCGTTCAACGCCAATGACCCCAGCGACAGTGATTTCGACATCTCATCAGTCGCCGCCATCGTGAAAGCGGTCGAAAGCCTGGTGGCCGAGCAACACGCATGAGACGCGTTGTCATTACCGGGCAGGGTACGATCAACGCGCTTGGCACCAATGTGCCCGACACGCTTGAGGCCATGCGCGAGGGGCGCTGTGGCATTGGTGAGCTTGAGTTTCAGGACGTCGAGCGCCTGTCGATCCGCATCGGTGGCCAGATCAAGGGCTATGAGCCCGAGGCCCAGTTCAACCGCCAACAAATCGCGCTGTATGACCGGTTCACCCAGTTCACCCTGGTGGCTGCGCGCGAGGCGATCAGCCAGGCGGGGCTGACCTTTTCGGGCGATCTGGCAACCCGGTCCGGTGTCGTGCTGGGCACCTCGGGCGGCGGCATGAACACGCTCGATGAAAACTATCGCTCGGTCTATGAGGACGGCAAAAATCGCGTCCACCCCTTTGTCGTGCCCAAGCTGATGAACAATGCCGCCGCCAGCCATGTGTCGATGGAATGGAACCTCAAGGGGCCGTCTTTCACGGTGGCCACGGCCTGTGCCAGCTCGAACCACGCCATGGGTCAGGCGATGAACATGATCCGCACGGGCATGTCCGATGTGATGATCACCGGCGGGTCCGAGGCAATGCTGTGTTTCGGAGGCATTAAGGCCTGGGAAGGCCTGCGCGTCATGTCAAGGGACGCCTGCCGCCCGTTTTCTGCCAATCGCAACGGCATGGTCCAGGGCGAAGGCGCGGCTGTGTTCGTGTTCGAGGAATACGAACATGCCCGCGCCCGCGGCGCCGAAATTCTGGCCGAGGTGGTCGGCTTTGCCATGACCTCGGATGCGTCTGACATCGTGATGCCGTCCAAACAGGGCGCAGCGCGTGCCATCCAAGGTGCGATGAAGAACGCGCGCCTGAACCCCGAAGACGTCTGTTATATCAATGCCCATGGCACAGGCACGGCGGCCAATGACAAGACCGAATGCGCCGCGGTGGCCGACGCTTTTGGCCACCATGCCAATGATCTGATGATCTCGTCCACGAAATCGATGCATGGCCATCTGATCGGTGGCACCGGTGCGGTGGAACTGTTGGCCTGCATCATGGCCCTGCGCGAGGGCGTGATTGCGCCCACCATCAGTTACGAAGAACCCGACCCGGAATGCGCGCTGGACGTTGTGCCGAATGTGGCGCGCGACGTAAAGGTTGACGCGGTTCTGTCCAATGCCTTCGCGTTTGGTGGATTGAATGCGGTTTTGGCTTTGCGCAAAACAGCCTGAAGGCAGTTGATTTAAAATGAAAAACGCCGCCTTGAAGGGCGGCGTTTTTGTCGTTCTGTTGGGGGCTTACTGTGCGGGTGCAACCGGCACAGGAATCGCATCAAACGCCTTGGTGAACCCGATTAGCGAGATCGGAAGTTCGACCTTCTGGTCGGGCGCCCGGGCGGGAACGATCACGGCCTTGGCGACATTGCCAGCCTTGAACGCCGCCACTTCGTCCGGGGAAAAGCCGATCTGTGCGATACAACCCTGTTGGCCACAGAAGCGGAACGAATACCGTCGGGCCGTCCCATTATCAATGCTCAGGGTCAGCTGTTGCTGCAACAGGGTTTCCAGCGGCGCAATCACGGTCGCGCCAGCCATGGCCTGGCCACCATCGGGCAGGCGCAGGAAGGAAATCTCGGCAACCGGGTTGCCCGCGCCGTCTTTCAACAGTTGATACAGCTGGCAGGGGTCTTCGCCTTCGGGATTGTGGGCGCATTGCAGTTCCCAATCGCCAATCACCTCTTTCACATAGGTTTGGCCAGGTTGACGTTCAGCCGTCACCTCGGTGCCCATGTCCAATTCCGGTGCGGCACCATCTGTGGGCGTCTCGGACGTCGTATCTGTGGTCGTGGTCGCGTCAGCGGCCGGATCGGTTGCCGTCGTGTCATCTTGGGCAAAGGCGGGGGCGGCCAGGGCAATCAGGGTTGCCAGGGTCACCGGTTTAAGCAGCTCAACCTTCATAATGAATGTCCTATCCCTTGTTTGAACATTGTTTCGTGATGCTTAGCATGTGTGTTTCGGGGTGTCAGGGGACAAATCGCGCAGCGCGGGGAAATCCGCCGCTTAAGGGTCGCAAACGGGCTTGCGCGGCGCGCGGTGCCCTGGTCCAACACAGGGTAGGGGCGCGTGCCTTTGGTGCGCGGACAACAGGGAACACGGTGCGGCGTCATGCCAAATCCGTGACTGCCCCCGCAACTGTAAGCGACGAGCGCGTCGGCAGACCACTGATTCAGAATGGGTTGGAAAGGGGCGGCAAACGATGATGCGCACGTCAGGACAGCTGACTTCATGACCGAAACCCGGGCGGCTGCCGGGGCCGTTCTGGCATGATGAAGGATGGTTTTTGACAAACAAAAGGGCCCGCTCGTGAGGGGCCCTTTTGAGAATTTTTGCTCCCTGCCGGACTGACCGGCTTATTCTGTGATGAAACGCTATGACGTTTTGTCGCAGGGGTCAACAGGGCAAACCTGTTGTTTTTGCACATTATCCGAAAAAAGCCGCGCCCAAGGGCGCGGCCAGTCTGACAGGGAGGAAGCCATTCAAACGAAAGAGGACAATCGCCTGAATGAATTCACTCTGGCAGATAAAGGTTAAAAATGTATTTTCAGGAGAGAACAATAATTCTGACGCAAGGGGCGCAGCTATGGACGGGCATGTATTCATCGGAGGCGGTGGCGAAGACTATGCGGTGCAGCAGGGGCTGTTGCTGAAATACGCAAACCGCCACGGCTTGATCGCAGGGGCGACGGGCACGGGCAAAACCGTGACACTGCAAATTCTGGCCGAAGGCTTTGCCGCCCAGGGCGTGCCGGTGTTCCTGTCGGACGTTAAAGGCGATCTGTCCGGGCTGGCGGCGGCTGGCAGCGAAGGCTTCAAGCTGCACGAGGCCTTTGCCAAACGCGCCGCGACCATTGGCCTGGCGGACTATAGCTATGACGCTTTCCCGGTCACCTTCTGGGACCTCTATGGCGACCAGGGCCACCCGATCCGCACCACCGTGGCGGAAATGGGGCCCTTGTTGCTGGCGCGCCTGCTGGAACTGACCAATGCGCAAGAGGGCGTGTTGAACATCGCCTTTCGGGTGTCGGACGAAGACGGTCTGCCGTTGCTGGATCTGAAGGACTTGCAAGCGTTGCTGGTCTGGGTCGGCCAGAACGCCAAGGACCTGTCGCTGCGATACGGCAATGTGTCGGCCAGCTCGGTTGGGGCCATTCAGCGGGCGTTGCTGGTGTTGGAGAACCAAGGCGGGCACAACCTGTTTGGCGAACCGGCGCTGGAGCTGTCTGACATCATGCGCACCGACACCGACGGGCGCGGCCGGATTTCGATCTTGGCCGCCGACAAGCTGATGGGCGCGCCGCGCCTGTACGCGACCTTTCTGCTGTGGCTTTTGTCCGAACTGTTCGAAGAGCTGCCCGAGGTGGGCGACCCCGACAAACCGAAACTGGTGTTCTTCTTTGACGAGGCCCACCTGCTGTTTGACGACGCGCCCAAGGCGCTGGTTGACAAGGTGGAACAGGTCGCGCGCCTGATCCGGTCCAAGGGTGTGGGCGTCTATTTCTGCACCCAGAACCCGGCGGACGTGCCCGAGGACATCCTGGGCCAGCTGGGCAACCGCGTGCAACACGCTCTGCGCGCTTTTACCGCCAAGGACCGCAAGGAATTGCGTCAGGCCGCCGAAACCTATCGCGACAATCCGCGCTTTGAGACCGAAGACGTAATCCGCGAGGTTGGCGTGGGCGAAGCCGTGACATCCATGCTGGAACGCAAAGGCGCGCCCGGTGTGGTCGAACGCACGCTGATCCGCCCGCCGTCCTCACAGCTGGGGCCGATCACGTCCACCGAACGTCAGGCGTTGATCAATGCATCCCCCATCGCAGGTAAATACGAGACGCTGAAGGACCGCGAAAGCGCCTATGAGCTGCTGAGTAAACGTGCCACGGACGCGGCCCGCGAGGCCGAACAGGCAGAACAGGCCGAAGAAGAGGCCGAGAGCGCCGCAGAACGCGAATACCGTGCCGGGCGGCGCTATTCAGGCACCCGCGTCGGGCGCTCATCCTCGCGCACCCCCCGCAAAATCCGCAAATCCGAAAGTTTTGGCGAGGCGGTGACAAACGTCGTGCTCAAAGAGCTGAAAGGCACCACGGGTCGGCGGATTGTGCGCGGTATCTTCGGCACGCTGTTCAAGGGGCGCTGAGCGGGTGGGGCAACCTATTCACGAAGCTGCCCTGCCGTCCCAGGCCCTGCTGCAACGCTATCGGCAACGGGGTGACTGTTTCACCTATTGTTATACGACGACGTGCCTGGACAGGTCGACCTTGCCCGGTTTGTCACGGCCTTCTTTTGCACGCCGCTGTATTTCGGCACGACCATAACGCCGCCGCCGGGTGCAAAGCCGGGGCAGGGGCAGGGCCCCATCTTCATGGCCCTTCTGGGGTTTCACAAACTGTATTCCCGCGCGCTTCTGGCTGGCGCGCGGCGCAAGCAGGCCTAGAGCGGGCGGATTTTCAGTTCGGCAATCCGGTGGCCTTCGCGTTTGACCACTTCAAAGCGAAAGCCGTGAAAGCTGAACGCCTGGCCCTCGCTTGGGATCATCTGGGCCTCGTGAATGACCAGACCTGCGATGGTGTTGGCCTCGTCGTCCGGCAGCGCCCAGTCGGTGGCCCGGTTCAGGTCGCGAATGGTCATGGCCCCATCGACTAGGAAATGGCCGTCATTGGACCGGCTCAGTTCCGGCTCGCTTCCGGTGTCGAATTCATCGGTGATTTCACCGACAATCTCTTCCAGGATGTCCTCCAGGGTGATCAGCCCTTGCAGTGAACCATATTCATCCACCACCAGCGCGAAATGCGTGTGGCGGCGCAGGAACTGGCGCATCTGGTCGTCCAGCGTGGTGGTTTCGGGAATGAAATAGGGCTCCATCGCCACATCCAGAACGTCGAAAACTTCCAGCGTCTTGCTGGCGGATTGCGCCGTGTACATGGCGCGGCTCAGGTCCTTGGAATGCAGCACGCCGATGATATTCTCGGGCTCATCGCGAAACACCGGCAGGCGCGTGTGCGCGCTGGACAGCGCCTGTTCCAACACCTCAAGCGCGGGCAGTGAGGCATCGATCATTTCGATCTGAGAGCGGTGCAGCATGATTTCTTCGACGTCACGGTCGCCCAGATCCAAGGCGCCCAACAGGCGGTCTCGGTCTTCCTTTTCGACCGCTCCTTCGCTGTGGCCCAGGGTGATCGCGCCCATGATTTCTTCGCGCACCGCCAGGATATGGCTGTCGGGGTCCGTTGCCACACCAAACAGGCGCAGCACCAGGCGGGTAAAGGCGCGCACGGCGGTCACAAAGGGCGAAAACACCAGGATCACGACCCGAATTGCGCGTGATACACCTGCGGCTGCGGTTTCGGGACGGGTGATCGCATAGGTTTTCGGCAGGACTTCGGCAAAGACCAGCACCAGCAGGGTCATGACCAGCGTGGCCAGCACGACGCCGCTGTCACCAAACAGCCGTGTGAACAGGGCCGTGGCCAGCGAGGCTGCCAGAATATTCACCAGATTGTTGCCCAGCAACACAGAGCCGATCAGGCGTTCGTTGTCCTCGGTTATGTCCAAAGCGCGCTGCGCCCCCGGATCGCCCTTGTCGGCTTTCGACCGTAATTTCCCGCGCGAGGCCGCCGTCAGCGCCGTTTCCGACCCCGAAAAGAAGGCCGATAGCACCAGCAAGGCCAGAATCGAGCCGGCGCTGATCCAGAAACCGGTATCAAGAAGGGTTGAAACGTCATCCATATGCATTGTCTTTCCGTGGCTTGCCTTGTCTTATGGGGGTCGAACCATTTGCTTTCAAGGGAGGACACCATGCGCATCGCCGATCTGGGCACGCTAAGCGGCGAGGTTCTGTGTTTTGGCGGGCCTCTGTCGAACCTCCAGGCGATGCAGGCCCTGGTGGGTGAGGCCGCGCGTCATGGGCTGGGCATGCGCAATGTAATCTGCACCGGCGACACGGTGGGGTATTGCGCCAATCCGGCGCAAACGGTGGCCTTGATGCGGGCAAGCGGATTTGCCTGCATCAAAGGCAATGTTGAACAACAACTGGCGACGGGCGCGTTGGATTGCGGCTGTGGATTTTCGCCGGGGTCGACCTGTGACCGGCTGTCAGCGGGCTGGTACGCCCACGCCAATGCCCATGTCCCACGCGACGCGCGCGACTGGATGGAGGATCTGCCCGACATGGCGCTGTTTGCCCACGAGGGGCGGCGCTATGCGGTGGTGCATGGCGGCTTTACCAATGTCTCGCGGTTTCTGTGGCCCAGTTCGTCACACACCGAATTCGCGCTGGAACTGGCGGCAATTCAGGCTGCCGCCGGGCCGGTCGATGGCGTGATCGCGGGCCACTGCGGTGTGGCGTTTGAACGTGACATCAACGGCATACACTGGATCAACGCGGGCGTGATCGGCATGCCGCCCCATGACGGGCGCTCCGCCACGCGATATACAACGCTGCACGCGGACGGCGCCCGGTTCCACGACCTGATCTATGATGCCCCCAGCGCGGTTGCGGCCATGCTTTTGGCTGGGCTGACCCAGGGCTATGACCAGGCCCTGCACACCGGGGTCTGGCCCAGCGAAGACATTTTACCCAAGGAGATGCGCCAATGAGCCGTCTGACCGAGACATTGACAGAGTTCGCACTTGGCGAGCTGAGCCAGGCCGAAGAGGCGCGCCAGATGATGCGCCTGTCGCTGCTGGACTGGGCCGCCGTGGGCATTGCCGGGGCGCAGGAACCGGTGGCGCGCATCACCCGCGACATGATCCTGGCCGAAGGCGGGCAGGGCGCGGCAAGCGTGTTTGGCTGCATGACCCGTGTTCCAGCGCGCGCGTCCGCCCTGATCAACGGCGCGACCTCGCATGCGTTGGACTATGATGACACGCATTTCGCCCATATCGGCCACCCGTCGGTCGCGGTCATTCCAGCGGCAATGGCGGTGGCTGAAACCACTGGCGCAACTGGCGCGGCGTTTCTGGATGCCTGCCTGGTGGGGGTCGAAGCCTCAATCCGCATCGGTATCTGGCTGGGGCGTGGTCATTACCAGATCGGGTTCCACCAGACGGCCACCGCAGGCGCGTTTGGCGCGACCCTGGCAGCGGCGCGGCTGCTGTGCCTGTCGCCCATGCAAACGGCCCACGCCCTTGGCATTGCATCAACCCGCGCCGCCGGTTTGAAATCGCAATTTGGCACCATGGGCAAACCGTACCATGCAGGGCTGGCGGCCCAGACCGGGGTCGAGGCGGCGACGCTGGCACAGGCGGGGTTCATCTCAAACCCCGACGGTCTGGATGCCTCGCAGGGCTTTGGCCCTACCCACGCGGGGGCGGGCGACATTTCGGCGCTGGACGGGTTGAACGCGGAGTGGTGGATCAACACGATCAGCCACAAATTCCACGCCTGTTGCCACGGCACCCATGCGATGTTGGAGGCTTTGGCGGGCGTCAACACCCCGCCCGAGGCCATCGACCAGATCATCGTCACCACGCATCCGCGCTGGATGACAGTCTGCAACAATCCCGACCCGCAAACCGGGCTTGAGGTCAAGTTCAGCTATCGCCACACGGCGGCCATGGCCCTGTCAGGCATCGACACGGGTGCCTTGGACAGTTTCACGAATGACATCGCACGCGACCCGGCCTTGCGGGCGCTGGCGGCCAGGGTCCAGGTTATCGCAGACGACAGTATTGCCGAGACCGCGACCTGCGTGCGCGTGAACGGGGTGCAATACAGCCACGACCTGAATGCCCCGATCACATTGCAGATGCGGCAAGACAAATTGCTGTCCAAGGCCCGCGCCCTGATCGGCGCAACGACTGATCCACTGTGGCAGGCGATTACCTCAGGCCCTGATCTGCTTTTCCTCTTGCCTCAAATATCCTCGCCGAAGGCATGAAAAAAGGGCGGAGCTTTTGCTCCGCCCCTTCGATACTTCTGTCACCAGGCCTTACGACGAAATATCGTAGGCCCGTTCGCCATGCACGCTCAGGTCCAGACCATTGGTTTCGGTCTCAATATCAACCCGCAGTGGCGTTACCAGCGCGACCAGTTTGATCAACACAAAGGTGACGACGACGGTAAAGATGCCAACCACGGCCAGGGCGCCAAACTGTGCAACCCAGCTGCCGTGACCCAGAACGGCGATCATGATCGTGCCGAAAATGCCGCCCACGCCGTGCACTGCGAACACGTCCAGCGTGTCGTCAATGTGCAGTTTGTTGCGCACGAAGTTCACCGCCTCCTGGCACAAGATACCGGCGATGGCACCGATGGCCAGCGCCTCGATCGGGCCAACAGATCCGGCGGCGGGCGTGATCGAAGCAAGGCCCGCAATGGTGCCCGTCACGATGCCCACCAACGATGCGCGGCCAAATTTGATCTTCTCCCACAGTGCCCAGGACAGGGACGCCGCCGCGGCGGAAATATGCGTGACGGTCATCGCCATTGCCGCCGAGCCGTCTGCGGCCAAGGCCGAACCACCGTTGAAGCCGAACCAGCCGACCCACAGCATGGCCGCGCCGATCATCACGAAGCCCGGCGAATGGGGCGGCGTGGTGCGGTGTTTGCGCGGGCCCAGGAAGATGGCGATCATGATTGCAGCAATCGCGGCGGTTTCGTGCACGACAATGCCACCGGCAAAGTCGATCACACCCGTTTCACCAAAGATACCGCCATCGGCCAACATGCCGCCGCCCCAGATCCAGTGCACCACGGGCGCATAACAGATCAGCATCCACAGGCTTGAGAACAACAGCACAAAGCCAAAACCGATGCGTTCCACATAGGCGCCAACGATCAGCGCAGGGGTGATGATTGCGAACGTCATCTGGAAGGCAAAGAACAGAACCTCGGGCAGGGTGCCCGACAGGCTGTCCGCATCAACGCCCAACAGGAACATCTTGCCCAGACCGCCCCACAGCCCCGGTTCTCCCGGTCCAAAGGCGATGGTATAGCCGAACGCCAGCCATAGGATGCTCATCAAACAGGCGATGGCATAGACATGCATGAAGACGCTCAGCACGTTGCGCGCGCGCACCAGCCCGCCATAGAACAACGCCAGCCCCGGCAGCGTCATGAATAGCACCAATGCGGTTGCCACAATAATCCAGGCGGTATCTGCCCCGTTCATAGTCCCCTCCGAAAATCTGATTTCTGGTTGGGGATGTTTTGGCGTGGATCGCCAAAATGGGAAGAAAAGAGGGTTTGAATTCGGCCTCATTTTCGGGCAATTTGAGAATTGCCCGATTATTGTGCGGCCATAGGTCGGAATGCGCGAGAATTGAGCGAGGTGGAATCAGCGCTCTGCCGCTTCTTTCAGCAAGGCGATAGCGTGCTGGGCGGCAGCCTGACGAACATTAGCCCGCCCCACGGCACCGAATTCCACCGTTTCCGTGCGCATCCAATCACCCCGCGCGATGGCGAAACAGACGCGCCCCTCGGGCTTGTGCTCGGACCCGCCCGGGCCCGCGATGCCGGTGATCGACACGGCGATATCGGCCAGCGAATGGCGCAAGGCACCTGCGGCCATTTCCGTGGCGATCTGTTCGCTGACCGCGCCATGTGCGCCCAGGGTGGCGGGGGCAATGCCCAGCATCTCCATCTTGGCGGTGTTGGAATAGGTGATGAAGCCGCAGTCAAACACGTCCGAACTGCCCGCGAGTTCGGTCAGCATTGCGCCGACCAGCCCGCCAGTACAGCTTTCGGCCGTCGCCAGCCGCAAGCCCCGCGCGCGGCACAGATCCAACAGCGCGGCAGTGGCGCTCACATCAGCACCAGGTGGGAAAAGGCGGCGGCGGCAACCACGGCCACGGCGGCCATGATGCCTGCGATCACATCGTCCAGCATCACGCCATGGGCGCCGCTCTTGCGGTCGGCCCAGCCAACCGGGCCGGGCTTCCAGATGTCAAACAGGCGGAACGCCAGGAACCCGCCGACCCAGCCGGGATAGGGAAAGACATGCGGCTCAAGCCCCAAATGCCACATGCCCGCAGACAGGGGGGCCAGCGCAATGAACATGCCGACGACTTCGTCAATCACCACCTCAGAGGGGTCGTGGTTGCCCGTCGCCGCTGTATACCGCGCAGTCGCCCACCAGCCGATGTAATAGGTCAGGGCAGTCGCGACCATCAGCCCCGGAAAGCCAAAGCCCCAGTGGATTAGCCAGGCGGCAGGAATGGCCGCCGCACTGCCCCAGGTGCCCGGCGCGGGTTTCAAAAGGCCGACGTAAAAGAATGTTGCGATCAGCTTGCTCATGCTTGCACCAATGTCGCCACGGCCATGGCGGCGATCCCTTCTTTGCGGCCCGTAAAGCCAAGTTGTTCCGAGGTCGTTGCCTTGACCGAGACGCGGCCCAGATCAATGCCCATGATATCGGCCAGCGCCTGGCGCATGGCGGGGGCGTGCGGGCCGATCTTGGGCTGCTCGCAGATCAGCGTCACATCGACATTGGCAATGGCATATCCGCGTTCTGTCGCCCGGCTGACCGCATGGCGCAGAAAAATGTCGCTGGCGGCGCCCTTCCACTGGGCTTCACTGGGCGGAAAGTGCTGGCCGATATCGCCGTCCGCCAAGGCACCATAGAGCGCGTCGGTCAGGGCGTGCATGCCAACATCCGCGTCCGAATGCCCCTTGAGCGCCTTATCATGTGGCACGTTCACCCCACACAGGATGACATGGTCGCCCTGCTCGAAGGCATGCACGTCATAGCCTTGGCCGACACGTATATCCATTTGACCTCGCAACAGTTTTTCGGCCCGGGCGAAATCCGCGGGCGTGGTGATTTTCAGGTTGGCCTCGTCTCCGGCAACGATGGTGACGGACAGGCCAGCGTGGCGCGCGACTTCGACGTCATCGGCGGCATTGCCGGGGTGGGCGCGATGGGCGGTCAGGATGGCGTCAAAGCGGAACCCCTGCGGCGTCTGCGCACGATACAGCCCGTTGCGGTCCTGTGTGCCGGTGACGGTATCGTTTTTGCCACGCCACAACGCATCCGTAACCGCCAGCGCCGGGGCCGCGCCGGGGCTGGTCGCAAGGGCGGCGATCACATCGCTGATCACCTGGTCCGACACGCAGGGGCGCGCCACATCGTGGATCAGAACCGCGTCGGGGGCGTGCGTTTCGGACAGGGCATTCAGCCCTGCCAAAACGCTTGCGTCGCGTGTGTCGCCACCGGGCACACAGGTCACACCGGGGAAATCTGCGGCGCGGGCCATGTCATCGGCAGGCAACACCATAATAATCTGGTCGATACTGACATGGTGCTGGAACCGCACAACGGTATGTTCGGCGACCATGCGGCCGGCCAACATGCGCCACTGTTTGGGCATGTCCTCGCCGGCGCGGGTGCCTCGCCCTGCGGCGACGATGATGGCGGCTGTTATCATGCGCTCTGTTTACGCCGTGCCGAATTCAAGAACAATGGGGCGGTTTCGCCCGTGGTATTTGCACATAAAATATGCAAATGATGAATTTCGCGCCACATTGCGTCCTGAAAAATTGCTGCTTCTCAATAAAGAAGCCATGTTCAGGGCAGTTGCACAAGGATTAAGCATGCCGCTCGCGCTCGGAGCTCTCACTCTGGATCCCCCTGTGATCCTGGCCCCCATGGCCGGGATCAGTGACTTGCCGTTTCGCCAGATCGTGGCGCGGTTCGGCGCGGGGCTTGTGGTCAGTGAAATGGTCGCCAGCCAGGAAATGGTGCAGGCCAAACCCGGCGTGCGTGAACGCGCCGAGCTGGGCTTTGGCGAACAGAACACTGCCGTGCAACTGGCGGCGCGTGATGAATACTGGGCCGCCGAAGCCGCGCGTATGGTCGAGGCCAACGGCGCCCGTCTGATCGACATCAACATGGGCTGTCCGGCCCGAAAAGTGGTGGGCGGGCTGTCGGGCTCGGCCCTGATGCGCGACCTGGATCACGCGCTGCGCCTGATTGACGCCATTGTCGCCGCAGTCAGCGTGCCGGTGACGCTGAAAACCCGACTGGGGTGGGATGATGACAACCTGAACGCCCCCCAATTGGCGCAACGGGCCGAAGCGGCTGGGATTGCCCTGATCACCATCCATGGTCGCACCCGCTGTCAGTTCTACAAGGGGCACGCCGATTGGAATGCAATTCGTGCGGTGAAAGAGGCCGTGTCGATCCCCGTCATCGCGAACGGTGACATCACCAGCACGACGACCGCGCGACAGGCGTTGCGGGCCTCGGGTGCCGATGGCGTCATGGTGGGGCGGGGCGCAGGCGGGCGGCCCTGGCTGTTGGCCCAAATCGGTCACGACCTGTTTGGCACGCCCGCGCCACAGATTCCCACCGGGCAGGCGTTGATCGACCTGGTTGCAGCGCATTTTGAGGCCTCGTTGGCCTTCTATGGTGTTGATCTGGGCGCGCGCGTCATTCGCAAGCACCTGGGTTGGTACATGGACAATGCCGACACACCCGCCGCGCTGCGCCGCGAGGTCCTGTCCTCGCGCGCGCCAAAACAGGTGCTGTCACTGATCCCCGCCGCCCTGTCCGAAAGGCAAGCCGCATGATTGATGCCGATACGCTGTGGTCCTCGCTGCCCGTCCCCGCGATTTTGATCGACGAGCATGACCGGATCGCCCAGGTCAACACCGCCGCCGAGCTGTTCCTGAACGCCTCCTCCAAAAGCCTGACAGGCAAGCCGCTGTTTGACCGGCTGCATATTGATGCCGCGCTGGATGGGGCCTTTGCCCGGGTGCGCCGCGATCAGGGGGCGTTGTTCATCAACACGGTCGATGTCGGGTCCGGCAATGCGCCGCCGGTCGAATGCAACATCCAGATTGCGCCCTTGGCGGGGGGGGGCACAGACGGCACCACAGACGGCACCACAGACGGCGACAGGATCCTGATGCTACTGCAACCACGCCAGATCTCTGACCGTTTGGGCCAGGCCCTGGGGGCGAAATCCGCAGCCCGGTCCGCCATTGGCATGGCAGAAATGCTGGCCCATGAGATCAAGAACCCGCTGGCGGGCATCACCGGGGCGGCACAGCTGTTGTCGATGGGGCTGAGCCCCGAGGATCAGGAATTGACCGACCTGATCGTGGTCGAAAGCCGGCGCATTGTGGCGCTGTTAGACCAGGTGGAACAGTTCGGAAACCTGCGCCCGCCTGCGCGGAAAGTCGTTAATATCCATGACCTTCTGGATCGTGCGCAGCGGTCTGCCCGGGTCAGCTATGCCGCGCATATGGCGATTTTCGAACAATTCGACCCGTCCTTGCCGCCCACATTCGTCGATGGTGACCAGCTGTTGCAGGTGTTCCTGAACCTGTTGAAAAATGCCGCCGAGGCCAACCCGACGGGCGGCACGATCACCATTCGCACCTTTTATGACCACGCGCTGCGGCTCAGACGCAAGGATGGCACCGGCAATGCGTTGCCGTTGCAGGTCGAAATCATCGATGACGGCCCCGGCATTCCGCCTGAACTTGCCGCTCAGGTGTTCGAACCCTTTGTCTCGGGGCGTGAAAATGGCACCGGGCTGGGGCTGGCCCTGGTCAGCAAAATCATTTCCGACCACGACGGCTGGATCACATTGGACACGGTACCCGGACGCACAGTTTTTCGAATTTCGCTGCCCGTGGCCCCTAAAACCCCACCTAACCCCCCACAAGGAGACTGACGATGGACGGCACCGTTCTTGTCGCGGATGACGACCGCACCATTCGCACCGTTTTGACCCAGGCGCTGACGCGCGCGGGATGCCGGGTGCATGCGACCAGTTCGCTTGTCACGCTGAAGCGCTGGGTCGAGGAAGGGCGCGGCGATCTGGTGATTTCCGATGTCGTCATGCCCGACGGCAATGGGCTCGAAGCTCTGCCTGAAATTTCCGCGATGCGGCCGGAATTGCCAGTCATCGTGATTTCGGCGCAGAACACGATCATGACCGCCATTCAGGCCGCCGAGGCCGATGCGTTCGACTACTTGCCCAAACCGTTCGATCTGCCTGACCTGATGAAACGTGCCTCTAAGGCGTTGGAGCGAAAGCGTATTCGCCCGACCCCCAACCGTGCCGAAGGCGGCGGAGACGATCTGCCGCTGGTGGGGCGTACCCCGGCGATGCAGGCGCTGTACAAGCTGGTCGCACGTGTCATGAACACCGAATTGCCCGTGCTGGTCACGGGGGAAAGCGGCACGGGCAAAAGCCTGATTGCCCGGGCGATCCACGACTTTTCCGACCGGCGCAATCTGCCCTTCGTGGTGGTGACGCCTGACGATCTTGGGCCCATTGATGGTCCGGCGCAAATCCTGTCGCGGGTCGGGCAGGGCACCATCCTGTTTGACGAAATCGGCGATTTGGACGCCGAGGCACAGGCCCGCATCACCCGGATGCTGGACAGCCTGACCGACCCTGCGCCACGCATTCTGTCGACGGCACAGGGCGACATGACGCGCCGGCTTGAGGCAGGGGATTTCCGTCAGGATCTGTTTTATCGGCTGGGGGGCGTGACCATCCCCGTGCCCTCGCTGCGTGAACGGCTAGAGGACATTCCGGCGCTGGCCGAGCATTTTCTTCTGCGCGCTGAACGCGATGGGCTTAGCCCGCGCCGCCTGACGAATGAGGCGACGGAAATCCTGCGCGCCTATCCCTGGCCCGGCAATGTGCGCCAGCTGGAAAACACCGTGCAGCGCCTGATGGTGACGGGGGCCGAGGAAGAGATTTCGCGTGCCGAGGTCGAGGCAACACTGGGCGCGCCCTCTGGCGGCGTGCTGCCGCAGGCGGTCGAAGGCGAAAAGCTGTCGGCCAGCGTGGCGCGACATTTGCAGCGCTATTTCGATCTGCATGGCGGCACCCTGCCGCCGCCCGGCCTGTATCAACGTATTTTGCGCGAAATCGAGCTGCCTTTGATCGAAATCGCCCTGGACGCGACCGGCGGCAATCAGGCCAGATGTGCCGATCTTCTGGGCATCAACCGCAATACTTTGAGAAAGAAGATCACCGAGCTCGAAATCGAGGTGACACGGCGGCGCAAGTTGATGTAAAACCGCAACAGAGCGTGACATTCCGGCGTCAGACCGGCAGTCACATCGGCGGTAAGCCGCGGGAAGCGGCGTTTTTATGAGGTGGCGTGTTGGCACGCAGTGCAACACCTATGTCGACTTGGGAGCGTTTGATCCGCCTGCGCAGGCTGCGCCGGGCGCAGACGCTGGCCAGTTTCGGATTGGTCACGTTAGGCCCTGCGCTGGCGTTGGCCACCTATCTCATCCTGGGTCCGATGAACCAGGGGGCGAAAAGCCATACCCTGCGTCTGATTCTGCTGGCCGATTTCGTCTATGTGCTGGTGGTTGCCGCCATGGTCATGGTGGGGGTGGCCCGCATGATCGCGGCGCGGCGGCGCAAATCGGCGGGTTCCCGCCTGCACCTGCGCCTGACAGGTGTGTTCACCCTGGTCGCGTTGGTCCCCACGGTTCTGGTCGCCGTGTTCGCCATGCTGACCGTGAATGTCGGGCTGGAAGGCTGGTTTTCTGATCGGGTCAGCCGGGTCGTCGGCAACTCACTGGCCGCTGCCCAGGCCTATAAACAGGAACATCGCGACGGGCTGGCCCAGGATGGCGAGGCCCTGGCAGCCTTTCTGAACAAATCGCGCGAGAGCAGCCGCATTCTGCCCGACAACACCTTGCGCCAGTTGCTGGCACAGGGCCAGACGCGCATTCAGCGCGGCTTGCGCGAGGCCTATGTGGTGAACTCGGATGGTGAAATCCGCGTGCGTGGCGACCGGTCGTACCTATTCGATTTCGAACATCCCTCTGGGGACCAGATCACGCGCGCGCTGCAAGGCGACACCGTGTTGATCGAGGACTGGGAGCAGAACGAATTCCGCGTGCTGATCCACCTGACTGCCTATTCCGATCACTTGCTGTATCTGACGCGCGATGTTGATGGCGCGGTTTTGGACCTGCTGGACGAAACCCAGGAAACCGTTGAATTCTATAACCAACTTGAAAGCCAACGTGGCGCGATGCTGTTTGAGTTCGGGCTGATTTACCTGGGCTTTGCGGTGATCCTGATCATTGGGGCAATCTGGATCGGCATGTGGTTTGCCGAACGTCTGGCCCGCCCGATCGGGCGCCTGGCCGGGGCGGCGGAAAGCGTCAGCGGGGGCGATCTGAACGTGCGGGTGATCGAGGAAGACGGTGACGATGAAATCGCCCTGATGGGCCGCATGTTCAACCAGATGACTGCTGAATTGCGCCTGCAACGCGACGAGCTTTTGGCAAATACGGACCAGATCGAACGCCGTCGTCGGCTGTTTGATTCCGTGCTGGGCTCGGTCACCGCCGGGGTCATGGGGCTGGACGCAGACGGGCAGGTCAGTTTTCTGAACCGGGCCGCAACCCGGCTGTTGGATGTGCAAGAGGCCGACGTGCTGGACCATGATCTGGCGCTTCTGGTGCCGGAATTCGCCCCCCTGTTGGCGCGGCTGACCGAAGAGGGGCGCGAGACCGCGCAAGAAGAGCTGCGCCTGACCCGACAGGGCAAACAGGAGAGCCTGTTGGTGCGCATTGCGACGCGGCGCGGTGACGAGGGCGGGCTGGAAGGCTATGTGATCGCCTTTGATGACGTGACCGATCTGGTCAGCGCGCAGCGCATGGCGGCCTGGGGCGACGTGGCGCGCCGGATTGCCCATGAAATCAAGAACCCGCTGACGCCGATCCAGCTGTCGGCGGGGCGGATCAAACGCAAGTTCGCCAAGCAGTTGGATGACGACAATGCGGCCGATCTCGAGGCGCTGACCGATGTGATCGTGCGCCAGACCGATGATCTGCGCCGCATCGTTGATGAGTTTTCAAAATTCGCGCGGATGCCGGAACCGGAACGGCGCGAGGTGGATCTGGTAAAGCTGGTGGCCGATGCCGTGCTGTTGCAGCGTGCAGGGCAGGAAGGCGTGACGATCACAGATGATCTGCCCAGCACACCGGTCAAGGGCGAACTGGACGCGACCATGATCGGTCAGGCGCTGACCAATCTGATCAAGAACGCAGGCGAAGCCATTGAAGTGCTTGAAGAAAAAGGCGCGCCGAACGGGTTTGTTCCCGAGGTGCGCGTGGCCATGGAGATCGACGGCACAGAGGCCCGCATCACCATTGCCGACAATGGCGTCGGCTT
>Ga0209121_10001125_pt1 | contig 27995 bp, 22 predicted proteins | sample Cruoilmetagenom3_FD_187292 | JGI IMG/M metagenome (GOLD analysis project Ga0209121, IMG submission 187292) | Oil polluted marine microbial communities from Coal Oil Point, Santa Barbara, California, USA - Sample 3 (SPAdes) (version 2) | ecosystem: Environmental > Aquatic > Marine > Oil seeps ...
TCGGGATCACCAAACTCATCCACAGTATCGTCCGAAGCCGAAGTAACACCACCGAAAACACTCAACCCATTGGCTGTGGCTTCATTATAGAAACTGGCCTCTGAAGGTGAGTATTTATCATCGCTGTCATCACCAGCTGTACCATTGTCATCAAAAGCCGCCTCCTGGGGCATAGATGGCATGTAGCACAGGTCAAGTGCAAGGTCAGCGCCAAGATCAATATAACCTCCCGGTGCCAACGGTCCGTAGTTCACGGCACCATCCAGTGCAGCAATGTGCGGATCGTTAACCGTAACGATACTCAGGGTTTCTTGCCCATTGTTAGTCACCACAATGGTTGGGCAAACTTGAACGGCAAGAATGCCACCCATTCCCATCAGGCGTACGTCATCGTCACTGGGGCAATCCTTGTCAATGGCAATGCTAGGTACCGATGCCAGTGCACAGGCTCCGCCAGAATCACTCAGCGGATCGGAACTGTCCATATCCATGACCATTTCTGCCTCATAGTTGCCTTTCGCTTTAATAGTATTGGCCACGTTAAGTGAACTGTTTTCACAGGTGATTTCCAGAGTCACCCATTCATCCACAGCGAGGTCACCATCAAAACTGCCGCCATTAGGCACTGTCATGTAGACACCACTCGCCAACGGCACATCCATACCGGCGCCACCAACTTCAGTCAAAGAACAAGTGTTCAGTGCTTCCATAATTTGAATACCTGTTAAGGGGAAATCGCCATCATTGGTGATTACCACTTCGTTAACCGTAGTGGCTGTGGCCGCGTATACTGATTGCTGCGTACAGGTTTTAGTCACATCAATACTGGGTTCACCGGGCTCATAGCAGAAGGAAATATGGCTGAGGCCATAGTACTTTCCATTCTTCTCATTAAGCGGTGAATGCAATCCAGTATCAGAACTTTCACCTCCTGGGCGATAATCGTACATATTGGCATTGGGGCCACCTTTCACAACAACGATAAAGACCGTGCCATTCAAGGCTTCCCAATCAAACACCTGTCCGTCAGCCGTATTATAAACCGTGATTTTCACCTCCAGTGCACCTTCCGGGTGATTCCCTCCGGTAAAGGTACCGCTGTAAGGATCATTGATTTTAAACTCATACTGGCCACCCACATCTGAACAGGTCGGATTGCCCGATATGGGGTATGGGTCTATATGCGTTGCATTGGCTGTGGCTGCCGCCAGGGCCAACATCAAAAAAAAGCTGGCCAATAGCCAATGGGCTAATATATGCCGTGCATCCATACTGCAGGTGCCGGCGCAACTACAGTTCGTTTTCATGACTTTATCCTCCTTAACGGGAGCGGGGTTACCCCGCTCCCGTTTATTCCATTAATCGACATCACAGACACCCAATCTAGGGACAAAGTGGGCAGCTGGCTTCTGATGTCAATGGACCCAATGAATCACCAAACGTTGTAGTTGCCGATGACGAAGCAGTGTTTTTAAATTCAACACCACCAGGGTTGGTCAAGGCATCAACAATATTATTACCGTCTGGTAGATAGGCCTGTTTGAACACAGCGGTATCACCTACACCCAAACTACCGGTGCAACTGCTACCGGCGCTACAGTCGAAGGTTGGCCCGCTATCCTGTACTAACTGACTGATATCGGTATCGCTAACCTGAACCACATTCAGCAATGTATCCCCAGTGTTTTCCACGGTGATAATGTTGTGAACGCGTACTACCACAACACCGCTGTCCTGAATCAGGTCTACACCACTACCAGTACTACCAAATGCGGGATCGCAAATTTTCACCAGCGTCATTGCCGGTGCAGGCGCGAAGCCACAGGTGGCATCATCCATCCAGCTGGCAGTATCCGAGGCGTCAAAGACATTCTCCCCAGTTGCTGTCACTTCATCGGAATGAGATGTTTGCGTGGTGCTATCGAAGTTGTAGGAGAACGTATCGGTCTCGCCAGGCTCCAAATCATTTAAATTGAAGGTCTGGTCAATACTGCCATCCTTGTCGATATCATCCTCTACGGTCACATTGATCAACTTCACGTTACCGGTATTTTCAACGGTACCATCGATAGTAAATGTGGCCGTTACGCCATCGAATTCCACATCACAATCTTTAGTCACCAAAATAGCCGCTGTTCCCACGGCGCTACAGGTTGCCGGTGCGGTTTCAGGGCCGACTGTATCAGAGCCAAACAAACCACTGGCTGTCACGGTATCGTTGAAGTCAAAACCAGGAGCTCCGCCGTTATCTACAAGGCTCGAAGTACTGTAGGAACCTTCATAGGCGACAACAACACCCGCACCATGATCAAACGACACAGTGCCTGTCCCAATACCAGTCAAATTAGGCGGTGCCGCTTCCAGTAAATCAATGACCCATTCTGAGCCATTCCAGACAACACCACAGCGACCGTTTTCGTTAGCGTCGACACAAACCACATTGAAGATACTGCCAGTTACACTGTCAGTTAATGTAGTCACCATCTCAACGGCACCGGTATTGGTTGTTTTACCGTAGAAAATCACATCTGCGGCATCGCCCGCTTCATTGATCTCTGCCTCACAGGTTTTGTCCACGTCAAGACCACAAACGTTAAACTCACCCAATGCAAAGTCTTTCAATTGAGCCGTTTCGGACTGAGAGGAACGGGACTCGGCAAGGAACGAACTGAAACAGCCAATACTACCGCCGAGCAGTTCTGTGACATCCAACCCAAATTCAACAAATGCTGCTGATTCGTATTGATAGCTCGTGGGATCACCGGGGTTGTTAGCCACCAAGGTGTTAGCGTAATCAAAGATTGGATCTTCACCAAAGGTAACACCGGGCATAAGTTTGTTAATCACACCACAAACATCATCACCCGCTGCTGCTGTTGCACAATCCTGGCTGGAAGCCATCAACATCAGGGAACCCGTGGCATCATCACCATTCCAGACATAGACATCAATATCACCGACTCGGCCACCTTCGGAATAGGCCACGGCCACAAAGATATCTCCATCACTGTGTTCGCCGGTGAAACTCCCAGTATTTTCTCCGACCTCCAACGGGGTCAAACTGACGCTATCCCGAAAGAACCAAAAACCGGCATTTGATGAGCCGTTTACGGAGTGAGTATCAAGCCCGAAGTAAAAGATCACATGATCGTCAGCGGGATCGACATAAGCCGCCGCAAAAGCATTGACGATATCGTTTTTGTCGGGAACCTGATCACTTTCTACCTTGTACAGCCAGGGGCCTTCCTGAATACCATGGGTATCTTTGGAACCACCACCGGTATAGAAGCTGTCTTCAGGTGTTCTAAATGCGACAAACGCTTCGGCACCATTGTCTATATTGTTGTTGGCAAAGGTGTCTTCAATAAATGCAGTAGCGAAAGCGCTGGACGTACCGTTGTAAACATCTTCCCAGTCATCATTTCCTTCGTTGATCGTGTTACCGTCTCCGACGAAAGCCGGAGTCGGATCATTTTTCTTGTCCTGGTCGCCATCGACACCAGCTCTGACATCCAACTCAAAAAGACCATTGTCATGAACGGCATAGATCTGTGCGGGCATGATCGTGAAACCAAGGACACAAAATATACAGATTAAAAATTGTCTAAGGCACATGATTAGTACCTCCCCATTGATTTATTTCCTGCGCACCCTAAACAGGTGCACGCCGTTTTAAACGTGCCGCCATGTAATCCTTAGGTTTTAGAAATCAATGGCGGCGCTGATCGATTGTGTTTTGCGGGATTTGTTCATCTTGTTACCTCTTTTTGCCGAACATAACTCGAGTGTCACGCGATCAAGAGGTATTCTCCCCCCTTCGATCAGCGCCCATAACAAGCGATTCAGAAAAAAGTCCTCACAACGCGCGAACACATAACTCTGTGGTTTCGCATCGATACGAGGTAGAACGAGAATTGGGCTACCGAACCTTGAACAGCCACCGCGGTATCAACACCACGGTACTGCAGGAAGTAGAATTCCCATTCACTTCCGGCTGCTATTCTCCACGGTGAAACACCAGGCATTACTTATTTGTTGGTTCGTCAGTTCGGGAATTGAAGAGGAATGCTGGATGAGCGTATTTGAAAAGACGGTGTCTCGTTATCAAATCAAACCTATTAACAACCACAAACCCAAACTGTTGCCTGAAGCTTTTCGGTAGTCCGGTCGTCTGGATAAGTAGAGACCCGTGGCTTTGCGTTGCTCACTAACAGCTAAACTACAAGATATCCATTACAGTGAGATGCTGCCCTTTCGAAACTGTAATATCTTAAATAGTAAAGCTCGTAATCTTTATCAAGTTTTTGGGGGAATAATTTTTTCTAATGACAAAGAACGTATGAGCGCGACCCACCCTTATCGCCAAACATTATGTTTCGCCCGTTAATTTTTTAACCACTCCAAAATAAAATCTGTAGGCACGCCGCCGTCACAATTTAAGGTAAGCCACAAATTCCCAAGGGAAAGCTATCTCAAACTTTCTCTGAGATAGCCCTTTCAAGATAGCTTTCGGCAACGCCGGACTGAGAATTCATTTGCCGAAAACGGATCTGGGTTCCAGCGTTTAATATCACCCACAGAGATACCCAATTTACTCCTGGGTGCACGATTAATGCGATTGTTTTCATCAACTAGATACCTAGAAATACACAACCAAACCGGCCACCCTCAATGGAGCCGAAAGAATGATCGTTGTGATAAAAATGGCCGCGTGCCGATGCGGATAGATAAAAGAAAGAGAATCTTGTTGAGAGGTTTAAGCCCACAGTATTTTTAGTGTATTGATCCAGGCAGGCACTAATTGCGTACAGATAAGAACGAAACTCTTTCTATCAGGTGGGGAAACCCTAAAGAGCCATGACAATGAAGCATAAAAAAATCGCTATTATCGGTGCTGGAATGGCAGGCGCGACTTTAGCCAATCAACTGATCAACGGTGGGTACCAGGTAACAATTTTCGAGAAAAGCAGAGGCACTGGTGGCAGGCAATCCAGTTGCCGAATCGGTACTGACAGTGCTGATCTCGGTGCCCCCTGGTACGCGCCAAAAACCAAACAATTCAGGCAATGGCTTATGGAGAGGCCAGAGGTGGCATTATGGCAGGCGAAACATCGAAATTTCTGCGACACCGAAGTCGATAGAAAATGTGTTTTTCTTTCCACCCCCAGACAAAGTTCACTGACTCAAAACCTGATAAAAGGGGCAATGCTCTGCACAGAAGCAAATATACTCCGAATTCAGTCGGACGATCACGGTGTTCGATTAGACAAAGAATTAGGGGAAATTAAATCCTTATTCGATGCTGTTATCGTCACCACACCTGCTGCTCAAGCGATACGCTTGCTGTCAGTGTGCCCCCAGTTTTCCAACCTAGCCTCAACGACCAAAAGCTCACCGAGTTGGGTATCTGTAATTTCGATCAAGGGGAAAAATAACATCGAACCAGACATACTATCTGGCAACCATCCAATACTTCATCGAGCGATAAGGGACAGCAAAAAGCCGGGGAGAAACTCTTGGAGTCGGAAGGAAATCTGGGTATTGGAAGCCAACAGCGAATGGAGCCAACGGCATCGGGATAGCGCCCCAAACAATATAGGAAAAGCACTGATAAAAGCCTTTGCCGCAGTGGTGGATCAACCCATCGAAATCAGCTGTATCAGAACACACCGCTGGTTGTATGCAAGGCATCAATCAGCAACATCAGCAGATTATTTGTGGGATCCCATTAGTAAGATAGGTGTCTGCGCTGATTGGCTCAACAACCCGGGCAATGAAGGGGCTTGGCTCAGTGCCAACGCCCTGGCTAACCACCTATTGTGCCACTCAACAAACAGTGATTGCTTACCATTAAATCATGCAGTTGTTAGCTGAAGGTAAACGCAATTATTGGTTTGCTAGGGTCGTCTTGCGTTTATAGCTATTTACATGGTTATCTATTTTGATAATTCGAAAGGCTTTCTGCTCGGGCTTTTGCATAATCAATCACTGGCATCGGGCGTCCTACACTCATGGCAATTTGAGCGTTATGACGCTGATGCCCTGGCAAAGAGTTCAACTCCGGCAGCCAACGGGCAACGTAATCACCAAAGAGGTCAAAGCGCTCCGCCTGACGAAGTGGATTAAATATTCTGAAATAAGGTGCCGAATCAGCGCCGACGGAAGCACACCATTGCCAGCCACCAAGGTTAGAAGAAAAATCACCATCCACAAGGTGCTGCATAAAAAATTGAGCGCCCCTGCGCCAATCCTGTCGAAGTAATTTGGTAAGAAACGACGCACAAATCATACGTACCCGGTTATGCATCCATCCGGTTTCGCGCAATTGCTTCATCCCGGCATCGACGATAGAAAACCCGGTTTCCCCGTTACACCAGGCAGCAAAAAGTACCGGGTTATCAGACCATACAATACGGTTTTCCACCTCTGGTCTGAAGGCCTCCCATTTGTTTAGTTTTGGGAACTGCGCCATAAGATGACGATAAAATTCACGCCAAATAATCTCTGTCAACCACTGCGATTCCAGCCAGTCATGACTCTCGTCGTTGGCTCTTAACCCCGCGATACACTGTCGGGCTGACAGCACGCCTGTGGTTAGGTAAGGAGACAACGACGATGTTCCCTCTAGCGCAGGATAGTCACGATCACGACTATATTGATTAACCCTCTGCGCCATAAAACCTTGCAGTTTTTCATGGGCAATATGCTCACCAGCTGGCCATAAATCCTCTCTCCAACCAATTTTTTCTTTATTGGGGAATTCAATATTTCGAGGAACCTGGTCGCTGCTAATATTCGTCAATATCTGTATGTTTGGCGCAGGAAGAGGCTGAGGATTCGCACTTAAATAGGAACGTCGCCAGGATTTACTGAATGGCGTAAAAACTCTGTAGGGCAAGCCCTTTTGATTTGAGATTTCACTCGGTGGAACTATCACATCGCCATGAAATGAAAATGTTTTTATCCCATTATCGCCAAATAACTTTGTAACGGACGTATCTCGCCGTTGCTCATTAAGCGCATATTCATGATTAAAGTAGAGCGCGTCACAATTGTATTCATGTGACACCTGGAGTAATGATGCTGGCGTATTGTCAAAAACATCACCCCGTATGACCTTAAGCGGAATATTAAGCTGCTGCAGCTTACGCCGTAACTCTGTCAGGTTAGCCAACCAAAAGGCGACTTTTGACGGCGAATCATCATGGCTGAACCATTGCTCGGGGGTTAAAACAACGACGGCCAAAAGCCCAGAACAAGGGGTAGAGCGCGAGGCATCTTCACATGCCCTAAACAGGGCCGGATTATCGACTATTCGAAGGTCATTGCGAAACCACACCAGCTTCATTTGAATCCCCTGACTATCAACCAAAATCCAACCCGATAAGCGTTAAACCGGGCCAAACTAGAACCCGGTAACCGGCTGTAATAACTTGCCCAACAATGTAGTGAATCTCAGCGGGGAATCGGTGGCCACCAAACAGATACAACCTTGATCTTTATCCACCAACGGCTGATGCTCCACCTGATCGTCCAAATCGGCTATGTCACCTTGGGCAAAGCGCCCTATTTCATCGGAGAAGGATCCCCTCAACAAGAGTGTGAGTTCACTGCCACGGTGACCATGGGGTAGTATTGACTTACCCGGAGAAACCTTAAGAAGACGGCATACTCCCGCCCCTTCCGTAAAGATGTCAACGTAGGCAAAACCAGGAGCGAGGCGGCGCCAATTGATTGAATCCAACGACTCGCCAATATAGCTACGCAAGGGTGGAGGAACCAACCCATCGGATTCATCAGTAACCCCCTTCTCTGGCTCAGCTATTGGTTCCTCATCGAGCTGAGATAATATAGTTTCAAGGGAAGTGTCACTGATCTCTGAGCTATCCATTTGTTCCAATAGAGCACCACCAATAGCCTCAGTTTCGATAACGCTTTCGCGACACTTCTCACAGAGAGAGATATGTGTCGCAACCACCAGCGCCATCCCTTGAGAAAGGGAACCAGCCACGTAGCTAACCAACGTCGATTCATCCAGGTGATGATTAATTTTCATGCCTCACCCCTCAGTGTCAATTTGAGCTTTTCCACCGCTAGCCGAATACGTGATTTCACACTTCCCAGAGGTATCATTAAACGGTCGGCAATTTCTGCATGGGATCGCCCCTCAAAAAATGACATATAAATAACCTGTGCCTGATTTTCCGGCAGTTGATTGATCACCTGGGTCATTCGATAACTGGAAACATGTTTCTCAGCGGTATCTGGATCAGAGGCTTCCTCTAGGCTTTTTTCCATACGATCAAGGGAGTATTCCGGATACTTTTGACGGCGCATCCAATCAATACTTTGGTTTCGTGCCAAAGTGAAAAGCCAAGTACTGGCAGCAGCTTTTGCTGGGTCGAACAAATGGGCCTTACGCCACATGTTCAACATCGTCTCCTGTGTTAGCTCATCGGCTGTAGCCTCCGAAACACCAAGGCGAGTGATGTAGGCCTTAACCTTAGGGGCAAAGTGACGGTATAGCAGTACGTACAGGCTTTTATCCTGAGTAGATGCCATCTTTACAAGGGTTCCAGTCCAATCTTCCATACTCGAAGAAAAAAGCTCCCTGTTTGGTTGTGTTTTATTCAATGGAACCACATTTAACGAATTATTGTTAGCCGCACCATTTTAAAAATTTCTGACTTATATTAATTTACGTTGTTTGGTTCTATTTGGATCAAACATGAATTATTTAATGAAATGTTGTATCGGAAAGTGAGCTTTTTTACGGACTACGTAATAACTATCAATAATCTAAAGACAGAGCGCAACAGTGCGGTTAGTTACGATAAACCCAAGACAACGCTACAAATTATCGAGAGGCAGCTATTCCAAAGGAGCAACGCAACCCTAAAAAAAATTCCTATAAGTTAAGGCCGCTTTGGTGGTGTTTATATATCTCTTGAAGTATAGATAGCACATAAAAAAGGCCAACCAAATTGGCTGGCCTTAGGTGTTGGTAGCAACGCTACTTCAACGCGATATGCTCTCTATTTTTTTCCAGTACTTTCTCACCAATCCCCTTAACAGAGAGTAATTGTTCAACCGACGTAAACTCGCCATTGGCATCGCGATACTGAATAATATTTTCAGCACGCTTCATACCGACACCGTTTAACCGTTCAGACAACTGCTCTGCACTGGCAGTATTAATATTAATGGGGGCCAGATGATCAACATTGGCAGACATCGGCCCATCGCCAGCAATTGCAGATGTTTGCCCAAGCGGCAACAAAATGATCAAGGAAATAAAAAAGATTTTGGTAAAAGATTTAACGTGTTGCATATCGAACTCCTTGTGCCAGAGGCACTCCATTTCTTTATTGCACGGCACATCATGTACCGCGTGGATTAATCTTGCGAAATTTCCTGCTGAATCGCAAGCAATGTTTCTACCGGGTTGGCAGACTGAGTAATAGGCCTGCCGATCACGAGGTAACTACTTCCATTATCTACTGCCTGGCGCGGTGTAACGATCCGCCGCTGATCGTCACTAGCGGAACAAGCCGGGCGAATGCCGGGCGTTACCAGCAGAAAGTCATTACCTAGCGCCTGACGTAGTCCTTGCGCTTCCATTGCGGAGGAAACAATACCATCCATACCAGAGCTTTTCGCCAGTGCTGCCAACCGATGCACTTGTTGCTCCGGCGTACAGGTTAAGCCAATTTCAGTCATGTCTTCCTGTGCAAAGCTGGTGAGAACAGTCACGGCAATCAGCTTCATACCACTGCCACTCTGCTCCACGACATTGCGCGCCTCCTCCATCATCCGACGGCCACCGGAAGCGTGTACATCTGTCATCCATACACCCAGCTCATCGGCAGCCTTGATCGCTTTTGAAACCGTATGTGGAATATCGTGAAATTTAAGATCCAGAAAAACATCAAATCCCTTGTTGACCAGCCCTTCAACAAACTTTGGTCCCGACTGGGTAAATAATTCTTTACCCACTTTAAGCTTGCAGAGCTCTGGAGAAACGGTGTCTACAAATTGAGTGGCTGTTGATGCCTTGTTGTAATCTAAAGCAACGATAATGCTCGAGCCTTTCGTATTGTTCATTTTATGCTCTCATTATTAAATTCATTGGTGCATGTCCTAACTATCATCATGCTCCTTCATCCCCTTGAAAAGGTTTGATTGTTTCCCAGCATTTACATTGTGGGCAAAACCAATGTAATTGATTAGCCTTGAAGCCACATTTTGAGCAGCGATGACTAACCTGACGACTGGTTACTCTTTTCAGCACATTTTGAATCAGAGCCAGCCTGTCACTCAACTCGCCTTGTGTTCGGTCAATATGGATATCGAGTAACGAACTCAATCCTTTGATGGAAGGTGTGGCCTCAAGAGATTCACTGAGAAAACGAGAGGCCTCTTCCTCCCCGCATTCATTGCGGATAATCTGCACTACAGCCAAGGTGAGGTTGACGCTGGGGTGTACTGCCATCCAACGACGAAACTGTTTTAATTTTCCCTCTTGATCGTGTAACTCATCATAACAATCACCGACTCGCCCTAATATTTCAGGGAGCAGTTCGGGTTGTTGTGTGGGGACTTGGAGATAATGAATCAGTGCTTCACTGGGGTTGGAGATCTTCCGTTCAAGGTCACCCCAAATTATGTTGGCACGGGCGGAGGACTTGTTCAGCTTAAGGGCTGACATCAAGTGTCTCCGAGCCTCGAATGAATCTCCATTATCTATATTTTGTAACGCCAGCTCACAGTAAAAATTAGCTTGCTCAATAAGGTGGCTATCACTACCCCGAGCTAATAACTTGGTATTGAGCTGTCTGGAGGCACGTATCGCTTTATCCCACTCTTGCTCATCACGGTAAATCTCAACCAAATGATGAAGCGACTCTTGTCTGAAGTCACCTTTTGGATTTTCTGTCAGCTCGAGAAACAGTCTCTCCGCTCGATCCAATAGCCCGGCCTTGTGGAAATCAAGGCCCAACTCCAAACGAGCCTGACAGATTTGTTGCTGATTGAGGCTGGTACGTGACAAGAGGTTCTGATGAACTTTAATCGCCCGATCCACCTCTCCTCGTCGACGCATTAAAGTCCCCAGCGCCAGATGAGTTTCAAGTGTGGATGGTGTTACGTCGACAGCGCGAATAAATGAATCAATGGCTTGGTCTGGCTGCTCATTGAGCAGAAATCTTATTCCCTCTGAAGGTTGTTGGAGAATGGTTCCACCATAAACCTTCCTTGAACCGCGTGCTCCGACGCTGTGCCCGACAATCCACACGAGGACCAGCAAAAGCATAAGAAGGACAATATAGAGGGCCTCGGGCATCATAAAATAGAATTAATCAATGGCAGAAGAGCTGTGCTTATGAACCTCGGAAGCTTTCTGTTTGTCTAGTTGTTTCTTTAAAATCCTAGCGCGACGCTTGAGTCGAATGACAGCTGGTGCACTAAAGAGCACGCCGGACACACAACCCACAGCAAAGAATGACAGCAACCAAAGGCCACTGGGCAGCGACCACAAATCGAAGCCAAACAACTTGAATGAGACCGGATCAGGATTATCAAATACCACCCAGAACCCTAGCCAAATAGCTGCAACCGCCAATAGCAACAAGCAGAGTTTTCTTAGCAATATCATAAAAGCCCTCGCAAAAAAAACGGCAAGTCAGATAACTTGCCGTTTATTGTAACCAAACTTATAACCATTAGCCTCGATTATCGGGGTCAGATAACTAACTCTTGGTAATTAACCATTAGTTAAGCTGCTGTTGACTCGTTCTCGAAGTTCCTTGCCTGGTTTAAAATAGGGAACAGACTTACCTGACAACTCTACGGAATCACCTGTTTTAGGATTGCGCCCAACACGTGGTGCTCTATAGTGAAGGCAAAAGCTGCCAAAGCCCCTGATCTCAATCCTGTCATTATTGACCAGCGATTGAGTCATTCTCTCAAGGATCATCTTCACAGCAATCTCAACATCCTTGGGTGGAAGCTGATCCTGCTGGGTCACAATATGGTCGATTAACTCTGATTTTGTCATATCTGTCAGATTGCCAAATAGAAAAAAGGGGTAATGTCACCATTACCCCTTATCTAATCACTACTTATCTTTCGTGTCCATCTGTGCTTTGATCAAATCACCAATGGTTGTCGGAGCAATATTATCAGTCTCTGACTTACGGTGTTCTTTGATTGCAGCTTTCTCTTCAGCGACATCCTTAGCTTTGATGGAGAGACTTATCGAACGATTCTTACGATCGACATTAACTATCTTAGCCTCAACTTCATCACCTTCGCTCATTACCTTGCTAGCATCTTCAACTTTTTCACGAGAAATTTCGGAGGCCTTCAAGTAGCCTTCGACTTCTCCGCTTAAAGTAATGACAGCACCTTTGGCATCCACTTCTTTCACGACACCAGTAATGATCGTACCTTTATCATTTTCAGTAACGTAATTAGAGAAAGGATCATCAGACAACTGCTTCATACCCAGTGAGATGCGCTCTCTTTCTGGATCGATGGAGAGAATGACGGTTTCAACTTCGTCGCCCTTCTTGAAGTTACGAACAGCTTCTTCGCCAGTTTCGTTCCAAGAAATATCTGAGAGATGAACCAAGCCATCAATACCGCCATTCAGACCGATAAAGATACCGAAATCGGTGATTGACTTGATGTTACCAGAAATTTTCTCACCCTTGCTGTGCTTGGTACCGAATTCGTCCCAGGGGTTCATGAAGCATTGCTTGATGCCCAGAGAAATACGACGACGTTCTTCGTCGATATCCAGAATCATCACTTCTACTTCATCGCCCAATTGAACAACTTTGGAGGGGTGAATATTTTTGTTGGTCCAATCCATTTCAGAAACGTGTACAAGACCTTCGACACCATCTTCCAGCTCGGCAAAACAACCGTAGTCAGTAAGATTGGTAACAGTCGCTTTAACACGAGCACCTTCAGGATAACGACCAGAGATATCGGCCCATGGATCTTCACCCATTTGCTTCATACCCAGAGAAACACGGCTACGCTCGCGGTCGAATTTCAATACTTTTACGTCAATCTCATCGCCAACGTTGACGATTTCACTTGGATGCTTAATACGTTTCCAAGACATATCGGTAATGTGCAACAGCCCATCAATGCCGCCCAAGTCGACAAATGCACCGTAGTCTGTAAGATTTTTAACGATACCTTTAAGCGTAATACCCTCTTCCAGCTTGGCAAGCAACTCATCACGTTCTTCTGTGTTCACTTGCTCCATCACCGCGCGACGAGAGACAACAACGTTGTTACGCTTCTGATCTAGTTTGATCACTTTAAATTCTAAAGGCTTATTCTCCAGGTGCGCTGTGTCGCGAATTGGACGAACATCTACAAGAGAACCGGGAAGGAAGGCACGAAGACCATTCACATCAACAGTAAAGCCACCTTTGACCTTGCCGCTGATAACACCTTTAACCACTTCATCTGCCGTGTGGGCAGCTTCAAGTTCAATCCAGGATTCAGCACGACGGGCTTTTTCTCTGGAAAGACGAGTGGCACCGAAGCCATCTTCTACAGCTTCCAGGGCAACCTGTACTTCATCGCCTATTTCTAAGCTCAGTTCACCGTTATCATCGAAAAATTGACTTTTGGCGATAACACCTTCTGATTTCAAACCAGCGTGAACTGTCACCCAATCTTTATCAATATCAATCACTACACCGGTTACAATTGCACCAGTATTCATTTCGACGGTTTTTAAACTTTCTTCGAATAATTCTGCAAAGCTTTCGCTCATGGAGATCTACCTGTGGGAAGACAAGTCGTTGCCCGCTTATGGTCTAACCATAGTTTTCAAGGCAATTGACTCTTAACCGCATTACCAGTTATGCGGGCTATTAATTTCAGGCTAATGCGGCATATTTCTGGTTTGACACCGCAAAAACCCATTTAATGTTGAGGCCGAATGCCATTTTTAATGACAATTTCTAGACTTGAATTCAACACCTCATCAATGCTCATCTGGGAACTATCCAAAATCACGGCATTGTCTGCCGGTACCAAAGGAGAGACTGGGCGGCTCATATCCCGCTCATCCCGCTTCTGAACCTGATCGACGAGGGCGGCAAGACTAACACTTTCCCCCTTATCAATCAACTGCTTATAACGCCTTTGGGCCCGTTCCTCGGGGCTGGCCGTGAGAAAGATTTTGGCATCGGCACCTGGAAAAATAACGGTTCCCATATCGCGACCATCTGCCACCAAACCCGGAGCAACGGCAAATGCTCTTTGGCGCTGCAGCAATGCTTCACGTACTTCGGGGTAAGCCGCCACGATGGAGGCATCAGAACCAACCTGTTCACTTCGAATCGATGATGAAACATCCTCCCCCTCAAGTAACACTTTAGGAGAATCTCCATCCTCATTCATACGGAAGGATATATCCATGTGCGCGGCCAAAACTGCCAGCGATTCCACTTTATCAAGCTCTACCCCATGACGCTTAGCAGCAAGTCCCAACAATCGGTATAGCGCACCACTGTCAAGGTAATGAAAACCTAGTTTAGCCGCCAGCAACTGACATATAGTTCCTTTACCAGAACCACTTGGCCCATCAATCGCTATTACGGGTACTGATTTATCTGTCATCGTCTTTCCTCGACCACGTTTAATCCGGCTTCATTGGCCAACGAAACAAAACCGGGGAATGATGTCACTACATTATTGCAGTTTCTTATAAGAACAGGATTGCTCGCACGCAATGCAGCCACGGCGAAAGACATGGCGATACGGTGATCGTCCACACTATCAACTTCACCACCCATTATCGGACCGCCATTAATTATTATTCCATCTGCTGTGGGGACAGCATCGACACCCAATATTTTTAAACCATCCGCCATGGCCTGGATACGGTCACTCTCCTTGACTCGTAATTCTTCAGCACCAGTAAGGATTGTCTGTCCCTCGGCACACGCTGCCGCCACGAACAATGCCGGAAATTCATCAATGGCCAACGGCACTTGATCCTCTGGTATTTCAATACCATGAAGAGGTGCATACCGTACTCGGATATCTGCCACTGGCTCACCACCCACTTCGGAGTGATTAGACAATTGAATATCTGCCCCCATCATTTGCAGGATATTGACCACACCAATGCGGGTCGGATTTACCCCAACATGAGGCAAAATAATATCTGACCCAGGCGCAATTGCAGCGGCAACCATATAAAAGGTCGCAGAGGATATATCAGCAGGCACATCAATGGCTACTGCCTTAAGAGTTCCACCGCCTACTAAATCGGCAACTGCACCTTTGCGATCAACCCGATAACCAAAGCCAGTTAACATTCGCTCGGTGTGATCTCGAGTTGGCGCAGGCTCGGTAGTACGTGTTACACCCTCGGCATACAAGCCAGCCAACAGTACACAGGATTTCACCTGTGCACTTGCCATGGGCAACTCATAATCAATGGCTTTAAGCGACTGACCGCCTTTAATTCGCAATGGGGGGCGACCGCCTTCTTCCGTCTCGATGAGCGCACCCATCTGCCGCAACGGTGTCGCAATACGCTCCATGGGACGTTTTGATAAAGATTCGTCACCCGTTAATTCCACATCGAAGGGCTGAGCGGCCAACAGGCCGGTCAACAACCTCATAGAGGTTCCTGAGTTCCCGAGATAAAGTGGCCCAGCCGGTGCTTTTAAACCATTTACACCTACCCCGTGGACGATTACGCGCCCATCGGTTGGCCCTTCAATAACGACACCCATATCCCTAAACGCCTGAAGTGTTGCCAGACTATCTTCACCTTCCAGAAAACCTGTAATCTCTGTTACACCCTGAGCAATTGATCCCAGCATGATAGAGCGGTGTGAAATGGACTTATCACCAGGAATACGAATTTCTCCGGAAACATGTCCTCCTGGCGCTACTCTATAATCAATAATTTGTGTCATGGGTTCTAAATAGGCCTTATTTTCAAGCATCTTAGAAAAATGATTACGTGCTTCTTTGGCTCGCGTAAACACACCAAGCAAGTGATCACTGTCTCCCGTTGTGATCGCCTGCTTTATACGCTCAATATTTTCCGAAAGAGCCTCTAATACAGACAGTACCGCCTTATCATTGGCCATCACGATATCGTGCCACATGATAGGGTCACTAGCTGCGATACGAGTAAAATCCCTAAAACCACCCGCCGCATAACGGAAGATTTCCTGGTTTTCACGCATCTTTGAAAGTGTATCGACTAGTGCGTAGGCCAACATATGGGGCAGATGACTGGTGGCCGCCAAGACCTCATCGTGTTCAGCAACGGTCATTTTACTTACGACTGCACCGGCTCCCTCCCACAGGGCCTGCACTAGTTGAATGTGTTGACTGCCCGTTTCAGACAGCGGCGTCAAAATGACACGATGGTCATCAAATAGCCCGGGGTTAACGGCATCTACTCCACTCTTCTCAGAACCGGCAATAGGGTGGCCTGGAACAAATTGGGGAGGAATGCACTCATATGCCTCCCTGACGGCATTCACCACACTACCCTTCACGCTGGCCACATCAGTGATGGTGACCCCATCGGCTAGAAGGGGTTTTAAGCTACGAATAATTGAAGGAACAGTGAGAGTCGGCACGCCGATAACAACCACATCACCTTCACCCAATTCTGGCGCAACATCTTCAATTCGATGTACCACTCTGTCCACAATGCCAGCGTTCAACGCCTTGGTAAGCGTATCGGGGCTTCGAGAAAAACCTATCACCTCTCGACAGAGGCCACGATCTCGAGCAGCCTTTGCCAAGCTACTGCCAATCAAGCCAAGGCCAATAACGACCAAACGGTTGATTTTTTCAGACATCAGGAGCCCCCTCTTTCACTCAACAACTGTTCCAGTGCAACCAGAAACCGTTGATTTTCTTCAGGTAGCCCAATAGATACGCGCAAGTGGTTTGGCATACCGTATAACCCTATTGGCCTGACAATAACACCAAGCTGCAGCAGAGATTGATAGATGGCCTGAACATCGCCAGGAATATGCACTGAAATAAAATTACCCGCAGAGGGAATATAATCCAGCCCCAGCTCGTCAAACCCAGCAACTAATTGACTGTAACCACTGCGATTTATTTCTATGCTGTGATTGAGATAGTCTTGATCATCCAAAACGGCTAATGCTGCAGCTAACGCCAGACTATTGATGTTAAAGGGCTGGCGCACACGGTTAAGAATATCGGCCACATCAGGATGAGAAACCGAATACCCAACGCGCAGTGATGCCAAGCCATAAGCTTTAGAAAAGGTTCTGGTGATGACCAAATTGGGAAATTTTTCCAGTAAGGATAAGGCCGATCCATATTCAGGTTTATCAACATACTCAAAATAGGCTTCATCTATCACTACCAGCACTTGCCTGGACAGAGCTTTCAACAAGTCTTCAATATCGGCCAACGACACCCAGGTTCCCGTGGGGTTATTGGGGTTAGCAATAAACATGAGACGAGTATTATCATCGGCAGCGGCAGCCATCGCCTTTAGGTCATGCCCCCAATTAAGGGCTGGCACAACAACGGCCTTGGCATTTTGTGCGGTAATCGCCAGCTGGTAAACAACAAAGGCATGCTCTGAAAAAATGGCATTGTGCTCTGAACCAAGAAACCCCCGGGAGATCAACTCGAGCACATCGTTTGAACCATTACCCAACGTTATTTGATTCGTGCTGACAGAAAGTCTTTCTGCCAATTTCTGCTTTAGGTAAAAACCATTCCCGTCAGGATACCGAGCACCGTCGACCAATGATGCTTCAATTGCCTTTCTGGCCACACTACTTAGCCCAAGAGGGTTTTCATTACTGGCTAGTTTTATCGCCCCACTGATACCAAGCTCCCGCTCAAGCTCTTCAATAGGCTTGCCGCCCTGATAGGGTTGCAATCGTTGTACACCAGGCAAAGCTAGCCTTTTAAAATCTACGGTCATAAATTGATGCCAATAAAGAAGAGGTTACAATACAGCTTTAGGGTAGGAGCCGAGCACTCTCAGCTCAGCAACAAGTTGGCTAACTTCACTTAATACTGCTGCCACTTTGGGGTCGTCGCGATGCCCTTCAAAATCGACAAAAAAGACATAAGTCCACTTACCCGTACGAGAAGGCCTTGTTTCTACGCGAGTCAAATCCATACCTTCTCGATGAAACGGGGCCAAAAGGCTATGCAAAGCCCCCGGCTCGTTCCGGGCGGCAACAATAATAGAGGTTTTATCATCACCACTGGCCGCCACCTTTTCACGCCCAATAATCAAAAATCTGGTTGAGTTATCGGGTCGGTCTTCAATTTTCTCATATAGTTTTTCAAGCCCATACAGCTCAGAGGCCATATCTCCGGCAATGGCTGCCGCATTCCACTCACTCTTGATTCGCTTGGCAGCCTCGGCATTACTGCTTACAGCTACCCGCTCGGCTTTTGGATAGTGGGCATCTAGCCATTTTCTACACTGGGCCAAGGATTGAGCATGGGAATAGATACGGGTTATCTGACTTTTATCTGTTCGAGACCCAATCAATAAGTGATGATGAATTCGCAGCTCTACTTCACCGCAAATATTCAGTGTTGAATCTAAAAAGGTATCCAACGTGTGATTGATCACACCTTCGGTAGAGTTCTCAACAGGTACAACACCGTAGTTAACGGCTCCCGCATCTACCTCTCTGAATACCTCATCAATGGCACTCATCGAAACCGTTACTGCAGAGTGACCAAAATGTTTAAGGGCAGCCTCTTGAGTAAAGGTTCCCTCTGGGCCAAGAAAGGCTACTTTTATCGGTTGTTCCAATGCCAGGCAAGCCGACATTATCTCTCTAAATAGCCGCGCCATTTCTTCGTTATTCAGGGGCCCCTGATTTTTCTGCATTATATTACGCAGAACCTGGGCTTCTCTCTCAGGCCGGAAATACACGGTATCGCCTTCAGCCTGCTTTACCTCTGCCACCTTCTGTGCGCAACTGGCACGCTCACTGATCAACTTCAGAATCTTATTATCGATGGCGTCGATTTGTTCTCGTAACTGGCCGAGACCCTTATTGTCCTGTGTACTTTTTGATATATCTTTTGACATAGTTCCTGCCTGTCAGGCCTCTGTCTCAGCACCAGCCACATCACTTTTGACTGAGTCTTCATCACTCACGTCGCCGACAACAGGCTCTTGTTCTTCAATACGAGCCAGACCAACCAGCGTCTCGCTTTCCTTGAGGCGAATCACTCTAACGCCTTGAGTATTGCGACCCAACACAGAGATTTCTTCACTGCGAGTTCGCACCATCGTGCCTTGGTCTGAAATCAACATGATTTCATCACCTTCAAACAGCTGTACAGCACCGACTAGAGGACCATTTCTGTCACTGACTTGCATCGCTATCATTCCCTTGCCGCCTCGGCCTTTAGTCGGAAATTCAGTCAATGCCGTTCTTTTACCATAGCCATTGGTGGAGACAGTCAACACTCGGCCATGCTCTTCAGGGATAACCATTGAGAGCACCTGATATCCCTCGGGCAAACGCATGCCTCGAACACCTTTCGATACCCGCCCCATCGCTCTCACATCCGATTCGGCAAAGCGGACCGCTTTACCTTCACTGCTAAACAGCATGACATCACAATTGCCATCCGTTATCGCTGTACCCACCAGATAATCCCCATCGACCAAATCAACCGCACGCAATCCAACGCTACGAGGCCGAGAATATTGATCAAGCGAGGTTTTCTTCACCGTACCATTAGCGGTAGCCATAATGACAAAGCGATCATCGCTGTACTCATCGACAGGAAGGATAGAGCTAATACGCTCATTCTCATCCAATGGCAGTAGATTAACCATCGGGCGACCACGAGAGTTACGCCCAGCGAGAGGGATTTGATAGACCTTGAGCCAGTAAACTTTACCCAAGTTGGTAAAACAAAGAATGGTGCTATGAGTACTAGCAATCAATAGATGCTCGACAAAGTCCTCATCCTTAACTGCTGTTGCTGATTTACCCATCCCGCCACGTCGCTGCGCCTGATAATCACTCAGTGGCTGGGTCTTCGCATAACCACCATGGGAGATCGTGACCACGCGATCTTCTTCTGTAATCAAGTCTTCAACCGTCAGATCGTGCTGAGATTCTACAATCTCACTACGACGATCATCACCAAACTCTTCGCTAACAACTTCCAATTCTTCACGGATAAGCTGCATCAGAACATTGGCATCACCAAGAATATTCAAATACTCAATAATTTCGTCGAGTTTCTCTTGGTACTCTGAGAGCAACTTGTCGTGCTCCATACCCGTTAGACGGTGTAAACGTAATTCCAGTATGGCTTGAGCCTGCGCCGGAGACAGATAGTACTGACCGTCACGCATACCATAGCTTGGCTCCAGGCCTTCTGGACGACTGGCATCACTACCAGCACGCTCTAAAAATTGAGCAGCGGTACTGGCATCCCAACCCCGGACAATCAAACGTTCTTTAGCTTCCGCCGGAGACGTTGAAGACTTAATCAGCTCAATGACCTGATCGATATTGGCAATAGCAACGGCCAAACCTTCCAGGATATGACCTCGCTCTCTGGCCTTGCGCAACAGGTATACAGTACGACGTGTAACTACTTCACGACGGTGGCGAACAAACGCCTCCAACATTTCCTTCAGATTAAGGGTTCTTGGTTGCCCATCGACCAAAGCAACAATATTGATCCCGAATACGTTCTGGAGCTGGGTCTGGGCATACAAGTTATTAAGAACAACCTCGCCCACTTCACCCCTTTTAAGCTCGATAACAACTCTCAGGCCATCTTTATCTGACTCATCTCTCAGCTCGGAAATGCCTTCAATCTTCTTTTCTTTAACCAGTTCGGCAATTCTCTCGATCAGACGAGCCTTATTCAATTGGTAGGGAAGCTCTGTAATGATAATAGTCTCACGACTCGTTTTTTCATTAACTTCCACTACCGCACGAGCACGCACATAAATACGCCCACGACCAGTGCGGTATGCCTGAATGATGCCCGCTCTGCCATTGATAATGGCCGCCGTTGGAAAATCAGGACCAGGGATATACTCCATTAATTCATCAATGGTTATATCGGCATTTTCAATCAATGCCAGGCAGCCTTTAACCACTTCTTTAAGATTATGGGGCGGAATATTCGTCGCCATACCCACGGCGATACCCGAAGAACCATTTACCAACAAATTAGGTACACGCGTTGGCAACACTTCCGGGATTAGTTCAGTACCATCATAGTTTTCTACGTAATCGACTGTTTCTTTATCCAAATCCGCCAACAGCGAGTGTGCTATTTTGGCCATCCGAATTTCGGTGTAACGCATAGCCGCAGCAGAATCACCATCTACAGAACCAAAGTTACCCTGCCCATCCACAAGCATGTAACGAAGCGAGAAAGGCTGAGCCATTCGTACAATAGTGTCGTACACAGCCGAATCACCATGTGGGTGATACTTACCAATCACGTCACCGACAACCCTCGCAGATTTTTTATAGGACTTATTCCAATCGTTATTGAGCACACTCATGGCAAAGAGCACACGACGGTGCACAGGCTTGAGACCATCTCTGACATCTGGCAGTGCCCGGCCAACAATAACGCTCATCGCGTAATCGAGGTAGGACTGTCGCAATTCGTCTTCGATGTTAACGGGTAGGATTTCTTTAGCTAACTCGCCCATACTGCTGCTTATTCCCTTTGATGCCCACTAGCGACAAAGCCGCTAAAATAAGCGCGGGATGATACCACAAAATGTCCCATCTTCGTCCCCTATGTCCTTGTTTAATGATCTTTTTTGTGAGGGTATACTGCCACATTCAGATGCCACCCAAGGAACAGCCACGCGATGGCCACCACTTCTATCGATCTGCTTATCTCAGCACGCTGGATAATCCCTATCATCCCCAAGGGGAAAGTATTTGAAGACTGCTCAGTCGCTGTAGATCAGGGCAGAATTGTAGCCATCCTGCCAACCTCCGAGGCGGCGAGGACATACATTGCCAAGGAGTTTATTGAGCTGCCGCATCACGTACTTATGCCAGGGCTCGTAAACGCTCACGGCCATGCAGCTATGACACTGCTCCGCGGCTATGCCGACGACCAACCCCTGCAAACGTGGCTCGAAAAACACATCTGGCCCACAGAACAACAATGGGTGTGCGAAGAATTTGTCAGAACCGGTGCTGAACTCGCTATAGCAGAGATGATTCGCAGCGGAACCAGCTGCTTCTCAGACATGTACTTCTTCCCGGACAGCACCGCAGATATTGCAAGCCACGCAGGGATGCGAAGCCAGATCACCTTCCCAGTCTTTGATTTCCCCTCAGCTTGGGGAAGGGGGCCAGATGACTACATCCATAAGGGACTCCAATTACGCGACGATTACAAAGACCGGGAACTTACTCGTATTGCTTTTGGACCCCATGCACCCTACACACTGTCTAACGGGCCACTAGAAAAAATTGCCACTTACGCAGAAGAACTGGATTGCTGTGTACAAATCCACCTTCATGAAACGGAACAGGAAATTACCCATAGTTTGACAGAGCACGGCGTTAGACCAATACAGAGACTTGTTGAACTGGGGGTGCTCTCACCACTGTCTCAATGTGTTCATATGACCCAATTAGACGAAAATGACATAGCCACGCTAGTTGAATACAACGCCCACGTCATACATTGCCCCAAATCTAACCTCAAGCTGGCCAGCGGTTTTTGCCCAACAACAAAATTACTGGGCCAAGGTATTAATACAGCACTAGGCACCGATGGCGCGGCCAGCAACAACACTCTGGATATGTTTGGAGAATTATCTACAGCAGCACTGATTGCCAAAGCAGTATCTGGTGACGCAGGCAGCATTGATGCTCACACCGCATTACAGATGGCAACGATCAATGGCGCCAAGGCAATGGGCTGGGACGATCAAATTGGCAGCATTGAATGCGGGAAAAACGCCGACTTGACCGCTGTAGATCTCGGGACAATTGAATCAGAACCACTGTATAATCCCGCCTCTCAGTTAGTGTATACCAACTCAGGTAGCCGAGTAAGCCACCTTTGGGTCAACGGTGTCGCCCTAATGCTGGACAGACAATTAAAAACTCTGAACGAGCACGAAATACTTACCAAGGCACGACAGTGGCGACGAAAAATTGCCAACGGTTAACAGCGCCTAAATATCGAACAACAATCATACCGGAATACATTAATGTCAGAACTCAATATCGACCGCGCTGAAATAGCCAAATTTGAAGCTTTGGCAAGTCGCTGGTGGGATCAGGAAAGTGAATTCAAGCCACTTCACGACATCAACCCTCTAAGAGCTAACTGGGTAGACCAACACTCGCCCGTAGCCGAATGCACACTGCTAGATATTGGGTGTGGTGGCGGCATTCTGGCCGAATCAATGGCACACAGGGGCGCAGAGGTCACCGGTATTGATATGGGCAAAGCACCACTAGCTGTAGCTCAATTGCACAGTTTGGAAACTGGTATTTCAGTCAATTATCAACAGTGCACTGCTGAGGAAATGGCCGACCAGCATCCAGGAGAATACGACATCGTTACCTGCCTGGAAATGCTTGAGCACGTTCCAGACCCAAGCTCCGTCATTGCCGCCTGCGCCAAACTGGTAAAGCCTGGTGGACACCTCTACTTTTCGACAATTAACCGCAACCCAAAAGCCTATCTCTTTGCGGTTATTGGTGCCGAATATTTGCTAAAAATGCTGCCTAAAGGCACCCATGATTACGGAAAATTTATTCGCCCTTCAGAACTGTGTCACTGGATTAGGGAGTGCGACCTTGAACTACAAACCATGACAGGTATGGTCTACAACCCTCTAACTAAAAATTATCGCCTCGACGATAATAATGTAGATGTAAACTATCTTGTCTACGCACGAAAGCCCGTCTGATGCCTGACATCAAGCAATCCAGGTCCCCACGGTTTCAGGCTGTCTTATTTGACCTTGACGGGACGCTACTCGACACAGCCCCAGACTTTTTAACGGCAACAAACTTACTACTAGCTAGAAAAAGATTACCTCTGCTACCGGCAGAAAGCATTCGCCAACTAGTTACTCATGGTTCAGCGGGCATCGTAAAAAAAGTGTTTGCACTGGATGAGCAGCACCCTGAGTTTGAACCTATTCGCCAAGAGCTGCTATCGCTCTACATGGCTAATTTGGCAGATCAAACCCATCCATTTACAGGTATCACAGAATTACTCCACATACTGGGTGAGAACCAGATTCCATGGGGAATCGTCACCAACAAGCCCGAGACTTACACACGGGCAATTTTGGAGCAACTACCACTATCTCCACCTCCAGCCACGATTATCTGCCCCGACCATGTGAGCAAAACCAAACCTGATCCAGAATCAGTCGTTTTGGCCTGCAAGCAGGTCGGAATTTCACCAGGTGATACGGTATATATCGGGGACCACCAGCGAGACATAGAAGCGGGGCGACGCGCGGGAACCACTACCATTGCCGCAGCATATGGCTACATTGATCAAAATGAAGATCCAACCCTATGGGGTGCGGACCACACCGTCAGTTGTGCCACCCAACTGCTAGAGCTCATACTTTAAGGAAAACCAAACATCATGGATCCACAGAATTACAACGCCCCTGACAACCTGCTAAAAGACAAAGTTATTGCTGTCACCGGCGCGGGAGATGGCATTGGCGCTGCAGCAGCAAAAACCTTTGCAGCTCATGGTGCAACGGTCATTCTGATGGGGCGCACCGTACCTAAACTCGAACAGGTTTATGACGCCATTGAAGCTTCTGGTGGCCCACAACCAGCGATTTATCCGATTTGCCTAGAAGGCGCATCCGAAACAGACTACGAGGAGATGCATGACCGCCTTCAGGAGAACTTCGGCAAATTGGATGGATTGCTTCACAACGCGGGAGAACTTGGCCAACGCACACCAATTGCCAACTACAAATTAAGCACCTGGCAGAAAGTCATGCAGGTCAATGTCACCGCTGAATTTATGCTGACTAAAGCATTGCTGCCATTACTGGAAAAATCCGACAGCGCCTCACTTATTTTCACCACATCAGGTGTGGGCAGGGTTGGAAAGCCTTTCTGGGGCGCTTACGCCGTATCAAAATTTGCCACCGAAGGAATGGCCCAGGTACTGGCAAATGAATTGGAGACCGTTAGCAATATTCGGGTTAACTGCATCAACCCTGGCGCCACACGAACTAGAATGCGCGCTACCGCCTACCCTGCAGAAGATCCTTCTACAATTAAAACGCCCGAAAAGATAATGCCTCTTTATCTATACCTTATGGGTAAAGACAGCAGAGATGTTACAGGGCAATCACTTGATGCTCAATAAATCGGTATAGCTTACCCTACTCTCATTAAAACATGCCGACACCACCATCTAACCCTCAACAAGTGTTTCAGGTAGGCGCTTTACTTTGCCCCTAAGATTCATAAATGGGCGCTCTATAAAGAGATAGACTATTCCCGCAAACAAGAACGTCAACGGAAAACCTATAGTTATTACCACCCCAATTTTTTGCCAAAAAGAAAAATCTGCTGCCTCTTGATAAAGAATGGCGTATATGAGCCCAAAGACAAAAGGATGAAGTAAGTATGCCGAATATGCTAATTGACCTATAAAATAAAGAGCACGTGAAGACAGCCCAATGGCTATCCCGCGAGAAAGACCCTTTTTACAATACAAACTGGCCAATAAAATCATTCCTACAGCGACAGTAAATAGATTCCTATAACTGACATAGTAGGCCACACTAAAATTGTCACTATATGTAATAAGTTGATTATTTACAGGAATAGACATCACAATCAAAACGATCAGCACAGCCAGCATAACAAGTATATTTATACGCCTTACCTGCCTATCAAACATCCTGACTACGGCTTCTTGATGAAAGACATGTAGATAGGCAACAAAAATACCAGGTAGAAAACTACCAAAACGAGTCCAAGGTTTTACATATATAGAATCTATAACACGATAGAACCCTTCACATGCCCCCTCATACCAGCAGATTGGAAGGGATAACTGATAATGTTTAACAACCAGGTAGCGAATCAAAAATGAGCTTAAAAACAAGACCCCCACAAGAAAAAAAAGAGCATTTTTTTTCTTAAGACCCAAAGAACACACCAATAACAGAGGAAATATAAAATAGAACTGTTCTTCTATGGCCAGAGACCATGTCCAGGGCATAAAGTGTGTTTCTGCTGGTAAAAGGTTATTTATATATAGTAAATTTGACCAGACATACTGCTGATTTTCTGGCAACATCAAAAGACCAAGAATAATGGCTAAAACATATGCTGGCATCAGCCGCATAAAGCGACGTTTATAGAAACGAGAAAATTGTATTCCCCCAGTATCGCGATATTCGGCCATCAGAATCGAAGATATCAAAAACCCACTGATCACAAAAAAAATATCGACGCCAAGCTCACCATTGTAAACCCAGTTCAACCAAACAGGCGATGCATAAAAAAACTCTGTCGCCTTATCATCAAATATAGATAAAAACCAAAAACTATGAATTATTAGCACCAGAAAAATAGACAGACCTCTAAGCCCATCGACCGGCCTAAACTGATTAGGCGGGGGGGTATGCAACGCAGAAAAATTATTTTTTAGAGAAAAAAAACCAGTTTCATTTGACATAAACTATATCTCTAGAACCTTGACAACGGGCAGGCACTACAATTAAACATCTAGCAGCTCATTTAACATCGGCTTGCTATTGCTAATTCCCTTCTGAAAATCTACTTTCGGTTGAAAGCCGAATTGCTCACGAGCTTTGTTCGATGGGAATTTTAAATTTAACGAAAGCAACCTCACTACAGACCTACTAATGGGAAGTGTTTGAATCAGCTTAATTTTAGCAGCGCCCTCCAACAAATTAGCAAGTAGAGACATTATTTTTGGGCTAACAAATTTTGGCCGTGCAAACTGAAACTCCTCACAAAGGCTATCGGTAAATTGTTGCCATGTTGGAGAATTTTCTGAGCTGGCATTGTATATACCTCCAGGTGACTCTCTACTCTCCACACAGAGCACCAACAAATCTATCAAATCTGTTATATAAATTAGGGGGATAGTGTTATTACCATCGCCTATTATGCGAAATTTGTTATTTTTTATCATTGCAGCAATTTCAGGCAAAAACCCTCCGCGCCGATCCCCTGGTCCATAGATGAAAGCAGGCCTAACAATCTTAACTGAAATATCACCTCTATCATGAGCCTTCATACAAGCTTCTTCTGCTTTCACTTTGGCAAGACCATATGGGTCAATGCTACTGTTCAAAACCGGCTGTAATTCATCATAAGATTCCAGTGAAGGGCTTAGCTCGTAGGCCACAATACTACTTATAAAAACAAAATCATTTACCTTTGCAGCTATAGATGCATCCAATAAGTTTTTAGTGCCAAGTGAGATAACTTTATGGAACTCACTAATACTATGACCAACCCCTGTCAAACCTGCACAATGGAAAACCGTATCACAACTCTTTAGAGGCTCAACAAAGCTTGTACTATTATTTAGATCACCAAAAACTAAGGTTACGCCTAATTCTTTAAGGCGTTCAACATCACTCGTTTCGCGAACCAGAACAATGGTATCCCACCCCATGGCAGTCAGTCGCTCAACAAGAGCTCCTCCAACAAACCCAGTCGCACCTGTGACAAATGCTCGTTTTTTCATCTTAAAAAATCCAAAGCTATTTATTAAAACAGCATCTATTACTTACTTAAGCTCAATACAACAACTGACAACCAGCCTATTTTTAGTATCTTATTTTGCGCTAGGCCCTTTGGAACGCAATCGTTTCAGCTGACGATCCCGACGCACTTGGTCATCGGGTGACAGCCTCTTTTGCTTTTTGGCCACTCTCATATTTACCGAGACCAAAAGATCAATGAGGG
>Ga0209121_10001126_pt1 | contig 27993 bp, 23 predicted proteins | sample Cruoilmetagenom3_FD_187292 | JGI IMG/M metagenome (GOLD analysis project Ga0209121, IMG submission 187292) | Oil polluted marine microbial communities from Coal Oil Point, Santa Barbara, California, USA - Sample 3 (SPAdes) (version 2) | ecosystem: Environmental > Aquatic > Marine > Oil seeps ...
TTCAACGATGCGGTCTGGAAGGGCTTGGAAATGGCTGAGTCAGAATTTGGCACAGATATTTCCTACATCGAATCCAAGAGCGCTGACGACTATGCACCCAACCTGCAGGCTTGTATCGATGCGGAATCCGACGTCGTGATTTGCGTGGGATTCATGATGGCAGACGCGTGCGCTGCTTCCGTGGATGCCAATCCTGATACCAACTTCATTGGTGTCGACATCTATGGAATGGGCAAACCTAACTTCATCGGTATTGACGCCTACATGGAGCAGAGTTCCTTCCTGGCTGGCTATATGGCTGCCGGTATGAGCGATACGGGTGTGCTGGGAACCTGGACAGGTTTTGCTGGACCGGTTGTGCTTTCCTTCATGGACGGCTTCTACATGGGCGCAATGGAATACAACAAGGTCCACGGCACCGATGTGGAAGTGTTGGGATACGATCCCGCGGATATGGACAACGCCGCCAATATCGGCTCCTGGTCCGATACGGATTTGGGCCGAGCTATCTCAGAAACACAAATGGATAACGGCGCAGATATCATCTATGGCGTTTGCGGTAACGTCAGCACGGCAGCCGCTGCCGCCATGCAGGAGCGCGGCTACGGCTACATCTTTGGGATGGACCAGGACTGGACCGTCACCAACCCGCAATACTCTGACCAAATTTTGGGCAGCGCTTTGAAGAACATGCACGTAGCTGTCCATGAGATCATGAAAAACCTGGAAACAGAGGGAACCTTCAATGGTGGTGAGGATTATGTCCTCACACTGGCCAACGGCGGTACATCACTTGCAGTCAACGAGGCAATTGACATCCCCGCTGACTTGCTGGCAGAAATTGCGGATTATGAAGCGAAAATCGCCTCTGGCGAACTGACCGGTGCTTCAGAAGAATTCTATTCGACCTACCGCTCAGAGTAATCTAAAGAAGTGAAACATAAAACAGAGCCAACAAAGTTGGCTCTGTTTTTTTACTTCTCATGTATAATAGACTTTATTTATAAAATATCGAATAGCATGTGAGGCTTATATGGAACCAATCCTTGAACTTAGGGGAATCACAAAACGTTTTCCGGGTGTCCTGGCTAACGATCATATCGACCTCAAGTTGTATAAGGGTGAGATCCTGGCGCTGCTGGGAGAAAATGGTGCCGGAAAAACCACCTTGATGAACATCCTGTATGGACTGTATACACAGGATGAAGGTGAAATTCTCATTAACGGAAAAAAGATTGACATTCAAAATCCAACAGACGCCATTAATGCTGGCATCGGGATGGTCCATCAGCATTTTATGTTGATTCCAGTGTTTGATGTAACAGAAAATGTGATGTTAGGTAATGAATATACTAAGAATGGTGGTTTCTTAGACAAAGCCAAAGCTGCCAAACAGATTCTTGATATCTCGGAAAAATATAATTTGAACATTGATCCAAATGCTATCATCGAGGATCTGCCAATTGGTCTCCAACAGCGAGTTGAGATCATCAAGATTTTATTCCACGAGGCTGAGATCCTGATTATGGATGAGCCATCCGCTGTACTCACACCGCAGGAAGTGGATGAATTATTTAAGATCATGCACACACTCATTGATCAGGGTAAATCCATCATTTTCATCACCCATAAATTACGGGAAGTGATGGAGTGCGCAGACCGCATCATGGTTATACGAGGTGGGAAGGTTGTTGGTGAAGCCGCACCCGAAAATGCCGATCCTGAGAAATTGGCAGCCATGATGGTCGGCCGACCGGTTGAGTTAAAGGTGGAAAAGGAATTAGCCACACCTGACGGCACTGTTCTGGAAGTAAAGAACCTGACCGTTGTCAATAAAAACAAGAAAATTGAAGTGGATGATATCTCTTTTGAGGTTAGAGCCGGTGAAATCTTAGGAATTGCTGGTGTGCAGGGGAATGGGCAAACTGAGCTGGTGAGATGCTTGACTGGACTGATGAAAGCCCAACTTGGCAAGATCAGCGTCCTCGGTACCGAAACAACCAATTGTGCCCCCCGAACCATTACGGAGCTAGGTGTGGCACATATCCCGGAAGACCGCCAGAAGGATGGCCTGGTTTTACCATCCCCTGTTCAGGATAACCTGATCCTCAATACATATTATCAAAAACCCTTTGCCAAGGGCATTATTCTGCAGCCTGAAAAGATCCATCAAAATGCTGAGAAGCTGATAAAAGATTTTGACATCCGCACGCCCAGTTCCATTGTTCCTGTCAGTGGTCTTTCAGGCGGCAACCAGCAGAAGGTGATCGTGGCACGGGAATTTTCTCGTCCGATTAAATTATTGATCGCCTCACAACCAACGCGGGGGTTGGATGTGGGATCAATTGAGTACATCCATCGCCGTCTGATCGAAAAACGTGATGATGGCTGTGCTATCCTCCTTGTATCAACTGAGTTAGATGAAGTAATGCAGTTATCAGACCGAATAGCAGTCATGTATCGAGGCAAGATCAATGCCATCGTGGATGCAGACATCGTCACCAAGGAAGAACTTGGATTGTTGATGGCTGGTATCGATACAGAAATTGATACTGAGAAACGCAAGCCCACAAGAGTTCACGAGATTGTTACCTAGGGATACAAAAATGGAAGAAAAAGTCGACTCTGGAAAAAAGAATTTTTTTAAGATATTTTATGAGGAGATCTCAAAATCCTCCTTTACTATCATTATCCTGGCAATCTTTACAGGACTAATTTTAGGCGGGATCATTGCCTGTGCAACGACCAAAGAAATTTATGATGCTTTCGGCGAATCCTTTTCAACTGGGATTATTGAATCACTGAAATTCATCTGGAAAACCTACTCCTCACTATTCCGTGGATCTTTTGGAAATCCCAAAGAGATGGTTGATTCCCTTTTCAGCGGCGACAGTGCTTTGATACGGAAAGCTTTCAAGCCATTTCTTGAAAGTCTGGTCGTCACGACGCCTTACTTGATCACCGGTGTTGCCATTGCGTTGGGTTTTCAGGCAGGCGTATTGAATATGGGTGGTGAGGGTCAATTATTTATGGGATCCATCATGGCTGGTTGGGCTGGATGGACCTTCAAGGGTCTCCCTCCAATCATTCATGTTCCTCTGGCGTTGTTGATCGGGGTTCTAGCTGGCGCACTGTGGGGTTTTATCCCCGGCTGGTTGAAAGCGAAAACTGGTTCCCATGAGGTGATCACCACCATCATGATGAACTATATTTCATTCAGCCTGTCTCAATATCTGATTACCGGGCCGTTCCAGGATCCGAATGAGTCCTTTAAAACACGCTTCATTGAAGAAAGTGCGCACCTATTTCGATTCTTTGAAGATCCGCTGCGACTGCACATTGGTTTTATCATAGCCATTGCAGTAGCTGTGATCGCCTGGTATGTCCTTTACAAAACAACCTGGGGGTTTGAATTCCGGAACGTAGGGTTGAATCCAGACGCTTCCAAATATGCAGGCATCAACGCCTCCCTGGTTACCATTCTTGCGATGACATTCTCAGGAGCCATTGCGGGGTTATCAGGAGCAGTGGAGATGCTGGGGGTCAATTTCAGAGCTGTTCAATCACTGACCACCGGGTATGGTTGGGATGCAATTGCCATCGCTCTCCTGGCAAAAAATCATCCGTTGGTCGTCATCATCACCGCCATGCTGTTTGGCTTTATGCGCCAGGGTTCACGCATTATGCAGATCAATACGGGGATCCCAATCGACATTATCTCGATATTGCAGGCATTTATCCTTTTCTTCATCGCAGCGCCAGCCATTATCCGTACAATTTATCGGCTAAAGAATCCCAAGGAGACTGAACCCGAAGTCGAGATTTCTGTATCAGGAGAAAAACTCTAATGGAAAATTCTACGAAGATCAACAAAAAGATATTCCGAAGAGCTGAAAAGGAACAAAGAAGACAGCGTATTATGGGGATCATCTTTCTTGCCATTGCAGCCTTTATTTGGTTTGTCTTGGCAAGAACAACGGTGCCAGGATCTGAAACCCTGTTCGTCATGACGCCCGGTGGCTCATCGGTGATTTCCCCAAATTTTAAATTCAACACCTTATTAGTGATCAACATATTTGCTGTTTTATCCCTGGGTTGCGGTATCTATCAATACTTCAAAGGTTTTGGGAAATACACCAATTTGGTCCTTGTCCTGGTGGGGATTATGCTGACGATCAGTTTCCTCGCTTGGGGTGCCAGAAATGCATCGATCAATGTTGGTGGAATGTTGAGAATCATGCTGATGCGCAGCATCCCTATCGTTTTAGGTGCATTATCCGGCATTCTGAGCGAGCGTGCGGGAGTGGTCAATATCGCCATTGAAGGCATGATGATCACCGGTGCATTGGTTGGTGCAGTGGTTGGCAGCCTTTACGGACTTTGGGCTGGTGCTATCGCTGCAACTTTGGCTGGTGGGTTAATTTCAATCATCCACGGCATCCTATCCATCAAATATAAGGTTGACCAAATCATCTCTGGAACGATCATTAATATCTTCACAATTGGTTTCACCTCCTATATTGTGACAAAAATATTGCAGGAAAGGGAATGGCAGTATCTCAACGAATCGGGAATCTTCATGCCAACCGGCATTCCTCTCCTCTCAAAAATTCCTTACATCGGACCGATTTTCTTCAACCATAATCCTTATGTTTACGCGATGTATATCCTGGTGTTTGTTTTGACAATCGCCTTATTCTTTACGAAATGGGGATTGCACCTGCGAGCAGTGGGTGAACATCCAAAAGCAGCTGATACGCTGGGGATTAATGTGTTCCGCATTCGATACGTTGCAGTGGTGTTAGGTGGATTATTGGCTGGGTTTGCTGGGTCCTATTTCTCATTGGGGTCTGCTGGTTATTTCAATCAAGACATGACTGCTGGACGCGGTTTCATCGGGCTGGCAGCTATGATCTTTGGCAACTGGACGCCGGTTGGTGCTTTAGGGGCAGGTTTCCTTTTTGGATTTGCCGAGGCACTGGCTCAAAACCTCAAACTTCTAGGTATTCCTATCCCATCAGATATCATGTTAATGGTCCCCTACATTCTGACAATCGTCGTTTTGGCAGGTGTGGTCGGTCGCAGCAGAGGGCCTGCTGCAGCTGGTACACCTTACGATAAAGAATCGCTCTAAGTCAAAACCACCCGCTGAGCGGGTGGTTTTTAGGAAGAGGACGGGACTCTCCATTTGCATGCATAAGTAATGGACCCTCGGAATTGATGGAGGCGACCCACCGTGGACAATACATTTGATAATTATTCCTGGCTGAACCCACCGGAAAGCTATCACATCCTTGATGGCGAGCTGTCCCTCACAACCCAACCGGGCACCGATTTTTGGCAGCAGACGCATTATGGCTTCCAGAACGATAATGGGCATCTGTTTGCGTTGCAAACATCACGATTGACATTCACCTATGCTTTACAAACTAGGTATACACCCCAAGGAAAATATGACCAGGCAGGGATCATGGTATATATCGATACTGAAAACTGGTTCAAAGCTTCCATCGAATATGAAAATGAAACCATTTCTCGCCTGGGAAGTGTGGTGACCAATCTGGGTTTTTCTGATTGGGCTACTGCGGATATTGAAACTCAATTAGAAGTTGAAATATACTATCGCCTGAGCAGGCGTAGTAAGGATTTCCTCATTGAGCAATCCAAGGATGGGTATACTTATCAACAAATGCGGATTTTCCATTTAGATCAGGCAAATTCCGCCATCAGAGTGGGTATGTATGCTTGCAGTCCTTTAGAGTCCTCTTTCAATGCATTATTTTCAAATATCAGGTTAGGTGCATGTGTATGTGAACCTCAAAATTAATCAACATGAAAAATTTCAATCAAGAAATAATCAGCATGATGCCCTTTCCAACCCAATGATGTCTTTCATCTTGTGAAGCGTAATATTCTTACTGAGGCAGCTTGCCCACCTTCATTAAGATTAATTTTGGGTAATCAGATCACCATATCGATCTCAGCCACTGCGGTATGATTTTTAATACAACCTATCGATTGGATTCCCATGACAGACACTAAACCAATTTACCTGGACTATAACGCCACCACACCGATTGCAGAAGAAGTCGCAGAGACCATGGCGCCGTTTCTGTATGGACATTTCGGCAATCCATCCAGCCGCCATTCCTATGGCACCACAGCCAAGAAGGCCGTTGAACAGGCGAGAGACCAGGTCGCCCAGATTCTCAACTGCCAGAAGCATGAGGTGATCTTCACCAGCGGCGGTACAGAGAGCAACAACATGGCCATTCGCGGTGCCGCCTATGCAAACCAGGGTAAGGGTAGCCGGATCATTACAACTGCGATTGAACACCCTGCGGTGACAAATGTCTGCCGTCACCTTGAGACCAGGGGCTTCAAAGTGACCTATCTACCCGTTAACCAATATGGATGGGTTAATCCCAAGACCCTGAAGGCAGCTCTCACGCCAGATACTATTCTGGTCAGCATCATGCACGCCAACAACGAAGTCGGCACCATTGAACCTATCCGGGAGTGTGCCGATCTGGCGCATCAAGCCGGCGCGCTTTTTCATACGGATGCCGCGCAAACTCTCGGTAAATGGCCGGTGGATGTTCAAGATTTGCACGTGGACTTGCTCTCGATCGCCGGTCACAAAGTGTATGCCCCAAAGGGTGTTGGTGCCCTCTATTTGCGAGAAGGTGTCGAGCTTGTCAAAATCATGTTTGGGGCGAATCATGAATCTGATCGCCGCCCGGGCACGGAGAACGTGCTGGAGATCGTTGGCCTTGGAAAAGCCTGCGAAATCGCCCAACGCGATCTTGAACATAATATCTCACATTTCAAAACGATGCGCGACCGCTTACACGATGGAATAAAATCAGCTCTTCCGGAAAACGCTTTCTTGCTTAATGGACATCCCGAAAAACGCCTTCCCAATACCCTCAGCCTGGGATTTTGTCAGATTGAAGCCAATGCGTTGCTGGACGAAATCAAAGATCGGGTTGCAGCCTCCGCCGGCGCAGCCTGTCATTCAGGAAATATTACGCTTTCTAATGTTCTGGAAGCGATGAACGTTCCTGTAGAATACGCAATGGGAACCATCCGGCTCTCAGTTGGACGAGGGACAACCGCTGAGATGATTGACAAGGCTGTCGAGGTGTTGGCTCAATCTCTGCAGAAAACGCTGCCGTAGAATTCTTCCCTGGAGTCGGCCAGTGTAGTTTCTTTCCCAGTAAAGGTTATCTTTTTCCCCAAGGCTGAAAGGTCAAAATATTTCGATTGATTGCTGTCAGTATCTGGTACGAATGCCGTTAATGCACCATGATGCTGTCCGGTGAGCGAGGGCTTCACAGACGTTTGGGCGTAAATCAGAGAAAATGTTTATATCAATGAGTCTTTTTGTTCTTATAATTTATTTTGTAAAGGCATCAATATCAGAAAAATAACAAGTGAAGGAACAAGATGAGTGAGAATACATCAATTCAACCACCCCAACCCATCCCCTACCCAAAGTCTCATTTCATTAAAACACTCTATCGTATACCAATCCATCTTTACCGCTTGGGATTGGGGCCCTTGATAGGGAAATACATATTGATCTTATCGACCACAGGCAGAAAAACAGGGGAGATACACCGCACGCCAGTGGAATACTATCGATATAATGACCGATTTTATGTAATGAGCGGGTTCGGAAACAAGCCTGATTGGTACCGCAACCTTCTCGCAGAACCACACACCAGCCTGAATATCGGTAAAGAGACACTACATGTCATCGCCAAACGGCCGGACTCTCAACAGGAATGGGCAGGAGTGATCGCATTTCTAAAATCAAGTCCTGTTGCACAAATCAGCGAACCCGGTTTGGTGAACCAGCTGGATGACCTTCATGTGCAAGAGATGATCAAATCATGGCCTGTGTTCACCTTTGAACCTACCGACGAACCCTGCCCGACAGCCTTGGAAAGAGACCTGCTCTGGGCTTGGCCATTGATCCTCTTGAGCGCCGCTTTTCTCATCCTGAGAAGTTGGCTTGGTACCCGAAAACGCTAGATTCTTATCCAGCTTCAGCGTTATCAAACCAAAGAAAATATATCGTACCTCTGATCTGCATACCGTATAATTTAATAAATAGTTCACTCATCTTATCCATAGAGAGAGGAAGGCCTATGTCCATTATCGATGCCTCTAATATTTCTAAGCGCTTTGGCGATATCCAGGCGGTTGACCACCTTAGTTTTGATGTCCAGCCTGGTGAAATATTTGGACTGCTGGGCCCCAACGGTGCCGGCAAGACCACCACGATCCGTATGATTCTGGATATCTTTAAGCCAGATTCTGGTGATATAAACGTGCTGGATGGCTCCATGACTGAGGAAAAGAAAAATAAGATTGGCTATCTGCCTGAAGAACGCGGGCTTTACCAGGATATCCCCCTCGATCGCTGCCTAACTTTTCTGGCCACATTGAAAGGAATGGATGAATCTGCAGCGAAACCTGTGTTAGAGGGATACATGAAACAATTTGAGCTGTTTGAAAATCGCCATCAAAAGGTCAAGGAACTCAGCAAGGGCATGCAGCAAAAAGCCCAGCTGATCACTACCCTGGTGCATGACCCAGCTTTGGTGATCATTGATGAACCCTTCACGTCTTTGGACCCGGTTAATACTGAAATGGTCAAAGATCTGCTGGAGAAGAAACGCGATGAAGGCAAAGCGATCATCATGTCAACTCACCAGATGAACCAGGTTGAAGAACTGTGCGACCGCATCCTGCTCATTGATCATGGAAAGCAGGTGCTTTACGGCACCTTACGGGATATCCAGAACTCTTTTTCATCCAGGGATCTGATGGTGACACCCCTAGATGAACTGCCCATATCCATCAACGGTGTAAAAGAAATACGTCAGATGAACGGGCGTTTTCGCTTGATCCTGAAGGAAGATGCCCAACCAAATGTCATATTAAAAAACCTGATCAACCAGGGTGTTGAGCTGACCGAATTTGAAATCGCTGTTCCACCATTGAATGAAATCTTTATCCAGGTGGTCAAAGAGCAGGAAGAAGGCACCCATGACTAAGATCTGGCAGATCATTAAGCATGAATATCGCCGACATGTTTTCCAGAAGAAATTTATTCTCAGCCTGTTGAGTCTTCCGATTGGCGTGGGGGCCATGGCTATCGTTGCAGTGCTGATCGCCATCTTATCAACTAATTCCTCACCGGTAGGCGTAGTTGATCAAGCTAATTTCCTTCAAGAATTTCCCCAAGAAAAACAGGATGGCACAATTTTTGAGCCAGCCATAGACTTTCTATCTTATCAAGATGCCGATCAAGCTCAAACCGCCCTGGATGGGGGTGATATCCAGGCATATTACGTCATTCCAGAAACTTATCCGGACTCATTGGAAATTGAGCTGGTATATGATGAAAAACCTGACTCCGGGGTCCAAAATCAATTTACCCAACTCCTCAAGCTGAACCTTGATTTAACTAAAAATCTGGACGCAAACATTAGACACAGGCTCCAGTCCGGGAGCAACATCACCATCACTTCATTAGATGGCAGCAGAGAAATGAACGAGGATGAATGGTACTTGGTATTTACGCCCTTTGTTGCAGGGACTATGTTCGTGATCGTAGTAATGACCAGCGGCGGTTACCTTCTCCAGGCAGTCGTCCAGGAAAAAGAAAACCGGACGATGGAAATTGTGATCACATCCGTCAGCCCAAGTCAATTAATGACAGGAAAGATCATCGGCAACATCGCTGTGGGGCTGACACAGCTCATTATCTGGCTGATTTTTAGTTGGATCGCCCTGAAGGTTGGCGGCTTGATCTGGCCTGTCTTGCAGGATTTTTCCTTGCCGGCGGATTATATCCTCGTCCTTCTGCTGGTGTTACTGCCTGCTTTTGTCATGGTGGCAGCCATCATGGCATCAATTGGCGCCAGTATGACTGAAGCCCAGGAGGCACAGCAAGTGTCTGGACTATTTTCCCTTCCCATCATGATCCCCTACTACCTATCCTCAGTGATCATGACTAATCCCAACGGGACTCTGGCAGTCGTATTGAGTTACATCCCACTCACAGCACCCATCACCATCTTGATGCGTATGGCGTTTACAGTGGTTCCCGTCTGGCAGATTGTGATCAATATCGCCATCCTGGTCATCTTTGCAGCGTTGGCGATTTGGGTCGCAGGTCGAACATTCAGGATGGGTATGCTGCGGTATGGCAAGAGGATCTCATTGAAAGAAATTATCGGAAATCGAGTGGAATTATGAAAAACATATGGTTGATTCTGAAGACTGAGTTTATCAACACCATCACCCGCCGCTCTTTTTTGTTAACATTGATTCTGGTACCCCTCGTGCCAGCATTGATCTTAGGTGCTATCGCGCTATTCAGTGGGAATAATGCCGGCGAAGATGTGGAAAACATCTTTCAACCCTCTCAGCAGGAGCAGCTTTCAGAAGGATATGTGGATCAAGCTGATATCATTTATTCAATTCCAGATTGGATCGGCCAGGATCGTCTGATCCAATATGAAAGTGAAAATGCTGCCCGAACTGCTGCTGAAAATGGTGACATTGGTGGCTATTACCTGATTCCCTCAGACTATCTGCAAAGCGGTGACGTCCGCTATGTGCGGGAAGATTTCAACCCACTCGCGGCAATCGAAGAAACATACATCATCCCTTCGGTGATTGAATACAACCTGCTTGGAGGTGATCCTCAACGCTACCAGGCGTTCGTGAATCCAGCTGAGGTACAACAGAATGATTTATCCCCTGAGGATAGCGAAAGAGATCAAAGCAGCCCGTTCGCCTTTTATCTTCCTTATGGAGTTACATTTTTATTCTATATCCTCATCCTCACCTCAGCAAGCTTGATGTTAAACAGCGTGGCGAAGGAAAAAGAGAATCGGGTGATGGAAATATTAATATCCTCCGTTAAACCAAAGCAGCTCATGGCAGGCAAGATCCTTGGACTTGGTTTGATCGGTCTACTCCAAATGGTCATATGGTTTGGTTCAGGGATGCTGCTTTTACGTTTGGGTGGAACGACTTTACACATCCCACCCAGCCTGCAGCTCCCACCTGATGTCTTCTATTGGGGAATCCCATTCTTTGTTTTGGGTTACCTGATCTATGCAACCATCATGGCAGGAGTTGGTGCACTGGTTCCGAATCTGAAAGAAGGAACCCAGGCAACATTTATTGTGATTCTACCCATCCTGGTACCGCTGCTCCTGATCGAGGTGATCATTGAACAGCCAAATGCAACGCTGCCAGTCATCCTCAGCCTGATACCATTCACAGCCCCCAACACCATCATGACGCGCATGGCGGTCAGCCCTGTCCCCTTATGGCAGTTGTTGTTTGCTCTTGGGTCAATGATCATTACTGTTATTTTTCTCATACGCGCTGTCTCGAAGATGTTCCACGCAAATCTCTTACTCACCGGGAAAAAATTCAGCATAAAGGCATACCTCAAGGCACTGCTTGGGAAAGAATTTCCAATAGATAACCAACCTGTAGCATAAAATCTGGTTATTAACACGAATCTTTATGTTGGTGTTAATCTGGCACGGAAATTGGAACATTCTGATTAGCAACATCGTCTTAATTTCACAGCCATCGTCCGTAGGAATCGGAGATGGACAAAATCGCTCTGACGATGAGAGTTTAGTCAAAAACTGTAATATAATTTAAATGTCCCTCTCTAATGGAAGGATCGCAAGGAGTTCAATGATGAAAACCCGAATTATTACCACATTTTTAGTGCTATTTTTCAGCCTGATCCTGGTTGGATGTAATCTTCCTGGGAACGCTGCGCCGACCTCCCAGGTGGATATGCTGAATACAGCAGCCGCCCAAACTATTCAGGCACAACAAACCTATATTGCCCAAACCAATCAAGCCGTAATCCCCTTATCAACGCCTACGCCAACCTTGGAACCAACTGGTGAACCGGGAGAACCTACTGCCACCCTGGAGCCTACAGTCAAACCTGATTCACCTACAGCAACCACTGAGCCAACAACCAGTGGGACATCGACACCGACCGCCACCGAGGTTGTGGAATGTTACCTGGCAAAATTCGTTTCAGAAACCGTCCCGGATGGCACTGATTTCGACCCAGGAGAGGAGTTCGCCAAAACCTGGACGCTCAAGAATGTGGGATCATGTGATTGGACGGATGAATTTGATGTTGTATTCGTCGAAGGAAAAGCTATGAATGCCCCTGCGGCTGAACAGCTTACCAGCGAAACCATTGAGCCTGGAGAAAGTCTAACCATATCCCTGGACATGACCGCACCATTAGCTGCGGGAACGCATCGCGGCGACTTTAAGCTGCGCAATGATAAAGGCGCTTTATTTGGTATTGGTGAAGACAATAAATCATTCTGGGTTGAGATCGATGTCAAGGGAACCCTGTACGACTTTACGGACAATGTGTGTGCCTCAGGTGTAACCTGGAAGAGCGGAGCGGGAACGCTGCCGTGCCCGGGTTCCCCTGGTGACAGCGATGGGTGGGTTCGCAAAGTGAGTAACCCCCAATTGGAAAATGGTGCTGTAGATAATGAACCCGGAATCAGGATATATCCCGAGATGGTCAACGATGGTTGGATTCGCGGTATCTTCCCGGAAATGACCATCACTGAAGGCGTGTCTTTCAAAGCGATCGTTGGCTGCTATGATAATCGAGACTGTAATGTCAAATTCAAACTGAATTATAAAATTGACGGGGGAACTGAAAAAACCCTGGCCACCTGGCAGGAAGTTCAGGATGGTGAATTCAACCGGGTGAACGTAGACCTGGACAGTTTAGCCGGTGAAAATGTGCAATTTATCTTGCTGGTCGAAGCAAACGGTAGTGCCACCAATGATGCCGCCCTCTGGTTTGGACCGAGAATTGAACCCTGATCACGAAATTCACATCAACAACCGGCGGTGGGCTGTCCACCGCCGGTTTTTTCATTAATCTCCTATTTAGGAACTCATTCAGTTGGTAGTTAACTTGACTTTTTTTCCCCATCCCCTAAAATTGTAGTTTGACCAACGCTTTAAATCCTTCGTTGGCTTGGAGGTACAATAAATCATGATAATTTTACGAAATAAATCGAAAATCCTGTTATTTGTTCTCATCATGCTGGCAGCGACACTGAGCGCATGTAATTCACAATCAACAGAGGTCGATATTAATGTACAGAGAACAGGCTTTGCTCAAACAGCAGATGCCCAGGGAACAATGACCGCCGCGGCACTCCCAACGGCAACCGCCACACAAACGCTACCCCCTACAGCAACGTTCACACCGACCCAGGAAATCACACCGACGCCCACTGGAAGCACGACGGATTCAGAACCCGGAAATGGGGATCCGACCAGCACAACCACATCGGTCGTCGTTGGCACGGATGCCGCTCGATGGATGAGTAATGATCCCCCAGATAAAACCAATTTCAGCCCGGGTGAGGAATTTACAGTCACATGGACCCTTGAAAATGTCGGGACATCATCCTGGTCAACAAATTATTACATTCAATTTAGCTCCGGAGAACAAATGGATGCGGAAGAAAAGGTCTTTGTGCCCTACCCGGTTGCCCCCAATACGAATGTTCAAATCAGTGTAGCCTTCATTGCCCCAGCAGAGGTAGGTGAGTACCAGAGCAGTTGGAAACTCACCAACGCCAAGGATGCTGCCTTTTACGACTTTTATATCATTATCGATGTTGTCGAGCAGACAGAAACGGAACAGCCATCCCCAACCACGACTGTCACCTCAGATACTTCCACGCCGACTGTTACAGCTACCCCTACAGCAACTACTGAACCCTGATAGGTAAATTTTGGAATGAAGTTTCCTGAGTTACGCCAAGCAATCAAAACCGAGGCAGCGCGCCTCGGTTTTTCGCATCTTGGCATCGCCCCACCCACACAGGCACCTCACTATCAGGCTTACCGCCTTTGGATTGAAAAGGGACATCATGCAGAGATGGCTTACCTGGCTCGAGAAGATTCGCTCAAAAAACGCGGGGATCCCCGAGAGCTCCTGGAAGACTGCCAGGCGATCATCTGCCTGGCCATGCCTTATTATCCGCCGCAGACGGATGACAACTTAGCACCGCCTGGTAAAGGGCGCGTGTCCTCCTATGCGATCACACGCGATTACCACCATGTCATCCGGGATAAGCTAGCAAAACTGGAAAGATTCATTCAAAATCAGGCAGGGCAGGATGTTCATACGAACGCTTACGTGGATACAGGACCTATCCTGGAAAAATCCTACGCCAACCTGGCCGGCCTCGGTGCCATCGGGAAAAACACCTGCCTGATCATCCCGGGAGAAGGGTCCTGCTTCTTCCTGGCAGAAATCCTCACCAACCTTGAACTCCCGGTTGATGCGCCTTTCACTTATGACCTGTGCAAATCATGCCAGCGGTGCATCGAAGCCTGCCCAACAGGCTGTATTCTGGCAGATCGGACCATCGATGCTGAACGCTGTATCAGCTACCTGACCATTGAAAACAAGGGCATCATTCCTGACGATCTCAAAGAGCAGCTGGGGGACTGGGTCTTTGGATGTGATGTGTGCCAGATGGTTTGCCCCCATAACGCGCTTTCGCCAGCGAACCATATACAGCTGGGAACGCCCATCCTGACGGAATGGATTGATCTGGTTGAGCTTTTTGAAGATGATTCGCTGTATATTGAAAAATATCAACACACCCCGCTGTCACGTGCCAAACGCAACGGCTTGCTCCGAAACGCCGCCGTTGTCCTGGGCAACCAGCGCTGCCCGAGTGCACTTCCGGTACTACAAGCAGTAAGGGATCGGGAAAAAGATCAAGCAGTCAGGGACGCCTGTGACTGGGCAGTTCGGAGAATCCGTCAGGACACTGATAATCGTCAATTGAACGATAAAAACTTATCATGAACACCAAGCCTGCATTTATGATCGGAAATGTCCCGATCTTTGGCGATCTCATCCTGGCACCAATGGACGGCATCACTGACAAACCCTTCCGGGGGCTGTGCCGCCAATTGGGCTCCGCCATGGTGGTCACGGAATTTATCAATGCCCTGGACGTCATCCAGGCCAATCAACGCTATATTAAAAGACTGGCTTTTGACGCAGACCAGCGCCCAATTTCCTTACAGATCCTGGGGAACCAACCCGAACGCATGCTGGCCGCCGCACAGCAGCTGGTTCAAGCCTTCGAACCGGACATCCTGGATATCAACCTGGGCTGCCAATCAAAAAATGTGACTGCGCGCGGCGCGGGCGCAGCATTACTGAAAAGCCCTGAAAATATCGCTACAATTTTTGATCTGATGACCCGGCATTTCAGCATTCCAATTACCGGGAAGATCCGCTTGGGCTGGGATAACAGCCACCCGAACTACATGGAGGTAGCCCAAATCATCCAGGATCACGGCGGTGCTATGGTCGCGGTGCACGGTCGTACCCGGCAGCAAGCCTACCGTGGGAGAGCCCGTTGGGAACCGATTCGTGAGATCAAACAAGCTTTACAGATTCCTGTGATCGGCAACGGCGATGTGGTCACCCTTGAGGACATACACCGGATAAAAAGTGAATCTGGCTGTGATGGAGTTATGATCGGACGTGCTGCTATGGAAAATCCTTGGATCTTCAGCCGAATCGACCGCAGCCAGGTACCAAATGATCTGGTACTGAAGACCATCCTGAAGCATTTTAATGATACTCTGGCATTCTATGGTCAGCGCGGCGTGATCACGTTTAGAAAATACCTGAAGGGGTATTTAATGCCTTATCACCTTCCCAGGAAAACGCTCTTGGCTTTATTAAAAGCTACCGATCCCCTTAAAGTAAAAGACCTGGTTAATGACCTTTTTTCAGATCTCCACAGAGAATAATAAATCAAAGACACCTGTGGGTCCTTCTAAACGAGCCCATGATCATCTCTGAGTATTCCTGAGGACCCAGTACACCCAACCACCGTCGAAATTATTGTCGCTGTTGCACATTTATGCCAGTACGGTATAATTTAGACCAGTGACTGGTCCTGTTCCTGGTCTTGGCTGGGAGCATGGAGACCTGCAAATTATAAAAATAAGGAGTAGCAGTGTCATGGCTTTAGGAAAAGAAGTCAAAGAAGAAATTATTGATGAGTTCAAGCGGCACGGGGATGATACGGGGTCACCTGAGGTCCAGATTGCAATCCTCTCCAAGCGGATTGCGGAATTAACCAATCACCTCCGAGCCAACAAACATGATGAGAGTTCACGGCGTGGGCTGCTCAAACTCGTTGGCCGACGACGTCGTTTATTGGCCTACTTACGCCGTAAAGATTATAAAAGTTACCTTGCGCTCACAGAAAAACTCAAAATTCGCAAGAAATAAGCAGTTAGTTTGAATCATTTCGTGAAAAAACCGCAGATTAAGCAAATTGCAGAGCAAGTGAATGGAAAGTTTTCGATGACTCTGCAAATGGCTTCTCTGCGGTAGACTTATTTAACAATAAAAGCCCGCTGGTCGGGAATTGAAAATTGCTGAGGATTGGCACCTCACCGGTTTTCAGTCCCTGACCGGGCGGGGAAATAGAAGAAGGGAACAATTTAATATGCAACCCAATGCAAAGATTTATCGCACTAAACTCGGTGATAAAGATGTGATCATCGAGACTGGCAAGCTGGCTGGACAAGCTGGCGGTGCCGTCACTATTCGGCAGGGAGATAGTTTGATCTTCTGCGCTGCCACGATGGGTGGGGTGCGCGAAGGGCTCGATTTCTTCCCCCTCACCGTCGATTATGAAGAACGCATGTACGCTGGCGGACGCATCCCCGGGTCGTTTTTCCGCCGTGAAGGACGCCCACGCGGTGAAGCTGTCCTGACAGCCCGTATGGTAGACCGGCCCATCCGACCTTTATTCCCGGATGGCATGCGCAACGAGGTTCAGGTCATGCTGATGTCCCTCTCTGCGGACACGGAGAACCCACTGGATATCCTCGCCATTAATGCCGCTTCAACCTCATTAATGATTTCAGATATCCCCTGGTCCGGACCCGTCGGTGCTGTACGCATCGGCTATATTGATGATCAACTGATTGTCAACCCAGGTTTCAGTGAAATGGAAGAATCTAAATTAAACCTGATCGTGGCTGGCACCAAGGAAGCGATCGCCATGGTGGAATGCGGCGCCAACGAGGTTTCTGAGCAGGTGATGATCCAGGCTCTTGAGCTGGCTCACCAGTCCATTCAACCCATCATCGCTGTGCAGCAGCAGATGGCACAGGAAGTTGGCAAAGAAAAGCGAGAGGTCGAGACCGTTGCCCCAGAACCGGCTATGATCGAACAAGTTACCGCTAAGGTCAAGGACCCCTTGCTGGAGATCCTCAATAAACCTTATTCCAAGGAGAACCTCTACGGCGGCATCAGCGACCTCAAGAATACCGTCATTGAAGAAATGACCGCTGAAAAGGGAGAAGGGTTAAGCGAAGCGGACCTGAAGCAGCTGAAAAAAGCGGTCGGCAATGCATTTGGTGAGGCAGAAAAAGACATCATTAGGGAGCGCATCCTCAAGGAACATAAACGCCCTGATGGGCGGCAGCTGGATAAAGTTCGGGATGTGTGGTGTCAGGTTGATATCAGCCCGCGTGCACACGGCTCTGGCCTGTTCACACGCGGTGAGACGCAGGTTCTCACCCTGGCTACCCTCGGAACCCCGCGCGATGCCAAGGAACTGGATAATCTGCTCCCCACCGACCAAAAGAAACGCTACATGCATCATTACAACTTCCCACCCTTCTGCACGGGTGAAACTGGGCGCCTGTACACATCCCGACGCGAAATCGGTCATGGGATGCTGGCGGAGCGTGCCCTGGAACCAATGCTTCCGGATGAAAAGGACTTCCCATATACCCTGCGCCTTGTATCTGAAGTGATGTCCTCCAACGGCTCTTCCTCGATGGCTTCCACCTGCGGGTCAACCCTGGCGCTGATGGACACTGGCGTACCAATCAAGCGGCCCGTTTCCGGCGTGGCGATGGGGATGGTCAAAGATGGAGATAATTATGTCATCCTGACGGATATCCTCGGCATGGAAGACCACCTGGGTGATATGGACTTTAAAGTGACCGGGACGACTGAAGGCATTACAGCTTTACAGATGGATATCAAAATTGGTGGGATCACCACAGAGATCATGTCTGAAGCCCTGGAACAGGCACGTCGTGCCCGCCTCCACATCCTTGATATCATGCTCAAGGTCATTGACCAGCCACGTGCCGACATCAAAGACCACGCCCCCCGCATAGAAACCCTCAAAGTGCCGGTCGAGAAAATCGGTGCTGTGATCGGTAAAGGCGGTGAGACCATTCGGGAAATCCAGGACGAAACCAACACTCGCATCGAAATAGAGGACGACGGCACGATCTTTATCGCCTCCACAGACGGCGTTGGGTACAAAGCTGCCCGAGAAAAAATTGAACGTCTCACCGAAGAGGTGGAAGTGGGACGCATCTATACTGGAAAAGTGGTCAGAACCACGGATTTCGGTGCTTTCGTAGAGATTCTGCCCGGTACGGACGGTTTGGTGCACATCTCACAACTGGACACCAGTCATGTCAACAAGGTAACTGACGTTGTTCAAACAGGCGATGAGATCACGGTGATGGTGACCAATGTCGACAATCAGGGTCGTGTGCGTCTCTCCCGCCAGGCATTACTCGAAGGCTGGACATTGCAAGAGGCCCAGGCTAAAGACAGCGGCGGAAAAAAATCCAGCAGGCACAGTCGACACCATTAGTAGAAAAAACCAAGCCCCGGTTCGCCGGGGCTGTTTTTTTTGTTATAAGTTCATTGTCTCTAGCCAGATGTTTACATATGGATGAAGGCTCTCTTACATAGTAGCCATCCTGGCAAGTGAGGAAGATTTTCCTATCGGATCTTCTTTCCCTTGCGTAACTTTTGATATGCTCTATCCAAATCCCCGATGATCTGGTCTTCCCTCTGGGCAACATAGGTCAGGATAGAAATTTCATCCCCCATTGGTGCCGTCCCAGCCACTTCCAACCTGCGCTTAGCTTGCCTCCTGATTTTAGTTAGGGAATGCACCGTTCCCTGAATTTGGATCAGTTCATCTAAGGATGATAAACGAAAAGCTACCTCAACCGCATCATGACGTTTATACGGAATATCTTCTGGCACCTCCATCACAACCCGGATCTCATTTTTTTCCAGCACTGCGAGCTCAGCTAAGGACACTTGCCTGTCCTTTTCCCCATCTACACTGATATCCACAATGATAGAGTCCTTAGGCGCCACCCAGGAATTATACAAATCGTTGGAAATGCTCTTGGGGACTTTCAACTCCTTCAGCATCACCACCAGGTTGGTGTAATCAATAGACACTGGATGCGCCCGTATCAGTGTGGGCAGCAGTTTGCTCTCAAGAAATGTACGCCTCTCCCGCTTGATGCAAACCGCCTGGTAGGGGTGAACAATCAAGCCAAGAAAATCAGGGTGAATCATGGCTACATCTGCTTCATGTGAGATTGGTACGCCATGGTAGGTATTGTAAAGCGTGATAGGACGTCCTTCATTGAGATGGATACGCAAGCGTTCCATGATCTGATATAAGGTCAAATCATCCGTTTTGTTCCTGACCACAATTCAACTCCCTTCTCTAAGGTATCATCCCCCGGGACTGGTCGGCAGCCTGGGCATCTCAGGACCCTGGACACCCAATTTCTCTGCCAGGGCTGCCTTAAGCGCAGTGCGATCATCCCAGTAATATTCGGTGTGCCCAAAACACATGGATTGCTCATGCCCTTTGCCGCACAGGATCACCAGGTCGCCCTTTTTTGCCTGATTGACTGCCCGACGTACAGCCGTACCGCGATCCGGTTCCAACCAAAAATCCCTTCCTTCCATTGCACCGCCTTGCGCTGCGCCTGCTGCCATATCAGACAGGATTCCTTTCAGCGATTCAGTACGCGGATCCTCAGCCGTCAGGATCATCTCATCAGCAAACCCCGCCGCTATTTCAGGCATCATCTTACGCTTCTCAACATCACGCAAGCCTGCTGAACCAAATACGGCAATTACTTTGCCATCAGTTAATTCCCGTGCTGTTGTCAGGGCTTGCTTGATGGCATTCGGCGTATGGGCAAAATCCACAATTGCTAAAAAATCCTGCCCAAAATCGATCCTTTCCATGCGGCCCGGTACCAATGGTGCAGTTTTAAAAGCGTTCTGAACTGCGCTAACTGAAACGCCCAGTCCGCCCATCGTCAGACCAATCGCTGCCAGGCAGTTATAGATATTATACATGCCAATCAAAGGGATATAAACGTGAAAATCATCCCCCAGGCCGTGAACAGAAAAATCAAGACCGCTGGGTGTTTGATGGATGTCATCTGCCCACACATCCGCTTTCTCTGACAGGCCATAGCAGAGCTGAGCTGCAGCCGTCCTGCTGGATAAAAAGTCGTAAGACTCATCATCCTGATTGAGCACCGCCAGTTTATGAGGCCCAGATTTCATCCGGTTTTCAATAGAAAGCGCTTCAAATAACATGCCTTTTGCAGCCAGGTAGTCCTGGTAGGTCCGGTGATAATCCAGATGTTCATGGGTCACATTGGTGACGGCTGCCAGGTCAAAGGTCACCTCCGCTACACGCTTCTGCACCAGCCCGTGCGAGGTGGTTTCCAGCACAGCATGGGTCAGCCCGGCATTGACCATCTGACGTAAGTAGCCTTGAATATCCGGTGCTTCAGGTGTGGTCACATGGAAACCGGTATCGAGCACCTCATCCCCAATCACCGCGCTAACTGTGGTGATCATCCCTGCTGGGATGCCAGCCGTACGTAGAATATGGAAAACGAGGTTGGTTGTGGTCGTTTTGCCATCTGTGCCAGTCACACCAATCACAACCAGTTGATGAGAGGGATAGTCATAGAATGCGGCTGAAAACTTTGCCAGGGCGATTCGGTCATCCCCATATATTTGAATATAGGGGACACTGAGCGGACGTGGTGGCTGAGTTCCCACGACTGCGGCCGCACCAGCAGAAACCGCGTGCTGAATGAATTGATGCCCGTTGTAATTTTCTCCAACCAGCGCAAAAAAAACGTCCCCATGGTTGACCTTGCGTGAATCCCAGGCAATCCCAGTGATCGCAGTATCTTCATAGGGGTTGATAACCCACCCCTGCATCGCTGCCATGCATTCTGCAAGCGTTTTTTTTCGCTTTGGAGTCAAAAACGACCTTCTTTCCGACCAGGATTCAGTGATTTATAAAGTATAAGAATACTATAACCGTAAGTCGAGTGACAAACAAGGTAAATGCGAAGTGTCTGGATACCATTACAGAGCAAAGCCTGACACATCATGGATTCTCAGTATTTTCTTCCTGATCGATGCGTGCTTTTTTCAGTACCCGCCGCACCAAGACATATATACCTCCCAGGGTGAGAGGCGCGCTGCCGATCAATAAGATCAACGTCCAGCGCGGGAAGGTCCCCAAGCGGGTATCCACCAGCCATCCAACGATGACAGCAGCCCCCGCCACGAGGAGGGTCAGGCAGCCTGCCTGCAGCCCAATAAAAGCCGACCGCCTTACCTGCCGGGCTGTTGATTTCTTCTCTTCATCATGCATGGTCATTTTGATCTACCTTCCAAAGTTTCTATCTACCTGCGAGTTTGCGCACCTGGAGCAGCCGGCCGATCACAAACAGCGCTCCCCACAGCGCCAACCCAATCGCCCCAAACCAGATGGCAAGTCCCCTGCCCTGTCCCCACAAATCCATCACCTGGATCGTGAGGTCAACCACAGCCACCGGCACCGATACCAGTTCATCAAGATCTGCGTCATAAAATCCAAACGCGATCACCACCTGTCCCGGGTAGGTTCCCTTCGTCTGTGCGTCCACATACCAGGTTAATGACAGCTCCTGTCCCCGGGCCAGATTTACCTGGGTCCGTCCCGATGGGTCAACCTGGAGGTTCGCCAGGGATGGTTCCATCAGGAGGATCTGGACAGCATCTTCCTCAATCTGATCCTCACCCGGCACCTTTCCAGCGATCTTAAATTTGATCTGGCCAAACTCCCCTACTCGCAGCCACCTGGGCCACGATAGCGCAAGAGAGTAATCCGCCAGGCTGGAAAACCTGCTCTCTGCTGGGGCGCCCGGTAGGACACCAACCGGCACCATGATCTCAACGGCATCCGTCGCATTAGGCCAGACCGCCCAACCCAGGTGTGCCAGTCCAAAGGCAAGAAATATCAGACTGATGCCATACAGGAACTGGCTAAATTTTTGCCCGCCAGTTTGAGTATCACGCCTTATCTCAGGCATACCAGCACGCCCATATTGAGGACATAAGCAGCTGCGCAGATCCCCATGCCGAGGGTGGAATCCCTGTTCATCGACCAGTACAAGCCAAAGGGGATCATGGTCAAGGCAAGTAGCAATACCACTCGCAGGGATAGGGGGGATTTTCGTGGGTTGCTTTTTTTTATATCGTTCATCAATTTCCTAACGCAGTAAATGGATGATCAATGCTGCCAGGGAAACGGTCCCTATGGTGATAGCGCCATAGCCTATCATCTTGCGCATCACCCGTCCTTCTTCTCCTGCCAAACCTACCGTGCTGCACCCTACGATCACCTTCGCCGGAGCTAAAACACTGCCCAGGGCTCCGCCAGCTGTCTGGGCAGCCAGGATCAGTGGGACGCTCAGCCCCAATAATTCCGCCGTAGTCTGCTGCAGCACGGCAAACAACACGTTAGAATTATTATTGCTGCCGGTAATAAACGCACCCAATGCGCCGATAAACGGTGCAATCAACGGGTAGAGGTTAACACTAACACGGTTACTGAGGCCCTCCGCCAGGAGGTAGGTCATCCCGCTGTGCAGCATGATCGATGCCACCCCCACCATGGCCAAAATGCCCAGGCTGGATTTTACCCCGCTCTGGAAGACCTCTTTAATGATCACACCAAGACGACCTTTACGGATCGTACCCGTCCAGCGGTAGACCACATAAGCAATCGCGCAGGTATACAGCAGGATCGCCCCTGGGTGGGCGAATAGATTAATCACCCTCCCTGCGCCAGCGGGGATCGCCCAGCCGTACGCCGTCTGTGTCTCTGGAAATTGAAGTGTCAGACGAAACTGGCTGAGGAAATTCTCCACTGGTTCGATCAGGTTGATCGCAAATGCCAGGAGGACCATTAAGCCATAGGCAAATAAGGACATCCACAGAGATTTCCCCTGTCCGCCATCCATTGAAACTGCTTCTCGAACATCAGGCTGCTGCACCTCGGTGGGAACCCAACGCATCCATATGAACATCACCCCCAGCCCGACAAGTGACGCACCCGTGGTGCCCAGTGTCCACAATCCATTGATGACCAGCCCGTACTGTACCACGCCCATTACGACGCTGATCAGCAAAACCGGGAAGAGAGCACGTTTCAGCCCACGCCATCCCGCACCGATCACCGCCACCAGCAGGCCGCTAGGCACGCAGGCAATCCCCAGCAGCAACACGCTCATCGGCGCCAAAACATAACCGGGCAGCCCTGTTACCGCCATTAAGCTCTGGAATGAAGAGGCAAGGGAGCCGAAGGTGACCCCCCAGCCGTGACCAATTGAAGCCATGACCACAGCCTGTACGGGTGCAAAACCCAATCCCACCAGGAGGGGCGCCACCACTGCCACAGGAACCCCAAAGCCCCCTATCCCCTGCAGAAAGGACACCATCAACCAGCCGATCAACAGCGATTGCATCACACGATCCCCTGTCAGTCCTGGCAGCGCTCGTGCAATCATGCGAATGGCACCTGCCTCCCGGGCGATATTGAATAACAACAAAGCTGACCAGATGATGAAAAGCACGTCCAGGCTGAGCAGTATGGCTTTCACCTGGGCTACCGCCAGCAATTCAAAGTTTGCTCCAAAGAACAATAGGGAGACCAGCACGGCAGCGAACCAGCCCGCCCCTCCTGCCCGGCTGCCGCCCCACCTTAAGACAAGCATCAGCACGACCACGACCAGGATGGGAGAAAGCGCAATGAGCCAGTTCCATATCGACAAAGAGAGCGTCATAGAGAAATTTCTTTCTAAGTCTGAGTCTTCAAAGACGGCATGATCATTCTAAGGGCACAGTGTCCCCGGTCATTAAGATTGTTGAAGTCAGACCTCTAGCATACCCCGGCTGACCGCCCCCAGCAAACAAGGTGAAAGAACCGGGTTCGATCACCCGCTGCCCCATCTCATTCACGCAGGCAAACTGTCTCGGCTGCAGTTCAAAATCAACGCTTGCTGATTTTCCTGGCGCCAACCGCACTCGTCGAAAGCCGACCAGACTGTGTTTGGGAACGGGAACCGATGCCTGGTTATCCCGCATGTAAAGCTGCACCACCTCATCCCCGGTCAGCTCCCCGCAATTTTTCACCTCCACAGACACCTGTAAGGGATCAATGCCTTCAAACCGGTCCCGACTGAGGGACAATTCCTGATACTCAAACTGCGTAAAGCTCAACCCATAGCCAAAGGGATACAATACCTCCCCGGTGAAGTAGCGGTAGGTACGGCCTTTCATTTCATAATCATCAAAGGTCGGCAGGTCCTCCACAGAACGATAAAAGGTCACCGGCAGCCGCCCTCCCGGGTTGGTGTCACCAAATAAGACTTCCGCCACCGCGCGCCCCCCGGCTTGCCCGGGATACCAGGCTTCCAGAATGGATGGCAGGTGGGCATCCGCCCAGTTGACCGCCAGAGCGCTGCCGTTCAGCAGCACCAGCACGATGGGTTTTCCTAAAGCTGCTAGCGATTGCAGCAGGGCGCCCTGTTCACCGGGCAGGGCAATCGTTTCCCGATCTCCCCGGCTGATCACGCCAGGCGGTGTACCCGCATCCTGACCCTCCTCCCCCTCCATCTCCTGGGAAAGCCCCATCGCAGCCACCACCACATCCGCGGAGTCCGCCGCCTCCAGGGCTTGTGCAAAGCCCTCCTGACCGGGCGCTGCAATCTCACAGCCCTTGGCATAATACACCTGTGTCTTTGGGGACACCAGTCGCTTGATGCCCTCCAGCACTGTCACCGACTCCAGCGGTGTACCAAAATAATTACCCCGCAGCACCAATGGGTCATCCGCATTGGGGCCGACCACTGCGATCGAGCCCAATGATTTTTCCAGGGGCAGGAGGTGATCGGTATTTTTTAATAAAACCAGCGACTGGCGTGCCACTTCCAGCGCCAGCGCTTGATTGGCAGGCGATTGGTTAGCTTCAATCGGGATTTGGGTATACGGCACCTGTTCAGGCGGATCAAACATTCCCAGGCGAAAACGGATGGTGAGGAGACGTTGCAGTGCCCCGTCGATGTCCACTTCGGTCAACAAGCCGAGCCCAACCGCGCCCAGCAGGTATTCATAGGTACAGCCGCAGTTTAGATGACATCCCGCCTTTATCGCCAGTGCGACCGCTTCTTCTGGTGTTTCCACCAGCTGATGATGTTGATAAATATCGCGGATCGCGCCGCAATCTGACACGATATAGCCCTCAAAACCCCAGTCATCCTGCAGGATCTCCCCCAACAATCGGCGGCTGGCACAGCACGCTTCACCGTTGGTGCGGTTATACGCCCCCATCACGCCCGCCACCTTTGCCTCACGCACCAAGGTTTCGAATGCGGGTAAATAGGTCATCTTGAGGTCGCGCTCCGAAACTTTGGCGTCGAAATGATGCCGGTCGGCTTCAGGGCCGCTGTGGACGGCATAGTGCTTGGCACAGGCAGCGGTTTTCAGATAACGGGGATCATCTCCCTGCAGTCCTCGCACGAACTGCACCCCCAGGTGAGCTGTCAGGGTGGGATCCTCACCGTAGGTCTCCTGCCCCCGTCCCCAGCGGGGATCGCGGAAGATGTTGATGTTCGGGGACCAGAAGGTCAGGCCGTAGTAGCGACCATGGTTGCCCTCACGCTGCGCCTCGTGGTACTTGGCGCGACCCTCATCCGAGATGGCATCTGCCATTCTGAAAACCAGGTCCTCGTTCCAGGTCGCCGCGATCCCAATTGCCTGGGGAAAGACCGTGGCACCCCCCGCCCGAGCGACACCGTGCAGAGCTTCGTTCCACCAATCATAGGGAGGGATACCCAGCCGCGGCACGCCGGCAGTTTCGTTCACGAGCTGCGAAACCTTCTCCGCCAGGGTCATACGCGCCATCAGGTCATCCGCCCGGGCATCGGGTGAATAATTGGGGTTGAGGTAGGTCGGGGTTATGTCAGCTTGGTCCATGCATGCTCCTTAAAAGGTGATGAACAAATTATAAACGACAAATCATCACTAAATCCGGGGGATCATGACTGAAGTTTTACACAGCCGGAGAGCCTTTGTTTTGTTAGCAAAATGATAACTCAACACACTCTAGGAGATTTCCAGGATTTCCCACATAGTACGAAACAAGCTTAAATCCCGCAAAACACTATCTTCACAAGGTGAGATTAAATGGTAAAATGGAGTTTGCGTTTGGGGCAGTGGCGGAAAGGCAGACGCAACGGACTTAAAATCCGTCGGTGGTAACACCGTGTGGGTTCGACTCCCACCTGCCCTATATTTTCTTGCAATAGTCTTAGGTTCGATTCCCACCTGCCCTATATATTTTTATATAATAAATGAAAAACCGGCACACATAAGCAGTGTGCTGATATTCTTTCTCAGATAACTAATGAGAATTTTGAAATATCAAACATCGAGACCAAAAACCCTTCCACTTGTAAGGATTATGAACCGCTAGCCAATCGATTCATAAATTTTTCCTTCGATGATGATAGACTGATTGCTTCAGATAAATCTGGAAAAAAGCAATATTACGAAAGAGATTATGAAGGGAATTATTGCCGCCGTTTAAACTCGGGAGCGGATGAATGCATATCAGATCTGGCAAAAGACTCTTATAATTTTTATGTCAATGAACTTGGTAAAGGCGAATCTTGTTATTCTGCGACAATTACTTTTATTCTCGATAATCAACAAGCATCTGAGGAAAGTATAGATCCGGTATCGGAAGAGGAAGAAAAACCGACCGAAGAGGAAGAAAAACTGGCAGAAGAAGAGCAAGCCTGCATTTCTAGCTGCAATGCCACCTATTTAATTGAAATCATATACGGAGAAGGAAAGCAACTTTTCACTGATGATAAAACGCCATACTGTGTGTATGAATTAACCATTAAGAATTCCAATGAGAATGAGTCGATATGGATCGTTTATTTACTCCATGAGACAGATGGCTACCAAAATACTGAAAGAAAAGGTTGGTTTGCTTTAAATATGCTGGGCTTTTTTGAACCAGGTCAATCATTCACTTGGACAGGCAATGTTTGGAGCAACTATCTTGTTGATGATGAATTTTCCGGTCCATCAATCTATATCATGGAGAAGGTCGCCGCCTATTTTGATACAGAGGAATGCAGGAAATGTGGGGGGGAAACTAAATTTTATGATGCCATCGCGATTCCCGCTCAGTCTCTTTGCTCCTATGAGTAGATGATTCCGAAGGTCCTGCTGATACTTTCTAAAGTTTCGACTGGTCACATCAATTCTTTAGTATGATCGATTAAACAGAAGTACGAATACGCTGCCAACCCTTGCCCAGCCGCTGAATAGAGCAACTGAGCAATCTTGTTTCTATCCACATCGAATTTTTTCATTTTCAATAGCTATACAATACGAATAAGACCTGATCGAAAGGGTGAAACTGCTTTCCAATAAACGTCTGTTGTGATTCACTCAACGCTGTTTGATGAATCACTATCATCAATTTAGTTCTTGATGACAACGTTGTATAATTAGAATTAACACAAGATTTGGAGGAGTTATGCCAAAAACAAATTGCGGTAAATGGTCGGTTGGGCTTATCTTCATGATGTTTGTCTTGCTGTTCGTAGGCTCTTCTCTCACAAACACATTGTACGAATCAATAACTGCTGGAGATACAATATTTG
>Ga0209121_10001127_pt1 | contig 27989 bp, 17 predicted proteins | sample Cruoilmetagenom3_FD_187292 | JGI IMG/M metagenome (GOLD analysis project Ga0209121, IMG submission 187292) | Oil polluted marine microbial communities from Coal Oil Point, Santa Barbara, California, USA - Sample 3 (SPAdes) (version 2) | ecosystem: Environmental > Aquatic > Marine > Oil seeps ...
TAATAGCCTTTACTTCCTTCATATCTCCATTTTCCATTTCCTCTAACATTTCGTCTAATAGCTCTTTACTGACCTCTGAAAAATTATTGACAAAGTTTAATGGGTTTTGAATCTCGTGTGCAATACCAGCCGTCAACTCTCCAAGGGAAGCCATTTTTTCTGATTGAATTAATTGCTTTTGGGTGGCTTGTAAATCTGACAAAGCAATTTCAATACGTTTCTTTTCCGCTAAAAGTGCTTTAGATTGTTTTTCTTTTATCTCAATATCTTTAAAACGGATATAGGCTTGTTCAAAAACCTTAGCAAAGCGTTTTAATATGTTAGCATCACTTTCTGAAGGAATAACTCCTGTTAGCGAGGGTATAAGTATGGCTGAGTTTTTAGACCAAGCGGCTGTGATTCTATGTTTTTCAGCTTTAAGCGCGTGTTGTTTAAATTCTTCTGGAAAGTCTCGATAATCACTATGTTTAAAGCAATGTGTGAAAAAATGGTTCTTCGTTTCAACCGAAAATTCTTTAGAAAAATAGGCGTCACCTCTCAATTTAGATTCCCAAGCATCATCAAATATGGGGTTTTCAAAATAGGGGACTAAATAACTTCCAGAATATGAAAAGTCATCAGCTGATATCCAATGTATGACATCTTTGCTATCTTGGAAATAAGTACAAAGAATGACTCCACCTGCATCAAAAATAACCCCTAAATCTTTTAGTTTTTCTGCAACTACCGCAACGACTTCTTGTAATTCGTCTGGTTTTTGCATGGCTAAGGAACGCGATCGGACTTTTTCTAAAGCGGTTTCAATTTGTGCCTCTCTTGCTTGTGCTTCTGCTTTTTGTAAATCTAAGAACCTTGTATAAGTTTGTTCAAAAACTTTAGCGAAGCGTTTGAATATATCATGTGATTCTGGAACATGTTCTTTGGTTATAAATAATAAATAGCCATATTTATAAAAAACAACATGGTCTATTTGAAAGGTAGGAAAACCGTTATTAGTTACTTTTAATTGTTTAAGAACATCGCCAATAATAGGAAGCGTACTCATATATTCGTAATGATCTATACAGGCTTTTCCTGAAAATTCCTGAATGAAGATAGTTTCGCCCTTTTGCCCTTTTTGGTAATATTTTTTGAAGATTCCTTTATGTGGAACTGTATATGTAGGTAGAACACCTGCTTCGTTTCCAAACCATTCTGTAGATTCGTTTTCGCCATAAATATTAAAAGCGCAACCCCAAGTTTTTATGCCTAATGCTCTTACTTGTTCATCTAATAAGTGGGATGCTTCTTGTAATTCGTCACTATGTTGCATAGCCATGGTACGTGCACGAACACGTTCTAAAGCGAGCTCAATTTCTGATTCTCTGGCTTGTGCTTCTGCTTTTTGAAGGTCTAAAAAGCGTGTATAGGTTTGTTCGAAAACTTTAGCGAAACGTATAAAAATATCGTGTACATTTGGTACAGGTTCATGTGTAATAAACATGAGATACCCATCCTTAAAATAGGCACAATGAATAATTTGAAAAGTTGGAAATGAAAGACCAGCGTTAGCCAATTCTTTTACCTCTGGAATAGAAATCATATACTTGTAATGGTCTTCTAGTTCCTTGCCTTCCTGCTTTAAAACAAATAATTCATCTCCTCTTTTCTCCGCTTCGCGAAAAAGTAGATACACGTCTTCACTGGAATTTGTTCTAAATGGAGGTTGAAGTCTATCTTTACCTGCCATCCAAGCCGTAGCAAATTTTTTGTCTTTATCCCAAATATTAAAACCACATGCAAAGGAATTTATCCCTAGTTCTTCCACTTGTTGAAATAGAAGCAAAGCAGTATCTCTTAATTCATCACTTCGCTGCATACCCATAGTACGGCTTCTAACTTTCTCTAGTGCTAATTCAATTTGAGTTTCACGTGCTTGCGCTTCTGAATTTTGAAGATCCTCAAAACGTTTATAGGCTAAATCAAACACAGAGGCAAAACGCACTAAAATATCAATGGATGCTTTTGGCGGATTATCCACTTTTCCTGCAAGGCTAAAACCAATTTCTCCATGCGTAGTACGAGCGATAATAAACGTCAGTCCACCAATATGGAGTATATCGTCTTCAGTTGGCGCATGTGGATCTACTTGCTGATACTTACCATAGGTGTTCATCTTTTCAATATAATCCCAAGCGTCTTTGCCATTAAGCGCCAATACAAAATAAGGACTGTTACTTTTTTCCCATAGGTGTAAACTCTTTATTTCTTCGTGAACAAATTTTGGAACTGTAATCACCATCCCGAGACGACCTCCATCTTCGGCTGTCATAGACATTTCATAGTTATCTTTAGTCCATTTCATGTGCCAGAAATAATCTGCTTCATGACCTAGTGAAAGAAACTCATTGCGCATGGTTACAACAATGTCAAATAAATCTGATGATTCTTGCATGGCAGTAACGCGAGAACGAATGCGTTCTAGAGATAATTCAATCTGAGTTTCTCTAGCTTGTTTTTCAGCTTTTTGAAGGTCTAGAAAGCGTTGATGTGCCAAATCAAACGCTCCGGAAAATTGTATTAAAATATCTATATCTTCAGTAGGTGGGTTTTTTACGATACCAGGTAAACTATACCCAATTTCTCCGTGCGTGGTACGTGCCATGACAAAGGTTAATCCTCCAATATGCTTAATGTCATCATGTGTTGGCGCTTGGGGATCTATGTTTTTAAAATCACCAAGGGCAACCATTTTATCAATATAATTTATGGCTGCTTCGACATCCATAGTATATACAACGGTAGGTTTTTTACTCTTTTCCCATGTTGCCAATAATGGAATATCACCATGCATATGTCTGGGTAATTCCATAACAAAACCGATTTTAGTACCATTGCCAGAAGTCATGGCTTTTTCGTATTTTTCTGGTAACCACATCATGTGCCAGAAGTAATGCGCTTCGTGACCTAATTTTGTGAATTCGTTACGCATAGACACAACAATCTCGAGTAAGTCTGAGGATTGTTTCATGGCGACCGCTTGTGCTCTAATTCGTTCTAAAGCGCCTTCAATTTCTAATTCTCTATTTTTTTTTTCTAACTCAAATGTTCTTCGTTTTATGGCTTCTCTAAGTTCTTGGTTTTCTAGGTTGACCTTATCAAAACCTATAGTATCTCCATGATCTGTTTTAGAATCTGGAGTAGAGAAGTGCTGATAGATAAATCTCCAACCTTCCTTTTTTTCTTGTAAAACAGAAGAAAACCTAAATCGACTATAATAATTCCATTTGTTGTTGTTTAAAAACCAAGCATCAAAAGTATGTGTTAAAAAAATAAGATTGTTAAATGCTTCAATTGTAATTATCTCATTGCGCAGATCTGTTTTTCCTGATAATTGTTCTGCTGTATTTTTGAAAAATTGTGTGGTATCTTTTCGATTTAAAAACTCTTCATTATTTGTAGAGCCTATAAAATGAAATGCATCATCAAAATAGTGATCGTAAGTTTTTACATCGCCATTGAGGTAGCTATGCAACCAAGTATTATACACTTTAAGAACTTCTGTCTCTATTTTTTTGTTTAATTTCATTTCTTAAATGGTTGTTGGAATGGAGATTATAAAGGTGGTGGCTTTTCCTTCTATTGTTTCTACTTTTAATTCGCCACCATGCGCCTTAACAATGTCATAACTCAGGCTTAAACCTAAACCAGTGCCTTGCCCAGTTGGTTTGGTAGTGAAAAAAGGTTGGAATATCTTTTCAATAATTTGCTTTGGAATTCCATTGCCATTATCGCTTACCGTTATATCTATTCGATTGTTTTCTTTTTTAGTTATGACCCTAACTGTTGGTTGAAACTTAGTTGTGGCAGCGGATTCTTTTTCCAATTCTTTTTTCTTTTCATTACAAGCATAAAAAGCATTGGTAATTAGATTTAAAACCACACGACCAATATCTTGAGGGACTAGGTTTATTTTTCCAATTGCGTCATCATAATTGGTTTCTAGATTTGCATTGAAGGATTTGTCTTTAGCTCTTAGGCCGTGATAGGCGAGACGTAAATATTCATCTACCAAGGTATTGATATCTATGGTTTCTTTTTCACCTGAATTTTTTCTACTATGCTGTAGCATCCCTTTCACAATACCATCTGCACGTTTGCCATGATGTAATATTTTCTCCAAATTTTGAATGACATCATTGGCGATAGTTTTGACTTCTTCGGTATCACCATTCTGTAGTTCTTCTAACATTTCTTCGAGCAGTTCTTTGCTGACTTCGGAAAAATTATTGACAAAATTTAACGGATTTTGAATTTCATGAGCAATACCAGCTGTCAATTCCCCCAAACTTGCCATTTTTTCCGATTGTACTAATTGAGCTTGTGCAGCCTTTAAATCTTCTAGTGATTTACTAAGAGCAATATTTGTTTGTTTGATTGCAGCTTGTTTTTGTTCGAGCTCTTCAATAGTTTCTTCTAACAAGATTGCTGTAGTTCGTTTCACTTTGTTAGTGCGTTCAAGCTTAAAATCTGAAATAACTAAATCCTTATCTGCTTTTTTTAGGGATGTAATCAAGGTTTCTTTATCTGCTTCTGATAATTGGGCGGCTTGATTCACAAAATCTAATATGTTTTGTAGGTTTTGATTCATACTTTTTCTTTAAGGGTTACCCAACAACATGCGCCTCCATGAAAATTTTGTCTTCCGTTTAAAACTCGTCCGAACTCACCATAAGTGAAAAATCCTGCCATTGGTGTGTTCCATAATTTAGCAAGCCCTTCATTTTCATCGGTTACTAAAGGGCCAAGAATTGGCTTTCTACCTCCACATGAAAATATCAAAAGTGCATCTACTTCGGTGCTCAATTCTGTTTTTAATTGGGCTGCTTTTTCAATTACTTCTTCAACAATATCAAATTCTGGAGGTTGTGAGAACCAAAATTTTGTACCTACAGGCATTGGATTATCCATAATTAACGCATTTGCTTCACGGTCAATTCTAGTTGGTGTTTTTATAACGGTTTCATTGGTATCCCGTTCTACGATGAACGGGTATTCTATAGCTAGATCCTCAAAAATCTTAAATTCTTTTTCGGTTAATTTATCTGCCTTGCCCAGATATTTTAGGTACAGATCTACAGCAGATTTTCCATCTATTTCGTAGAGTATTTTGTCATCACTTTTTGTAACAGTTCTTGAAATACCCATTGGTTTCCAACCCGTAACAGCCATCCCATTCATTGCGATTTTATCGCCGTTTAGTGCCAGTGCAATTATTCCATAATTGGATTCTTTTGTATTGGTAAAGAGGAATGTTTCTTTTAACTCCCAATCATCGCCTGCCATCCCTCCAAAAAATAATTTGTCTGCACCAAGCTTTTTTTCTAAGCTTTTTACTAGTTTTTCCCCTTCAAAATGTTCTCCTTTTTGGTTAATACCTGGACCACATATTATAAGTGATGGATTTGAAAATTGTTTTAAGGCGTTATTTGCCAACTTAGAGACGGCATTATCCATATCTCCGTCTTTCATATTTTCAAACAAAATGCTATAATGCTCTTTAGCCAATTCTAGCAATAAAATAGCAATTTCTCCTTCAGTCTCATAGCCATTAATGAATTCACCACAAGAAGTCGCTCCAAAAACGGCAATGTTTTTGGCATCCATTATCTGGCAAATTGCTTTTCGATCTTGTTTTACAGACATAAACACAATTGCTACAGTAGGAGTAAAGCCATCTGCTATACTATTTTGTAGCTCTTGTTGTATCGCGGCTGCGGATTTACCTTTTATAGACTTACTTTTCATTTTTATTTTTCTTTTAAAGCCACAATACAACAGGTATTATTGTGAAACTCATGTTTTCCTGTTTTTGATTTTCCGAATTCACCATAGGTAAAAAAACCGACCATTGGTGCGTTCCAAACCTGTTGTACTTGTTCCAGTTCTTCTCCCATTAAGACACCAAATGATAAATTTCTACTGATGCAGGAAAACATAATCAAGGCATCGGCTTCTGGTTGTTTTTCAATTTTTACTTGATTACATTCTTCTATTACTTTTTCAATAGCATCAAAATCGGGAGGAAGGGAAAATTTAATTTTTGAACCTTGAGGTACATTTCCAGCGCAAATGAGAGAACGATCTTCACGGTTTGCAAACATAGCTGTACGCATTACTGGTGCTACATCATTGCGTTCCATTTGTAAGGGATAATAAGCGCCAACTTGTGTTACCATTTCCTTTCCAGAACTAAGGTCGAAATCTACTCCTAAATACTTCATAATGGTATCTAGAGCAGGTTTGTTGTCGATAGTGTAAACAATGTTTCCTTCGCTTTTTGTTATGGTTTTAGTAGTGCCAACGGCTTTCCAGCCACAAGTTGCAATACCATTTATTTTAATTTTATCTTCATCGATAATAAGTCCTAGAAGACCTTTATCGCTACTGTTATTGTTATTGAAAACAATGGGACCTTCTAGAATTAAATCGTCACCAGCCATGCCTCCAAAAATGGTTACATCGCTACCAAAACCTTGCGTGATTCCTTTAACGATATTCTCTCCATCTTTGGTTAACCAACTAGAAACGATAATGAAAGCAGGCTTTGAAAAGGTGTTTTTACCTTCAATACCTAATGATTTTGCATTTTCAAAAGTGGTGTGACTTCCAGTTTCAAAGAATTTTAATTTAAAATATTCTGGATGGATGTCTAGTAACATTATGGTAATACTCCCTTCTTCAATAGCACTATCAATAAATTCGCCAGCAGTTGTTGCTCCAAATACAGCAATTTCTTTTTTATCCAATTCTTGCGTAATTGCTTTCCAATCTTGTTTTATAGACAAAAAAACGATTGCTAGTGCAGGTTTAAAGTCGTCATTAATTACAAGATTTAATTGCGTGGTTATGTCGCTAGGTGGTTTTCCTTTTAATGTTATTGCTTTCATTTGGATTACTTTACCAGTGGTTCACTGTATTACCTATTAAAATAGTAACTCCTCCAGTAGCAAAGTTGGAAAGATCATTGGCAACTGCTTGTCCAACAGCCGAACCCATAGATTCTTTCATTTGTGCTTCATTTTTAAAATAGAGCTCTGCCATTAAAAAATATTCGGAAGGTTTTCCACCTAGTTCCCCTTGGATTTCGGTGATTTCTGCTTTTTCTAAACCCTCCATTTTATCTACTAGAGGTAAATGTGTTTGTTTATAATACGATTTAAATTTTTCAGGGTCGGTTGGCTGTTTGTAGAGTACTGTTATCTTTTGCATAATTTTCGGTTTTTATTATTTTTCTTTAAGTGCCACGCAGCATGTGGTTAAATTGTGCATTTCTAGATTTCCGCCTGTGGCTCTTGCTAATTCTGCATTAGAGAACATACCTACCATAGGAACGTTCCATACATTTTTTATTCCTTCTATTTCTTGGTTCATTAGTGGGCCGAGGGATAAAATGCGACAAGCACAACTAAAAACAATTAAAGCATCTGCTTCAGGCATTTCGGTGTCTTTTAAGTTTTGAACGCCCTTGATAACTTTGTCCATTACATCAAAATCTGGAGGTAGTGAAAAGCGCACTTTAGCCCCTTGAGGAACTGTGCCACTGCAATAAAAAGAATGGTCGCTCCAGTCTACAACCAACCCTGGACGCATTACAGGATCTCCCTTTTCTCTTTGAAGTTGTAGTGGGAAATTGGCAGCTATTTCCAGTAATAAATCTTCGTTTTCTGGAGTGACATTTTCTAATCCACCGTATTTGGTGGTAATATCTAATACAGGAACGTTATCTACGGTAAAAACATGATTTCCTTCACTTTTTGTGACTGTTTTTAGGGTTTCCACGGCTTTCCAACCACAAGTGGCAACTCCTTTAATGTTTATTTTTTCTTCATCTAAGGCTAATATTATGGTGCCAATGTTAGTTTCTTTTTCATTTGTAAAAACAAATTGATCTGAAAAGGTACAATCATCGCCAGCCATTCCTCCAAAGACATTAACATGCTTTCCTATAGTATCTTCAAATCCAAATAGTAATTGTTCTGCATCGGTTTCTATATGGCTCGCAGCAATAAAAAAAGCAGGTTTTGCAATTTCTTTTTGTGCTTTTGAAGCAATTTTTTGAGCAATTTCACGATAGTTTTTTTTTGGATATTCTTCGAGGTAAATTTTAAAATGCTCTTTTTTTATATCGAGCAATAAAATTGCAGTAGTTTTTTGTTCGGCGTTTTCATCTATAAATTCACCGTTAGTGGTAACACCAAAAACAGAGATGTTGTTTTTGTCTAAAAGTTTCGTGATTGTGTTTCTATCTTGAGTTACAGATAGAAATACAATGGCTAGCGTTGGTTTAAAACCATCGGATAAACTTTGTTCAAGTGCTTTAAGAATTTCACTTACTGATTTTCCCTTTATTGATTTTCCTTTCATTTAGATAGGTATAATACATTTTGTAAATGTTAGTCGCTATTAATCAATAAGGTAGGTTTTATAAATTTAGTGAAAATTATTATGAGTTTTAAGAAAAACAGTAAATAACAATTCCCTTTTTAGTTATAGGTCCATTAAGAACCTATTGCTCCATCGTCATTAATATCATGACCAGAGCGTGATTCGAGAATAAGAAGTGTTTTTAAGAGTAAGGATTTTGTGTTTGCAAGTTCTATTTCTAGAGCTGTTACTCGTTCTTCTATAGATTTAGCTTTTCCTTTTTGCTCTTCGATTTGGCTTTGTTGGATTACATCCCAAAATAGTCCCATTGTTTTTGGTTTTAGACAGTACAGATAGTTGGTAGAGCTTGGGTTGTACAATGTTAATATACAAATATTTAAAACTGTTACATTATGGAATGCGATTTATTTTAGTTAACATTTTGCTTTAGACGCAGTTACTGTGGGTTATGTATCTTTTTGAAGTATAAAAAAAGCCAGTTCAAAGGTATGAACTGGCTTTATGATTTAGTAATACTTAGAAGGTATTAGAAGCAGTATTTATTTTCTGCTTTTACTTTTTCGGCAATCTCGATACGTAAATCTACAATATCTGGATAGTTTGCATATTTTGTAAAACGTTTAAGTCCCATTAACATCATACGTTGTTCGTCACCTTCGGCAAAAGAAATAATACTTTCTTTTCCTTTTTCTTCCACGATATCTACCGCGTGATATAAATATAATTTAGCCATTGCAATTTGCGCTGATTGCTCTTTTTCGCTAGTGCGTTTTACATTTTTCTCTGTTCTTAAAATGGCAGATTCAGCCATGTATATTTCAATTAAGATATCTGCAGCAGCAATAAGTAATTGTTGGTGATCTTCTAGGTTTTGTCCGTATTTTTGAACAGCACCACCAGCAACCATTAAAAATGCTTTTTTCAATTTCTTGATCATTTCTTTTTCTTCTGAAAATAATTCAGAATAATCAGGAGTATCAAAAGAAGGAATACCCATTAGTTCTTCTTGCACTTTTTGAGCAGGTCCTAATAGATCTACATGACCTTTCATTGCTTTTTTAACAAGCATACCAACGGTTAACATTCTATTGATTTCGTTAGTACCTTCGTAGATACGAGCAATTCTAGCATCTCTCCATGCAGCTTCCATAGGAGTTTCTTCAGAGAATCCCATTCCTCCAAAAATTTGGATACCTTCATCTGCACAGTTTTGTACATCTTCAGACACAGCAACTTTTAAAATAGAACATTCTATAGCGTATTCTTCTACACCTTTAAGTTCTGCTTCTTGATGCGAGTTACCACTAGCAACTCTTAAAGCAATTCTATCTTCAATATTTTTAGCAGCTCTATATGTAGCAGATTCACCAGCATAAGCGCTAGCAGCCATTTCTGCTAATTTGGTTTTAATAGCACCAAAATCTGCAATAGGTGTTTTAAATTGTTTACGTTCAGTTGCATAGTTTACTGCAGTGGTTAAAATTCTTCTTTGTGAATCTAAACAAGCAGCAGCTAGTTTAATACGACCAACGTTTAATGCATTCATTGCAATTTTAAAACCTTCACCACGACCCGCTAACATATTTTCAACAGGAACAACAGTATCATTAAAAAATACTTGTCGTGTAGAAGAGGCACGAATACCTAATTTGTGTTCTTCTTCCCCTAGAGTAATTCCGTTAGGATTTTCTTTATCATACTCAACAATAAAACCTGTAATATTTTTATCATCTTCAATACGAGCAAAAACAATCATCAAGCTACAGAAACCTGCATTAGATATCCACATTTTTTGTCCGTTAATTTTATACGATTTTCCATCAGCTGAAAGTTCTGCTGTAGTTTTACCAGAGTTAGCATCAGATCCTGCACCTGGTTCTGTTAAACAGTAAGCACCAAACCACTCACCAGTAGCTAATTTAGGTACGTATTTTTGTTTTTGTTCTTCGGTACCATATAATGTAATTGGCATTGTACCAATACCTGTATGTGCACCAAAAGCAGTACTGAAAGAACCAGTACCAGAAGAAATATAATCACAAGTTAAAACCGTAGAAACAAACCCCATTCCTAAACCATCATAAGCTTCAGGAACTGCAACACCTAAAAAACCTAATTCACCAGCTTTACGCATCACTTCTTCTGTTAATGCATAGTCTTTTGCTTCAAATCTAGGTTTATGTGCAATGATTTCACGTTCGTTGAACTCCATTACAGCATCTTTCATCATGGTTTGTTCTTCTGAAAAATCTTCAGGAGTAAACACGTCTTCACATTTTGTTTCTTTTACTAAGAATTGACCTCCTCTTAAGATGTCTTTTTCAGTTGCTTCCATTTTATAGTATTGTATTAGTTTTTTATTAATAATTGTATGTTCGAGCGCAGTCGAGAACTTTTTTAATATTGTCCGATCCATAAGGTCTCGACTACGCTCGACCGGACAGTTTTATTATTCTAATTAAGAAATTCAAATATTCCACAAGCACCTTGTCCTGTACCAACACACATGGTAACTGCACCATATTTACCTTTCATGTCACGCTTACGCATTTCATCAAAAAGTTGTACAGATAGTTTTGCTCCAGTACATCCTAATGGATGTCCAAGTGCAATAGCACCACCATTTACGTTAATAATATCTGGATTAAGATGTAACTCTCTAATTACTGCTAAAGATTGTGAAGCAAATGCTTCGTTTAATTCAATTAAGCCTAAATCATCTTGTTTTAATCCTGCTTGTTTTAAAGCTTTCGGGATTGCTTTTACTGGTCCAATTCCCATGATACGAGGCTCAACACCTGCAGCAGCATAGTTTACCATTCTAGCAATTGGTTCTAAACCTAGTTCTTTCACCATGTCTTCACTCATTACCATTACAAAGGCAGCACCATCACTCATTTGCGACGAGTTACCAGCAGTAACACTTCCTCCAGCAGCAAATACAGCTCTTAGTTTTGCTAAAGCTTCTTTGCTAGTTCCTTTTCTAGGACCTTCATCTTTAGTTACTGTGTATGATTTTGTTGCTTTTTTTCCGTTAGCGTCAACATAAGTTTGTTCTACTTCAATAGGTACTATTTGGTCTTGAAAACGATCTTCAGCTTGTGCTCTTAACGCTTTCATGTGTGAATTGTATGCAAATTCATCTTGGTCTTCACGAGATACGTTAAACTGTTTAGCAACAGCTTCTGCTGTATTTCCCATTCCCCAATAATAATCTTCATGGCCAGCTTTTACAATATCGTAGTTTAATTCTGGTTTAAAACCAGTCATTGGTACACTACTCATGCTTTCTGCACCACCAGCAATAATACAATCTGCCATTCCGGCTTGTATTTTTGCCGTTGCCATACCAATAGTTTCTACTCCAGAAGAGCAAAAACGGTTAACGGTTACACCAGGAACATCTACAATATCTAATCCCATTAAAGAGATTAAACGCGCCATATTTAATCCTTGTGAACCTTCGGGCATTGCGTTACCAACAATTACATCGTCAATACGCTTAGGGTCTAAATTTGGCAACTCTTTCATCATGTGTTTGATGGTTTCTGCAGCCAACTCATCTGTTCTTTTAAAACGGAACACGCCTTTTGGTGCTTTACCAACTGCGGTTCTGTATGCTTTTACTATATATGCTGTTTTCATTTGTTTCGATTTTTAGATTATTTGATTTTTAGATTTCTTGGATTTCTAATTAGAGATCCAACAATCCAACAATCTAATTTCTTAATGGTTTCCCTTTGGTTAACATGTGTTGAATTCTTTCTAATGTTTTTCTTTCAGTACAAAGAGAAAGGAATGCTTCACGCTCTAGATCTAATAAATATTGTTCGTTAACTAAAGTTGGTTCTGATAAATCTCCACCAGCCATTACGTACGCTAATTTATTAGCAATTTTCATATCGTGTTCTGAAATGTAATTAGAGTCTTGCATAGAATCAGTTCCTACTAAAAACATACCTAAAGCTTGTTTACCAAGTACCTTTATGTCTTTGCGTTTTACAGGTTGTGTATAACCAGCGTTAGCCATTAACATAGCGTGTTGTTTGGCAACTGCTATTTGGCGGTCTTTATTAACTACAACGACATCTTTTCCTTTTTGTAGTAAGTTTAAATCGAAAGCTTCATAAGCAGAAGTAGATACTTTTGCCATACCAATAGTTAAGAAGTGCTCTTGTAATACGTTAAGTTGTACATCTCCTTTTTGAAAAAGGTCTTGTGCTCTTAACGCCATTTCTTTAGAACCACCACCACCAGGAATAACACCAACACCAAACTCTACAAGTCCCATGTATGTTTCTGCTGCTGCAACTACTTTATCTGCGTGAAGTGATAACTCACAACCACCACCTAAAGCCATTCCGTGAGGAGCAGAGATAGTTGGAATAGAGGAGTAGCGCATACGCATCATAGTATCTTGGAAGTATTTAATAGCCATATTAAGCTCGTCATACTCTTGTTCTGCAGCCATCATAAAAATCATTCCGATGTTTGCACCTACAGAGAAGTTTGCCGCTTGGTTACCAACTATTAATCCAGCAAAATCTTTTTCTGCTAAATCAATACCTTTATTTAAACCTGCAAGAACGTCTCCACCAATGGTATTCATTTTAGATTGGAATTCTACGTTTAGTATTCCGTCACCTAAATCTTCAATAACAACACCAGAATTTTTAAATACTTCGTTTGTTTTTCTAATATTATCTAAGATGATAAATGCATCTTGACCAGGAATTTTTGTTTGTTTTTTTGAAGGAATATCGTAAAAATAAGAAGCACCTTCTTTTACTGTATAAAAGTAAGTATTTCCTGAAGCAATCATGTCATTAACCCAAGCAGCAGGTTCTAAACCTTCGGCTTTCATTAATTCGATTCCTTTTTCTACACCAATAGCATCCCAAATTTGGAAAGGACCATGTTGCCAACCAAAACCAGCTTTCATGGCATCATCAATTTTATAAAGCTCGTCTGAAATTTCAGGAATACGATTGGATACGTAAGCAAATAATGCAGTAAAGCTTTTTCTGTAAAATTCACCCGCTTTATCTTTTCCTTTTACTAATACTTTAAAACGATCTACTACTTTATCAATAGTTTTAGTCATTTCTAAAGTTGCAAATTTTGCTTTTTTAGCAGAACGATATTCTAAGGTGTTTAGGTCTAGTGAAAGAATTTCTTTTTTCCCTTCGGCAGAAACACTTTTTTTGTAAAAACCTTGTTTTGTTTTACTTCCTAACCATTTGTTTTCCATCATGGTATTGATGAAATCTGGTAATTCAAACAACTCTAAACGTTCGTCATTAGGGCAGTTTTCTCTAATTCCGTTTGCTACGTGAACCAAAGTATCTAAACCAACCACATCTACTGTACGGAAGGTTGCCGATTTAGGACGACCAATTACTGGTCCTGATAATTTATCTACTTCTTCAATAGTTAAATCTAAATCTTTTACTGCGTGAAATAAACTTTGAATGCTGAAAATACCAATTCTGTTTCCTATAAAAGCAGGAGTATCTTTAGCAACAACAGAGGTTTTTCCTAAGAATTTTTCGCCATATTCATTTAAAAACTCAAGAACAGAAGCATCTGTTTTTGGACCAGGAATGATTTCAAATAATTTTAAGTAACGTGCAGGATTAAAGAAGTGTGTTCCGCAAAAATGTTTCTGGAAATCTTCGCTACGTCCTTCGTTCATGAATTTAATTGGAATTCCTGAAGTGTTTGATGTAATTAGGGTTCCTGGAGTTCTGTACTTTTCTAGTTTTTCAAAAACTTGTTGTTTAATATCCAACCTTTCTACGACAACTTCCATAATCCAATCTACATCAGCAACTTTAGCAATATCGTCTTCTAAATTACCAGTGGTAATACGACTTGCAAAAGTTTGACTGTAAATAGGAGAGGGTTTAGATTTTAACGATGCTTTTAAAGCGTCATTAACTAATCTGTTTCTTACGACTTTGTCTTCTAAAGTTAATCCTTTAGCTTTTTCTTTGTCGTTTAGTTCTCTAGGAACAATGTCTAATAATAATACATCTACACCAATATTGGCGAAGTGACAGGCAATTCCTGATCCCATAATTCCGGAACCTACAATTGCTACCTTTTTAATTCTACGTTTGCTCATATTTGTTTTAAAGTGTGTTCTTTTTATTGTAAATCTTTTTGTTTGAAATCATATTGTTGATGACTTCAGCTACTTTTTGAAAATTTTCTAATTCTTCTGGTGTTACATTGTTTTTTATTGCTTCATTAAAGGTTAGTACTTTTTCTTTAGAGTAGTTTCTTTTTTTAACCCCAAATTCGGTTAAAAAAATAAGTACGCCACGACCATCTTCAGGATTAGGTTTTCTAATGATTAAACCTCTTTTTTCCATGTTTTTTAAAGTACGAGAAAGACTAGTTGCTTCCATTCCCATTTTTGGACCAAGAGAAGTAGATGGTGTACCATTTATTGGGTCTATACTAAGTAATGCAAAACCTGTAGCCATAGTGCTATCAAATTTTGACGCTTCTTCATTATACATTTTGGTAACAGCTAACCAAGTTGTTCTTAGTATATAATCTATTGTTGCATCTTTCATTTAGGTAATTTTGATACCCAAATATACAAAAATATACTATGCACGCATAATAAATATAAAAAAAAATACGGAAAAATTGCAAAACTCCTAATTAAAGAAGCTTTTTGTTACTTATCTATAAATTTTATCGTAAAGATTTTGATGAATTGATTTAATTACGCTTCGTTTCATTTTTAAAGTAGGAGTAAGGTGACCAGAGTCAATAGACCATATTTCTGGAGTAAGTTCAAAACGTTTAATTTGTTCCCATTTTCCAAAATGTTGATTACATTCGTCTAATTCTTGTTGAATTCTTTCTTTAATTATATCTGAAGCTACAATTTCTTCATTTGTAGTACCAATATTTTTCTTTTTAAAAGCAATCCACTCTTTAATAAATTCAAAGTTAGGTTGTATAATTGCGGCAGGCATTTTTTCACCTTCACCAATTACCATAACTTGTTCTATAAATCGGGATTGTTTTAATTCGTTTTCTAAAAGGGTAGGAATAACATATTTACCACCAGAGGTTTTAAACATTTCTTTTTTACGACCTGTAATTTTTAAGAAGCCATCTGCATCGATTTCTCCTTTATCACCTGTGTGAAAAAAGTCGCCAGACATAACGTTTTTGGTTTTTTCAGGATCTTTGTAGTAACCCATCATTACATTAGGGCCTTTAATTAATAGCTCACCATCTTCGGCAATTTTAACCTCTACGTTTTTAATAGGTTTACCAACGGTTCCTAATCTAAAATGATTATCGCGATACATTTCTACAGAAACAACAGGAGAGGTTTCTGTTAGTCCGTAACCTTGCATTACCTGCATTTTAGCTGCAGTAAACACACGAGAAAGTCTTACTTGTAGAGCTGCAGAACCAGATACCATAGTTTTTAGTTCTCCTCCTAGCGCTTCACGCCATTTGCTAAAAATAAGTTTGTTGGCAATTTTTAATTTAAATTCATACCAAGCACCATTGGCTTCATAAGGTTCCCATTGTTCTCCTAGTTTAACAGCCCAAAAGAATAAGGCCTTTTTTATAGGAGATAAATCTTCTGCTTTGTCAATAATTTTATCGTAAACTTTTTCTAATAGTCTAGGTACCACGCTCATTAAGTGTGGCTTGATTTCTTTTGCATTTTCGCCAATTTTATCAATTCCTTCGGCAAAATAAATAGAAGCTCCAGCGTATTGATAGATATAAATTAGTACACGTTCAAAAACGTGACAAATAGGTAAAAAGCTTAATACTCTATTTTCATCATTGTTGTCTAAAAGAGGTAAACGATGTGAAGCATCTAGCGCATTACTGGTTAAATTGTTATGAGACAGCATTACGCCTTTAGGTTTTCCTGTGGTACCAGAGGTGTAAATAATAGTAGCTAGGTCTGTTGGTAAAACAGCATCTTTTCTTGCTTCTACTTCCTTTTGATTGCTAGTATCTTTACCTAGTTCAAATAATTCGGAATAGTGTTTACAACCTTCTATATGGTTAAAAGAAAAGACTTCTTTTACCTTTGTATTAGCTTGTACTTTACGTACTTTTTCTAATACACCTTCATCTGAAACAAAACAGTAAATAGACTCACTGTGGTTTAATACATATTCATAATCTTCTGCAGAAATAGTAGGATAAATAGGAATATTTTGAGCTCCAGTTTGCAGAATACCAATATCCATTATATTCCACTCTGTTCTGTTTGTTGAAGAAATTAAAGCAATTTTATCATCCTTTTTTATTCCCATCTTTAATAAAGCCCTACTAACCGCATTTGCTTTATCTAAATATTCTTTAGTGGAAGTTTTAATCCATTCGCCATTTTTCTTCGTTACTAAAGCAGCATCTAAATTATATTTTTCAAGTTGGTAATAAGGAAAATCAAAAAGTCTCGTAATTTCTGTCATCAGTCATTTTAAATTTGAAGACCTGCAAAGTATGAAATTAAAAAATAGTTTTCAAATTACTAAGACAAAAAGGAAGCATAAAAAATACGGTTATAATAAAAATAGCTTTAAGGAATGTAGATTTGTTAGCAATTACCTGCAATAATTGAAGAATTCTTAAATTCATCTTTTGTGGATTCTGTCTAAAAAGCATTCTTTTTTAAGTGAAAAAGGAATAAAATGACGATTTATGAGGTTTTTATATACAAAAAGGAAGTAATTTAATTTCATTAAAATATGTTAATACAGAAAGCTAGAACAGCAATATTATGTATTTTTGAAGCCTGTTAAATACCAATTATGATTAAAAAGCATGTTAAGCAGCTTTCTTTTATTTTAATAATATTATGCCATTTAGGTTTTTTGGCTGCGATATTATTTGAAAAGCAGAATAACATATTTGTTTCTGCATTTGTAATTTTAGGCTTAATATTACTTATTGTAACCTATAAAAAAACGCCATTAAGCGCTAAAGATCATAGTTTAGAACATGTGTTAACTATAGCATTTGTTTTTTTTGGAGCTATTATTACCTATATATTATGTGTGTCTTTTGGCTTGAGTAGTGTTTTAGCAGCAGGTTTAGTAGGTTTAAGTGTTAGTTTTATTCCAGATTTTTTTAAAAAAAATGCCTTTATACAAGGTATGCCCACTGCTGTTTATTGTGGTGCTTTTGTAGGTATGACCAATGTTAGTGTTGCACCAGATTATATTTTTATAACCTTAGCAAGTGGTATTACAGGTATACTTTTAGTTGGTACTAAAGATGCTTTTCATGGTGTAGGAGGTAAGTTAGGTACTTTAGCTTTTGGAGGTGTTACACTCGCTTTTTTTATTACATTTTTAATTTCGCAATGGATATAGCACATTTTATTTTACTGTTAGCAGGAGGTGTATCTGCCGTATTTACTTATGTTTTGCAAGTAAATTATAAACAAGGAGCTGTAAGAGCATCTGCTATGGTAGGAGTTTTTGTTAGTGTATTTGTTTTGTTGTTTCCTAAATTATTACCTGCGTATTTAACAGAAAACTTACCTTTAGTTTGCTTTGGTGCATCCTTTGTAGGAATGGTTTCTTATAAAGTACTATCTAATTATTTTTTAATAGGAATTTCGGGAGTAGTTTTTACCATTATCTTTTTAAATACTAGTACTTATTTTAATGGTTTTGGAGGTGGATTAGGTTCTGCTGCCTGTATTGCTCTTTTGGTAACTTTAAGTATCCCTATATTGAAGAAAAAAGGAAAACTAAGTAATGGTTTCTTGCAATTAAGAAAACAAATGCGATCTAGAATGAAGAAAAAAAGATAATGTGTAAGTTGTATTTGTTGTAGCTAATTACAATGTATAGATATATAAAAAGCGGTTTAAGAACATTATCTTAAACCGCTTTTTTGTAATTGTATTTTGTTTTCTTATTTGTTTTTAGCTTCTATCCATGCTTTTGCATTTGTAAAAGCTTCTAACCAAGGAGTAACTTCATCTTTTCTGTTTTCTGGGTAGTTGGCCCAATTCCATTGAAAAGTAGAACGCTCAATATGTGGCATAGTTACTAAGTGTCTTCCTGTTTTATCACAAAGCATAGCAGTGTTAAAATCGGAACCATTAGGATTATGCGGATAGCCTTCATAACCATATTTAGCAACAATGTTGTATTGGTTTTCGTCAAGCGGAAGACTAAATTTTCCTTCACCATGAGAAATCCATACACCAAGTGTACTTCCTTCTAAACTAGAAAGCATCACAGAATTGTTTTTTTGAATTTTAACCGAAGTAAATGCACTCTCATGTTTGTGTGAGTCGTTATACGTCATTTTTCCATGTGTTTCATGCTCTGGATTAATTAGTTCTAATTCCATCCAAAGTTGACAACCATTACAAATACCAACAGATAAAGTATCTTCTCTTTTAAAGAAGTTTTTTAATGCTGTATTTGCTTTTTCGTTATACATAAATGCACCAGCCCAACCTTTAGCAGAGCCTAAAACATCAGAGTTAGAGAAGCCACCAACTGCACCAATAAACTGAATGTCTTCTAATGTTTCACGACCAGAAATTAAATCGGTCATGTGCACATCTTTTACATCAAAACCAGCTAAGTACATGGCGTTTGCCATTTCACGCTCAGAATTAGAGCCTTTTTCACGAATAATAGCTGCTTTAGGTCTTTTTGAGTTTATAGTAGGTAGTTTTCCTGTAAAATGTTTTGGAAATGTATATTGTAGTGGTTGATTTTTATAATTATCAAATCTATCTTGTGCTAAACCATTTGCTGTTTGCTTTTGGTCTAGTAAGAAAGAGGTTTTAAACCATACATCACGCAATCTTGAAACCGTTAAGGTAAATACTTCTTGATGGTTAATAATGCTTAAGGTGTCACTTTCTGTAACTTTTCCTATGTTTAAAAATGCAATATTAGCATCTGATAATACTTTTTCTACAGAAGCATCAGACGATTGAAAAACAATTCCTGCATTTTCAGAAAATAATAATTTAATGGCATCTTTTTCTCCTAAATCGGTAAGATCTAGTTCTGCGCCAAGATTGGTATCAGCAAAACACATTTCTAATAAAGTAGTAATGAATCCTCCTGAAGCAATATCATGACCAGCAACAATTTTATTGTCTTTAATTAATTGCTGAATGGTATTAAAGGTGTTTTTAAATTGTGCAGCATCTTTAATAGTAGGAGTTTCTTTTCCTATTTTATTACGTACTTGCGCAAAAGAACTTCCTCCTAATTTAAAGGCATCTTGAGATAGGTTGATATAGTAAATATTACCAGCGTTTTTCTTAAAAACAGGTTCTACAACTTTAGTAATGTCATTACAGTTACCAGCAGCAGAAATAATTACAGTACCTGGAGAAATAACTTCTTCATTAGGATATTTTTGCTTCATAGAAAGCGAATCTTTTCCTGTAGGAACATTGATTCCTAAATCTATAGCGAATTCTGAAACCGCTTGAACAGCTTCGTATAATCTTGCATCTTCTCCTTCGTTTTTACAAGGCCACATCCAGTTTGCAGATAGTGAAACACTGTGTAATCCATCTTTTAAAGGCGCCCAAACAATATTGGTAAGCGATTCTGCAATAGCATTTCTACTTCCTGCTTTAGGAGAAATTAATCCCGAAATAGGAGCATGACCAACAGAAGTTGCAATACCTTCTTTTCCTTTATAATCTAAAGCCATAACACCACAATTATTAAGAGGTAATTGTAATGGTCCAGCACATTGTTGCTTGGCAACTTTACCACCAACACAACGGTCTACTTTGTTTGTTAACCAATCTTTACAAGCTACAGCTTCAAGTTGTAATACTTGGTCTAGGTAGTCTAGTATTTTATCTGAAGTATAGTTAACATCTTCATAGATTCTGTTCACCGTTTTGTCTGTCATTATTGTTTTTGGCGAACTACCAAACATATCTTCTAGGGCTAAATCCATAGGTTTATCTCCTTTGGTTTTAGACTCAAAAGTAAATCTATCATTACCAGTAACATCACCAACAGTATACATAGGTGAGCGTTCACGTTCTGCAATTTTGTTTAATGTGTCTAGGTGTTTTTCGGCAATTACTAATCCCATTCTTTCTTGAGATTCATTACCAATAATTTCTTTAGCAGAAAGTGTTGGGTCACCAACAGGAAGTTTATCTAAGTCAATATTACCTCCAGTGTCTTCTACTAATTCGGATAAGCAATTTAAATGTCCACCAGCACCATGATCATGAATAGAAACAATAAAGTTTTCATCGCTTTCTACCATACCACGAACCGCATTTGCAGCACGTTTTTGCATTTCAGGGTTAGAACGTTGTACAGCGTTAAGCTCAATACCAGAAGCAAATTCTCCTGTATCTGCACTTGAAACTGCAGCGCCACCCATTCCTATTCTATAATTTTCACCACCAAGAATAACAATTTTATCACCTTCTTTAGGTGTGTCTTTTAAAGCTTGTTCTGCTTTACCATAACCAATTCCTCCGGCTTGCATGATCACTTTATCAAAACCTAACTTACGCGCTTCTTCTTCATGTTCAAAAGTTAATACAGATCCGCAAATAAGTGGTTGTCCAAATTTGTTACCAAAGTCAGATGCTCCATTAGAAGCTTTTATTAAAATATCCATTGGTGTTTGGTATAGCCAAGGACGTTCTTCCATTTTTTGTTCCCAAGGTCTAGCTTCTTCTAGTCTAGAATAAGAAGTCATGTAAACAGCTGTTCCTGCTAAAGGTAGTGATCCTTTACCTCCTGCAAGTCTATCTCTAATTTCTCCTCCAGCACCTGTTGCAGCACCATTAAAAGGCTCTACAGTTGTTGGGAAATTATGAGTTTCTGCTTTTAATGAAATAACAGAGTTAAAGTTTTCTGTTTGGTAAAAGTCTGGCTTATCTGCTGTTTTAGGAGCAAACTGTTCTACTACAGGACCTTTTACAAAAGCAACATTATCTTTATATGCCGAAACAATTTCATTAGGGTTTTTGTTAGACGTTTCTCTAATCATTTTAAAAAGAGATACTTCTTTTTCTTCACCATCAATTATAAAAGTTCCGTTAAAGATTTTATGACGACAGTGCTCTGAGTTTACTTGCGAAAACCCAAAAACTTCAGAATCTGTAAGTGGTCTTCCTATTTTTTTAGAAACACCTTCTAGATATTCAATTTCTTCGTCATTTAACGCTAAACCTTCTTGCTGATTGTAGGCAGCAATATCTTCTATTTTTAAAATAGCTTCTGGTTGTATATCTATAGTAAAAGAATCTTGATTTAATTGGTTGTATTTTTCTGAAATCATAGGATCGAAATCTTTAAAGTCTGCAGATACAGCTTTAAATTCTTCAATTCTAATAATATCTAAAATACCCATATTTTGGGTGATCTCTACTGCATTGGTGCTCCAAGGAGTTATCATAGCTGCTCTTGGACCAACAAAAAAAGCATCTAGTGATGCTTGTTCTATTTTAGGCTGGTTGCCAAATAACCAAGTCAATTTTGAAATGGTTTGGGTTGATAATTCTTTTGTTGCTTGAACAGCAAATATTTTACTGTTTTGGTTTCCGAAGAAATGAATCATTTTATGTTGTGTTGTATAAGGTTTAACAAAAAAGCAAATTTAAGTTTTTTAGTTGTATTTATAGGATAAATTAATTGCTTAATTTTTTAGTTATTCACGATGTTTTAAACAAAAAAAGCGACTACTAAGAGCCGCTTTTGTTACTTATGCTAAACAAGTACTTATTGTTTAATCAATTTTTTGGTAGTAGTACTAGTAGCAGAATTTAATTTTACTAAGTAAACACCTCTAGATAAGCCAGAAATATTTAATTTATTTTGGCTAGAAGTAATCGTTTGTGCTTTTACTTTTTTACCTAATATATTATAAACTTCTACTGTAAGATTTTCTTGAGATATTATAGTAACTGTATTTCCGTTTGTAGGATTAGGATACATTTTAACTGTATTAAAAACATAGTCATCTACGCTTAGGTCTTGTGTATGTGATCCTAGGTTTGAACATTCGTTTTGTGCAAAACTATCCCAATGAGTAATATCAAAAGTTGTTGAAGGCTCAGTAAATTCTGGTTTTCTAACTAAAGTTACATCTTTACCAAATTCTGCACTGTCATTAATGTCACCAATAATATCTATTAAAACATCATTTTTAAATAGACCAATAGAATCATTACCATTAAAACTAGTAATATCTGTGTTTAGGTCATCATATTCTGTTTCACAAACTGTAGAACCTCCATTAGCTATAACATAAACATCTTGATTTGCTATAGAAGCTCCTGAAGGGAAAGTATATGTTGTACCCCAAGTTCCGTTACCATTAGCAGCTAGTTTTAATGTGTAAATGGATAAGTCTGTAATGGTTGTACCTGTAAAGTTTGCTATTTCAATAACTTTATTAAAGCTGCTTCCTTCTATATATTCTGAAAAGTATAAATCACTACCACCACCTACAGTGCCCATATTTGTAGTAGTTTCACATGCTTGATTACTAAATTCTGAAGGGTTTCCAGTAGTATCTACAGCTTTTAAAGTAAAACAATAATTGGTGTCTGGAGTTAATCCTGTAACTGTTGCAGTAGTAGATGTATTGCCTGTATTAAAGCTAAAAACATTATCGATATACACATCATAAGATGCTACAGATACATTGTCTGATGCAGCTGTCCAAGATAAATCAATGGTGTTATCTGTTGGGTTAGCAGCAATAAGGTTTGTAGGTTCTGTTGGTGCTTCTGTATCTGGATTCGTGTTCCAGATTAAGTTTACATATTCAGGATGATCTACAAACGGATTTCTGTTATTTTGATAGTTGTAGTAAATGTTATTATTTCTATCAATTTCTTTTTGTGATACAGGATCCATATTGTGCCAAGTCATTAAAATACTTAAAAAAGTATTATCTAACGCTTGGTCTGCTGTACCATTAAACATAGCATAAGAAGACCATGCACTAACTTGGTTTTCATAACGAGTAACAAAGTAAAAATAAATTCTAGCAATGTCTCCTTTAAACTCGTCAATTGGTTCAAACACAATACCAGAATAACCAGCAGAATATCCACTGTTTAAATTATTACCTAATTTACTACCATTTCTAGTTGGATTTGTAATACCACTTTGGCTTACTAATTGTGTATCGTTTACAAGACCAATTGGGTAATTGCTTCTAAAACCGTTTACACGACCATCTGTAGGTAATAACTCGTGCGCATCACTATACATTGGTGTTTGGTCATTAAAAACAGATTTTGGTATTACGTGTTCTTTGTTATAACAATCTCCTTCGCTACTATATTCTCCACATTCATTTGCAACAGGAGTAAAGTTATAAGGATCTGCAGCTAGAGGATCTTCAGAATATACATCTAAAATAGTGTTGCTATCTCCAGCATCATAATAAAGGTCTAAATCATAATTTGCAATAAAACCATCCATTGCAGAATACCCTTGGTCATTATGATTGTTTATTATATTATGTAATTGCGTTTTTAAAGTAAATCCTGAACCAGTAGCTGAATCATAGTAACCCGAAGGTATCTGTGCAGAAACAGTTAGAGTTAGTAAAAGGAATAATATGGTGTAAATTTGTTTCATAGTTTTATTTTTTCTTTTCTAATAACGCCATGTAAAATCCGTCGAAACCAGATTCATGCGATAGTATTTTTTTCTCTTTTACAAAGGTAAAATCTTTTCCAGCTTCAGAAGTTAAAAAATGTTTAACTTGATCTTGGTTTTCTGAAGGAAGTATAGAACATGTTGCATATACTATTTTACCACCAGGTTTAACCATTCTAGAATACGAGCTTAAAATTTGCGCTTGTGTTTCTTTAATTTTATCAATAAATTCTGGTTGTAATTTCCATTTAGCATCTGGATTTCTACGTAAAACACCTAAACCAGAACAAGGAGCATCAATTAAAACTCGGTCTGCTTTATCATATAATTTTTTGATAGGTTTAGTAGAATCAATGACACGCATTTCTATATTATGTGCACCAGCTCTTTTTGCTCTACGTTTTAATTCTTTCAATTTATTTTCATAAATATCCATAGCAACAATTTGTCCTTTGTTTTCCATAAGAGCAGCAAGGTGTAATGTTTTTCCTCCAGCACCTGCACAAGTATCTACAACTTTCATTCCTGGTTGTACATCTAGAAATTCTGCCACTTTTTGTGAAGAACCATCTTGTACTTCAAAGAAACCTTTTTTAAAGGCATCTGTAGTAAAGACGTTTGTTCTTTCTTTTAATCTTAAAGCATCAGGATGGTTTTTAACTTCTTCGGTTTCAATATCTAAGTCAAAAAGCTCTGCTTGTAATTTTTCTTTAGTAGTTTTTAGTGTATTTACACGTAAAACAACATCAGCTTGTAAGTTTAAAGCAGCAACTTCTTTAGACCAAAGATTTTCGCCTAATTCTTTAGCTACTAGTTCATCCATCCAGTCTGGAACAGATTCTTTAATTTTTCTAATTTTAGAGAATTCGTCAAAACGACCTTTAATTTTTCTAGTAGGTGTATTTTCAAAATATTTCCAATCTGGTAGTTTAATACCTTTTAATGTTGCCCAAACAGCAATCAAGCGCCATACATCATCACGAGAAAACGGTTCTTTAACTTCTGCAATTTCTGCATATAAGCGTTTCCAACGTACTATATCGTATGTGGTTTCTGCAACAAAGGCTCTGTCTCTGCTTCCCCAACGTTTATCACGTTTTAATAATTGTTGTACAACTTTATCTGCATATGTGCCTTCGTTAAAGATCTGTAATAGACCATCAACAGTGGCAAAACATAAATTTCTGTGTAATCTCATATATTCGTATTCGGTGTTCAATAGCAGAAATAAGTATTTATTCAGATTGAACTTTTAGTATTTTAAAACGTGCAAAGGTATGATTTTAGAAATAATTATACTTATTTCTTGTTAATAATAGATGTTATTCTTTTGCTTTTGTTTTTTGAAAATAAAAAAAAATAATTTTTTTTAAAAATGGCACAAGTTTTTTTAAAATATAACATCTAAACATAAAAGCTTTAAAACCAACTTTTATGAAACAATTAATTACTCTTTTATTATTATGTATATCTATAAAATCATTTTCGCAGGATTTGTACGATATAAATACCATACAGACCATAGAAATAGAATTTGCAGAAAGCAATTGGGATGCTTTATTAGATGCAGAAAAAGCAGGAGATAATAATTATACAGAAGCAACATCTGTAACTATTAACGGAACTACTTTTTATAGTGTTGGTGTAAAGTATAAAGGAAATAGCTCTTATGATGCTAACCAAACTAAAAATCCTTTTCATATAGAATTAGATACTTATGTAGATCAAGACTATCAAGGTTATAAAGATATTAAGTTGGCAAACGTGATGTTTGACCCTTCTTTTGTTAGAGAGACAATTGCTTACAATATTGTAAACCAATACATGGATGCACCACAAGCAAACTATGCTAATGTGTATGTAAATGGTACTTTAATTGGTTTGTACACCAATACAGAGGCAATTACAAAAACTTTTGTAGATAAACATTTTTACTCTAAAGATAACGCGTTTTTTAGTTGTAGTCCTCCTGATGGAGCAGGACCTGAAACTACAAACTTGCCAAATTTAGAATATTTAGGTACTAATTCTGCTAGTTATGAAGACGCTTATGAAATTAAATCGGATGATGATACAGACCCAACCATTACAGAAGCACATTGGGATGATTTAATTGAATTAACAGATATATTAGATAGTGATATAGAAAATATTGAAAACGTTTTAGATGTAGATAAGGCAATTTGGATGCTTGCACTTGATAATGTTTTGGTAAACTTAGATAGTTATATTGGGCAATTTAAACAGAATTATTATTTGTATAAGGATGATAATGATCAGTTTAATTCTATTATGTGGGATTTAAATATGTCTTTCGGGGTTTTTAGTATGACAGGAGAAACAAGCAGTGGTCCTGGAGGTCCAGGAGGACCTGGTGGACCAGGAGGACAATCGGGAACATTAACTTCAACTACGCAAAAAGCAGAACTAGACCATATGTTACATGAAGATGATGCTAATTTTCCGTTGTTTTCTAAATTAATGGAAGTGCCAAAATATAGAAGAATGTATTTAGCACATTATAAAACCATTTTAACCGAAAACATAAGCAATTCTAACTACTTAACAATGGCAAATGATTACCAAGCAATTATTGCCACTGCAGTTGCAGCAGATACTAATAAGTTTTATACAGATGCTCAATTTACAGGTAATATAGATACAGATTATAATGTAGGTGGTAATACAGCTCCAGGATTAACAAACTTAATGGGTTCAAGAAGCACGTACTTATTAGCGCAAACCGATTTTAATAATACACAACCTACTATAAGTAATGTAGCTTCTTCGGTTACCACACCAATAATAGGAGATACTGTTACCATTACTGCAACTGTTACAGATACCAATACCGATGCTGTTTATTTAGGATATAGAACAGATGAAACCATGCCATTTACAAAAATACTAATGTATGATGATGGTGCGCATAATGATGGTACTTCTGCAGATAATGTATATGGTGTAGATGTGGTTATTGATGCCGACTATATGCAATATTATATATATGGAGAAAATAATAATATTGGTTCTTTTTCTCCAGCAAGAGCAGAATATGAATTTTATACTATAGAAGCAACTTACGAAACCTTAACACCAGGAGATCTTGTAATTAATGAATTAATGGCATCAAATGAAACAACAGTTACAGATCAAGATGGAGAATATGACGATTGGTTAGAGTTATATAATACTAGTGATGAAACATTAAGTTTAGATAATTTATATCTGTCTGATGATCCAGAAGATTTATTAGCTTGGCAGTTTCCTACAGGATTAACAATAGCTCCAGATAGCTATTTAATTGTTTGGTGTGATAAAGACGATGATCAAACAGGATTACATGCAGACATTAAGTTTTCTGCAGGAGGAGAAAGTGCCATTTTATCTTATGCAGATGGTACTATAATAGAAAATATAACTTTTGGTACACAAGAAGATGATATGGGTTATGCAAGAGTACCAAACGGAACAGGTGATTTTGCCATTCAATTACCAACCTTTGCTGCAAATAATGAATCTTTATCTGTAAATGAAATAGATTTTAGTAATCACTTACAATATTATCCAAACCCTACAAATAATGTAGTAACCATTACAAATACTTCTTATGCAATAGAAAGTATTCAGGTATATAATATGCAAGGTCAGTTATTGTTGCAAGACAAAAATATAAACGATTCTAATATTGTAATTGATTTTTCTAGTTTCTCAAAAGGTATGTATTTAGTACATGTTAACAATAGTAGTGTTTTAAAAATTATAAGAAATTAAAAATATAGTATAGCATCTTACTCCCTAGAGATGTTTGTTTTGATTAATAGCAAGAAAGGCTTTATGATTTATTCATAAAGCTTTTCTATTTTTATAGAAATTTAAAACCTATGAAAAATACCCTTCCTTTTTTAATTGTACTTT
>Ga0209121_10001128_pt1 | contig 27979 bp, 25 predicted proteins | sample Cruoilmetagenom3_FD_187292 | JGI IMG/M metagenome (GOLD analysis project Ga0209121, IMG submission 187292) | Oil polluted marine microbial communities from Coal Oil Point, Santa Barbara, California, USA - Sample 3 (SPAdes) (version 2) | ecosystem: Environmental > Aquatic > Marine > Oil seeps ...
CCTTCTCTCTTAAATCCGATATGGTCAAAGAATTTGAGGGCACGCTCATTAGTAGCATAAGTCTCAAGTTCAACACGATGGATGTTTACTTCATAAAATAGCCAATACAGAACACATCTCATTGCATCACTCCCGTAGCCTTTATCCCAAGAGGTCTTATCACCTATACTCATTCTTAGCCAGACTGTCCGCTCAAATGAGGTCAAACCATTGAGACGAATAAAACCGATCGGTTTATTATCTGCTTTCTTAACTATCATAAGATACACCTCATCTTCGGACTCAAGGCTATCCTTTATATCTTTTTCTTCAGTAAGGAGAGAAGAAACCAATCTTGGTGCACCGGACAATTTTCTTAACTCAGGCTCATTGTGCCATCCCTGAATTAGAGGAGCATCACTAACTTCAACGGGACGAAGGTACACACTATTGCCTCTCAGATATGGATTCTGCATAACATCCTTCTTTCATTGAGATTTATTTGGAAGCTCATAAAATAGGATGGATGGTTTTCCAATTCTGCTTTGTCTCAAGATTTCCCCGTCAGCCGACACTACTAATGAGCCGCCAAAACTGGCACCTTCTTCCATTGTTTCAAAAGAATTAACCAAAAAAGAGGTAATACCAATCTTTGCAACCTGCTGGGTATATGCCAATTTTTCCTCTTTTTCCCATCGGTCTTGGTCATAGGTCTGGTTTTCGAAGCATCTGTCCATTGGAATGATTAAATAGCAAGGTTTTGCTTTCTGTATCATAGAAATAACTTGCTTATCCCACATATCTCCACAGATTGCAAATCCTATTTTGCCAAATGGTGTGGAAACTGCAGTAAAAGTAGAACCTTCCATGTATAAATCTTTTGGGACACCTCGGCTGTGCCACTGGGGATTAATCCTTCGATATTTAAGTATAATTTTACCTCTATTATTAAATAGTATAGCCGTATCATATAGTCTTTCATATTCTTTTTCTAAAAGTCCTATTGCTATATAGAGGTTATGGGATTCAGCAAAAGCTCCAATTGCGGTGGTCATTTCTCCGGGAATTTCTACCGCAAGTTTAATATCGGACTCATACTGCTCGGTTGGGAGTCCTGTAAGTGCACATTCGGGGAAGATAACAAGTCCACATCCCTCATTATGGCATCTTTCCACAATTTGCATTGAGCGTGAAAAGTTCTGTTTCCTATCAGAAGATACCAATAGTGATACTAATGCTACTTTAGGTTGCAGTTTCCCTTTCATAACCATTCCATAAGTACTTACCTATGAAAAAGTACCTTCGGCGATTTTTAGAACACAGATATTTACATCTGTCTGATTGCCGTCAGGCAAGTTGTGTTATGCGAAACATTTATTTTAACCGTATAACCGAGTTTTTCGTACACTCTTTAAAATTAGATCTCTCGTAAAAATTTCTCAATCTCTCACTCGATTGCAAAAGAACAAACCTTACTCCTTGCTTTCCACATTCAATCCTGATGGCATCTAACAATATCCTTCCCAATCCACATCCACGACATTCTTCTTCAATCTCTACTTCAAACAATCTACAGTATTCATCAAAGCAAGCACAATAAATCCATCCTACTATCTTTTGGTTTCTTAATAGCCAATAAGGTTTAAATATTTTGATAAAATTTAATTTAAGTGGCTTTAATCTTTGGAACCATTCTTCCTCAAAGTAACTTCTTGTTTTTTGTTGGTGATGGAACCATTCTATGTATTCACTTTCAGAGGGTGAATATAATGTAAGTTCTGATGAGAGGTTTTTATCTACTGTCGGTGAATAAAAGAAGATTACTGTCGTCAAGTTGTAGCCCATCTTTGAAAGAAAACTGTTCCATATTCCCTCATATAAAGCAGGAGGGTAAATATCGTAACGATCAGGTCTTTCTAATTTCTTTTTTTTGTGGATGTTCTCAACCTGTTCTACCATTTCGCTAAAAGATTTAAAATCAGAGATTTTTGCTCCGACTACACGATTGAAATCTCCGCCCCAGGGTACGGACTTATTGTAGATATAAATGAAATTTCTATATTCTACCGCTTTTCCTCCAAGCGCTTTTGAATATTCTATTTCAGAGTGGAGTGCCTTTTCGTCCCAATTCATTCTCTCCATCATTTGTTTCATCATTTTCTACCCCCTAATAAGCAATTTCGCCTAGCGCTCCCAGCATAAAAGAAGCTTTTGCAAAGCAAAAATTTGGGTGACCACCGTAAGGTACGGACCTCTTATGCTGTGATCAATGTGCCAACCAAATGTGCCAGTTCCTGCCCCCAAATCCAGAACCGTGTATTCTGGCTTGAGCCAATGGTTGAAGACAAATTTCGCCGTCTCCAGATGCATTCTGGAGTCTCTATGGGTCTTATCGTAAAATTTTGCAATCCTTAGGAGCCTGCAAGCACTAACTCTGTATCTAACACTTCTATTCTATCATTCTAACATTTTAGAATCATGGAATGAAGTCTTGTCTTATACCTCATGCTCAACGCCTTTGAAGGAGCGTTTCACAAATAAGTTTAATGAGTTCATAATCGATTTCAGTTCCTTTGGGTATTTTATCCAGTAGATGGTTCCTTTTTCTTGAGTTTCATATCTTACGATTTCCAGGCTCTTAAGTTTAGAAAGGTGATAACAGGTAGCCGATTTGGAGCGGTGAATAGCCTCAGAAATCTCAGATAAGGGCAATGGTCCCTTTTTCAAGAGTATGTCTATTATGGAAAATTTTGCTGGGTTCCCTATTGCACTTGCTACTCTTGATTCACGATAAAGAATCTCCTTCATCGGACGTTTCCTTACCATCTCTTTTCCCATAATTTCTCCTTATTTTATTGTTTTAACATTCTAACATTTTAGAATCTTCGAATGGATGTAAAACCCTGACTTTCCTTCAAAAATTGACTCCTTATTCTCTATTTATCGTACTTTTGTCACAAAAGATACTATAGAGCAATCAATCACTCTCTGACTCGAAGTTCTTCCCGCTTATCATAGGATTTGTGCTTATTTATTTTCTGGCAATTACTATTAACCTGTGAGACTGAGGTTTATATTCCTCATAAGGAGATTCTATACTTCCGTATGCTTTGAGGAATTGTATTCCAGCAGTATTTAGCATATCCCTGATTTCAGGGAGGGTATAAATTCTCGTAAATTCCCAACCTAATTCTCCTTTAAGTATATTCATCCTGCTATCTTTGTCAATGAAGAAGAATCTACCTCCTAATCTCCCATTTTCTGCATCAAATTCATCCTTTATGAACACATATCCATTATCAACCTTGCACCATTTATTACCTAAATTCTCTCTTATTCGATAAGGATTTGACAAGTCAAATAGAAGTCTTCCATTAGGTTTTAATGCCATTTTTATCTTTTTCAAAAGTTTGAGATTCTCCTTATCATCAAAAAAGCCAAAGGTTCCGCTCATTAGAATACAGTATTCAAATTCAGAACAAAAGTCAATCTTTCTCATATCTTTGGGGAGATATTCTACTTCAAGTTTTTCTTCTCTTGCCTTGTTTCTGGAATATTCTACAAGCGATGATGCAATCTCAACACCTACACATCTTATCCCTTCCTTTGCCAGCAGTCTTATATGCTCACCACTCCCGCAACCAAGGTCAAGAAGTGATTCCCCCCTTTTTATATCGAGAACCTTTATAATAAACACTACCGCCTTTTTATCATAATCGTCGATTCCCGGTATGGTCTGGCGATGTTTCACCCTCCAGAAATAAGCCCACCAGTTCCAGTTTCTCTCAATTATATCCATATTGCCTTATTCTTGAAGTTGCAATTTTCTTACACATTCAGGACAGAATTTGGAGTCCTTGTAATCTGTATCCCGAAGGCTGTTTGAGAAATGCATAACACACCCTGGGTTTGCACAATGCAAAAGTCCATAAAGATGACCAAGTTCGTGAACTGCTTCCTTCAGTGCCCTTTCATAGAAAAGATTGGTATCGGGTGGAAGACCGTAAAATTCCTGCCTCAGTCGAGAGAGTGAGATTATGCCAGTCTTCCCTCTTATTCCTTCCGCTTCACCAAATATGAAATTAAGTCCTGGAACCCATAAGTCAGAATCTATAACACCCAATACTTTATCATAACCATTTACCGAATCAGAGATTGACTTAACAATGGGTGTTGCATAGTATTGGTTCCTTTTCGGGTTATATGCAGACCCGGGCACATCGAGCTCTGATTCAATTACAACTTCTCTCGCAAGCCTCACCTTGAGCGAGTCCTTGAGATACTCAAGTATATTTGCCTCAATTTCACCCACCGGAACCAATGCAATCATATTCGCTGTAATGAGATTATAACAGGGATTTTCAAGAGATTTAAAAGAGATTTTAGATTACAAAAACCATTTGTTTCTTACCCGCCTACGGGCGGCGCAAGTCACTGTTTTATTTTCCGGCTGACGATTTTCATTCTCATAGAGTCAAATGTGAGTTCTCCCTTCTCAAAACTTCCATAGAATGCAATTACCTCAAATCCCACCGATTCAAGCATTGCTTTGAGTTCATGAAATGAATACATTCTAAGGGAAACATTCTTCTCAATTCTCTCTTCTCCCCGAATTATTATCTGCTTGCCATAGTTGATACTCCTTGCAAGGTCAAATTTTCTTACTTCAAGAACCAAACCTTCACCGCTTTCTCTCCAGTCTCTTTCTTTATAGTTTTTTATAATCCAGTCCCGATTTATAACATCTATCAAAAATTTACCCTTTGGTTTCAGGGCATTTGAAACATTTTGAAGGACTTTGAGATTGTAATTCTCTTCTTCGAAGAAACCAAACGAAGTAAACATATTTATTACAGCATCGAATTCCTCATAGAAGGATATATTTCGCATATCACTTTCAATGAAATCTATCTCTACTCCTTTTTCCTTTGCTTTCGTTCGAGCGGTCTCCAAGTACTGCGAGGTTACATCCACTCCAGTCACCTCATAGCCCCTCTTTGCGAGTTCAATAGAATGCCTTCCCAATCCACAACAGAGGTCAAGGATTTTTGCGTTCTTAGGGAGTGAAAGCACATCCTCGATAAAGTCCACCTCTCCCGATGCTCTCTCCTCAAAAGATTCTAAGATAGCCTCGCCATAAGGCTCATCAAAAAAACTCTTCCACCATTCCATAATATCCTTCTGCTAAATCAATTTTCACTTTCTTTTATCACCTCTAAAGCCTTTGTCAGGACCCTGTCATAGCCTCTGTATATATCATCCCGTGTTTGATATACCTCTGTATCAGGTGAGACGCCACATCCCACATATTCATCAGTGTTGATGCATACCCTGAGCATTCCTTCCCCTGGAAGGATTGTGTTTAGACCGTTTCCTGTGCCGCCAGATGTTGTCTCTCCCAAAAGCACAGCTCTTTTATTGTACTTGAGAGGAAGGAGAAAATCCTCAGCAGCACTACCTGTATACCGTGATATAAGGACAACAACAGGGCCCAAATAATGCTCGTCAACTGAGGGTGTTAGAGACGACTCCGCCTCGTACCAGTCCTGTTCTATTCCCCTTAATCTGTATAAAGGACGATACTCTCTTGCTTTGAATATCCTGCTCGTTTTTATCGGCTTTTCTATAAGGTGAGAGGTTATTCTATCCCCTACTGATGAATTACCACCCGTATTATACCTTACATCCAGAATAATTCCCTTCACCTCTTTTAAATCAAGTTTAGCCACTTCTTCTTCAAATAAAATTGCAGTCTTATCTGAGGCAAAACTGCGAAGGTTGAAGTAAAATATCTCTTTGTCCATTTCTTTTACCTCGACCAGTGGAGAGTCTATTCCGGTGCTCCACGGGAATTTATTTCCTTTACCCAGTGCTGAATTTCTGGTAAGGGTGGCTTCCCTCTCGCTCCCATCTAAGTCGAAAACAGTCAGTTTAACAGGACTGTTCTTCTTTCCCTTTAATAGTGAGGACACATTGGCAAGCCTTTCTCGTTGTGTTTGAGATAGAGCAAGATAAGGTAGTTTCTTTTCCTCAAAGTATTCTTTCACAGGAACACTATCTACCTCTTTTATCTCAAGACCAGGGTATATATTATTTCTTTTCATCTCTTCTGTATCACCAACTCTCATAACGATAAATTTATTTTCTATTACTTCAACCTCAATAGGGGGCATATCCAATCCATCACGCAGTTCATCTGGCAGTGTTATGCGTGTATGATTATCTTTCAAATTTGCAATGAGTTCCTGGAGTAAGTTATAATACTCTTGCCTATCTTTCGCTTTCATTATCTTTGGTATGTACTCTCTTACAAGATTATCCCAGTCTAAACCCTGGACATTTTCAAAATTTGCAAAGTTATATTTAACCTCGGTGTATACCTGCATCAAACCCCATATCTTCTCTTGCGGAGTGCCTTTCCACTCGTAAGTCTCTTTGATTGCCGCGCTCACAACTTCATAAAACCTCTCATCCTTACGGAGTTCGACAAGACCTCTCCAACTAAAATTACTTAATCCGTTTCTGATGGCTTCATCCACATACTCCAATCCTTTATCGATCTCTTTCTGAGCAGAATAGGTTTTTGCAATCTCCCAATAGATATCTGCTCTCCTTTGGGGATATCTTTCGGCGCATTCAAGAAGACTCCCTCTGTGCCTTTCTGTTGCATCGAAGACGATTTTTTTAAATTCAGACGAATTTCTTATGCTCTCTAAATCAGGGTCGTAGTAAAGCGCGTGTGAAAACTGCTTGAATCCGTGTTTGAAGGCATCTTCAAGCCAGATAAGTGTGCTCTCGGGGTTACCCTCTCTTCCATAAGAACAGGCTACATTATAATATCCCCAACTGTTATCAGGGGCTATTTCAATCATCTTTTTAAAGAGTTCTCTTGCCCCTTCGTAATCTTTCTCATCCAATCGAGTATAGCCCTGCTCTTCGAGTTTTTCAATCTCGCTGCTCTGTGCAAATATAAAAGACGCCATAAGTAGCACAATGAGGATATATTCTAACCCTTTCAGCATATTTACCACCTCTTTTTCACAAAGGATACAGAAATTAAAAATACCACTACGATTCAATTGTAGCTATGCCAAATAGTTCATTTAATTCCCTCAATCGCTCCCCGTAATCACCATAGACCATAACATGGTGGTTACCAGATGTGGTGTGAATAAACTTTCTCGCGTCCACAACTCTTATCTTGACTGTCACCCTGCAATGATCTTCTAAGTCCACACATTTCAAAATCCTTCCCTTTGCGACAAGCATATTTCTTAAGTCACCGTCCAGACGGCAAATTGTAACTTCTTGATTAATGTCCATCATTACAAAGGCGGTAACACTGCCTATAAATTTTTCCTTATGATAATCCCTTAATATATAAAAGCCCGGTGGTGTATCATATCCCTTCATCTTTAGAGGAGCCACACAATGGTCTATAGTCAAACTGATATCAGATTCAAAACCTATACCGCCCATAAAGCTGGGTTTATCGGTAAGATGGTGCAGAATTATCATTGAGAGAAGGGAGTTGATATCTGCTTCACAGGCGGCGGGTATCCCTTCATCTCTCAGGTTAGTATAGGCAAAACAGGGAACGGGCAATGGGTCATCGCCATAAGCCATTGTTAACGCCTCTGCTTCATATTCATTCAGTAAATCTTTCATTACGAGGTACAATTTCGCTACCGCAATAACATCACCCTCATCTGGTTCGAGCACACTTTTTGCTTCTCCAATCCATTTGTCTGCTATTTTCTTAGCCCGTTCCTCGTCCATATCTTTCCATTTATTTACTACCTTATCACTCTTTATACATTTGATCTCTATTCCAAACTTATTCTTAATCGCTTCGATTCCCCCTGAAATACGAGATAGCCATCTTTCCCAAAAAGGATAGTCAGTATTCAGGACGAGTATCTTTGTATTTTCTATTTTTTTCTTAACCAAGAGAAGCTCTAACAACGAGTTTATATCGTGATAATCGATAGCCACCCAGACATTCTTTCTGGGATAAATGTATTCAAGGGCGTCTAAAGCTTTCTGTGTAGGACCTCCTTCGTTGAAGATAATCAGAGGAAGGCCGAATTCAGCGATTTTGATCACACAGTTTTCCAAACCGAGATGGGGCTTATAGAGAAGAATGGCATCCGCTTCTGTCAAGGACTCTTTTAGCGTGGAAACTTCCTTCTCCTCGTTGATTATAAAACCTTTAAGGACCTGGACTTTCCCCGAGAGATTATCCCCGAGTTCTTCTACAGTCTTCCCAAAGGTCTTCTCCCACCGTTCTTCCTTTCTACAAACCAGAACAGGCAAAACCTTGAGATTCGCTCCTAACATCATTCACCTCATTTCATTATTTCGCAATTGCACAATCATCGAATGAAAAATCATTGCGTAACTTTCTTTGAGTGGCTGCCACTCGTTGTAAACAGCATTTCACTTTCTCCCCTTCATTATCCAGTGGGCACCTTCTAATTTGATACTTTTAATTTTATTAAATCCATTTCTTTTTAGAATGAATTCTACAATCCAGGGAAACCAGAGATAGAAGTCGTCTTCAAAATACTTTCCCGATTATCGCTATATTTTTTCAATAGTTCCATTGTCCTTACTCTTCGTTCTTCACCTCTCTTTGACAACGGGTCATATATCTGGTCATAAAACCCATAAAAAAGTCTATAGTCATTCATAAATTCCTCCATTCGACGGTTTGTCTACTCATAAAATCTACATAACCGAGATCACTTATTTTCAGGATGTTTTTCTCAATTATTATCTCCTCTCAATTATACTTATAGTCTCGTACAACTGGCTTACTTTCAAACAGTTAACATCTGGATATTTGCCTTCTCTATCTATAAGAATGGGGATCATGCCAACAGATAACGCTCCCCGGACATCGTGTTCATAATTATCCCCAATGTGGAAAGATTCCCCCGGCGAAGCATTCGATTTCATCAGGGCAATCTGAAATATCCTAGCATCGGGCTTCTCAACGCCCACCTCCTGGGAATAGGTAATGGTGGAAAAGTATTTCATTATTTTAACGCGCCTGAGTATGTACAGAATTCGAGAATCTATGTTGGATATGATACCAAGCTGATAACCTCTGTCGTATAAATAGGATAGCGTGGAATCCACTTCTGGATATATTTTCCACTGTATGAAGTGGTCGAACTCACTCGATACAATTTTAGCCAATTTATCATTGCGCACCCCCAATTCATTGAGTAAAAATTTATCGAGACTCTCGTACATTTCATTTGTTCTTCCCTTATAGTTAAGATAGGCTGAACCACCAAAAATTACATCTGCCTTTTTATATGCGTTTCTTATCTCCTCTATATCCAACCTGATGCCGTGCTCTAAGCAGATTAGACGAAATACCTCTTCCTTAGATGGGGTCGAATAAACCAGTGTCGTGCCGAGATCGAAAAAGATCACCATCATCACAATTCTCCCGGTAGATGTAATTGTCTCTTAACATTGATTCATGATGTGTAACTCATACTACAGCACTCCAAAGTTCTCGATGGATAATGCACACATCTTTTCTGATTATTTTTCATTTGAAAAATACTTGTTTAAAATATCTGTGTCAATCTGCGTCAATCTGCGTCCTGAAAATGCTGATGCCTGCCTTACCACCCAACGACTTAAGAAATTATCGCACGATGAACATCTTTCGGGTCGATTCAAATTTGCCGGCTCTCATGTGATAAAAATAGATACCCGCCGGCAATCTGCGGCCCGAATTACCGATACCATTCCACTTGATCTCGTGGTAACCCGCTTTCAATTGCTCATCCACCAGGGTTGCAACCCTCTTGCCAAGTATATCGTAAATCGCCATATAAACCCTGGAATCGATGGGTAAGCCAAACGATATGGTAGTTTTCTTGAAGAATGGGTTGGGATAATTTTGACCGGCGAAGAACTTGCTCGGCTTCTCATCCTCCGCATCTTCAACCCCCACGAGCCCTGCGGTGAATGTATAGCAACTGTCGGGTGCATTGGGAGGGTCGGTAGATACATTTGGAGCGATGGCTATATCGCACGCCCGTATGTAATAACTGACCAATGTGTTGTGTGAAGCCTGTTCCGGTATTTCGGCAAAGTAGTGTATGGTTTCTATCGGAGTCATTTGCAGATATGTCCATTCGGGACCGATATCCGTCCTGTAACACAAGTAAACACTATCCACACCGTTAACATCACCCACATCTGTATAAATCTCAAACGGACCCATATAACTCGTATCACACCATACCGTAGTCGATTCTATAACCGGCGGGCGGGTATCAATTGTGAGGTTAAATGGGGACGACCAATCTGACCATCCAAATCTGTTTCCAGCACACACGCGCCAATAATAGAGGCTATCGGCCAATGGACTGGTTGGTATATAGACAGAAGATGTGAGTGTAGAATCATCTATCAGGGGTGAGGGAAAACCGATGTCATCCTCTATTTGCAGCCAGTATTTAGTGGCGCATGTTGCATCGCACCAGTCAAACAGGGGTGTATTATCGCTTATGAATGAACCACTATCGGGGGTAATAGGGGAGGGAATCGGAGGAACATCAATAAAGTAAAACAAACCATTCTCAGAAACACAAAAGGTGAACTGTACGAAGGCACCCGAGAGTACACAGTCTTCAAGATGTAACTGTGTACTATCGCCAAAAACAGCACCGTCGTCAACATCAAATAGCACCTCAACGATAGGTCCTTCTCCAGGTAAGATGGAATCTCGTACCGTACTCTGCATCGAAATCCTCACTGAATCTGGACATATGCTGTATCCAAGGTTCATAAAAGAACTGCGGGAGGTGGTGGCAATGCTATCCACCGTGAGTAGTGAGCCGTCGAATTTCAGGAGAAATTGAACACCCGTAATTCCCATTGGGTTATCGAGTTCAATATTTATGGGATTATCCTCCGATAGGGGAGGGCCACATCCATCTGCAACGCTCAGGGTGCAAACACAAGATGATAAATCATGTCCCGAGGGTTTAAGAAATGGGTCACCCAGAAGGGTCATTCCATAGTGCCAGCAGAGTTCGTCAAAGCTAACTCCCCATTGAGTAATATGCGCAAACCACTCCCTAAATGCCTCACCTATTGTTTTTTCCTGGGAGAGAGGTAGATAAAAAAAGTAGAATTCGAGCATGCTGCCGGTCTTTGTTGAGCCGATGGCACCAACTCCGTAATTTTGATTAAAGATTGTCCTTCCACCACCGTAACCATTTTCCGTGTATCGGGCAAATGAACAGGCAAAATGATTATAGAAATTTGCCGGTGGATCCTGACTTGTATATTCTGAAGACCAGTAGTAATCAACAGAGTTATGGTCATTATAGTAAAATTGATGACCACCCGGCCACGAATGTGCGAAGACAGAGACCCATGCCCTTACAGTATCAAGCCTGACCCTGTAGTCGCTTGCCCTGGTTGTATTGGGGTCGGAGACACAAAGGACATCATCGTAGAGTAGGGAGACATTCGAGCTCCATGAAGGCGCCCAATATTCCCAGTCATCATCAACATAAACCATAGCTCTGTGTTGCAGCTCAATGTTGTTGCGGCGATAGGCATCATCTTTTGTGAGGTAATTTTTTATGAGAAGTGTATCATAACCGATCCCCGTGGGTACCAACCTGCCGATATATATTTCCGGGGATAAGTTGCCCGAATGGCCATCAAATATGCTATCCTGTCCCGGAACGAGACCGTCACCAACATGTCTGAAATCGTCTGACCATTCACCATCGAGGTCCATATAGAATAGGTCAACGGGCCATTCCGCATAACCATACTCATTGAAGTCATTCGCTACCTGAAACCATGCGATGGGAAGGTTGCCAATGAACAATGCCCCTTCAATATTATCTGAGTTATAGAGGTCATAAAGAAAAGAACGAAGACTGTCCGGTGGACCACCGGAGACCTCATAACTCATCACGGTGTAACCCTCTTGCTGGAGATCGAGTATGAGTTGATTCAATTCATTCGTGAGTGAGGATGTAATACTCTCTTCGGTAATAATTGCTACGATGCCCGACCTGCCATCGCCGATAACCATTTTACCCGTTTTAACGGAAAAATTGGTGTACGGGTGAACGGCAATCCACTCCTTAAATGTTCCGGGTCTTGAGCCGGGAGGACCCGCCCACCGCAGCAGCGTGACCTCGTCCTGAGGAGCACCAGATAAAGCAACTCCACAGAGAGCGATATAGCTCATTACAGCGAGTTCTCTAACCATCATAACCTCTCCTTTCAATCTTCACTATTGTGAAGACCTTAACAATAAATCCCGCCTTTTATAAGACCTATATAGGCAGTGGACAGGCATCTGCCTCTTACCGATGTTGTCCTAAAGTGACGAGCAGCATCTCAATACTAATTCTGCCACTTTTCTGTGTTCATCTGCGTTAATCGGCGTCCAATCGAAAGGGAATCAACCATTTTTCTTATCGCACGAATATGTTCCGGTGTTGTTCCACAGCAACCCCCAACTATCGATACCCCCGAGGCAATTAGCTCTTTTGCCTTTTCTGCCATAAATTCCGGTGTCTCGCGATATACCGGTGTATTACCTTGCAGTTTTGGAAGACCTGTATTGGGTTGCATGATCAGGGGGAGGTCGCTGCATTTCTTGAACTCACGGGCTATTTTTATCATATTTTCTATTCCATTACCACAGTTTGAACCTATAATATCTGCCCCCGCTATTTCAAGTCCCGATGCTGCCTTTTCAATGTCTATTCCCATTATAGTGTAAAAGCCCCTCGGTGTTGAGTCAAATGTCATCGTTGCCATTACGGAAAGTGAGGGAGAAATGTTTTTTGCCGCCTTAATCGCCAGCGTTGCCTCTCTCAGATCGGTCATCGTCTCTATGCATATTACATCGACCCCGGCGTCAATGAGGGCTTTTATCTGTCTTTCAAAACTGTTGTACACATCTTTGGGTTCGGTATCTCCGTATGGTTTCAAAAGTCTACCCGTTGGGCCACAGGAGGCGGAGATGTAAGCACGGTTTCCCACGACCCTTCTAACTGCGAGAACAGCGTTTCTGTTTATCTCCTCTGTCTTATGCTCGATAGAATAAAGAGAGAGCTTCAGCGGGGATGCCCCGAAGGTATTGGCCTGAATTATGTCTGCACCGGCATCAAAATAAAGACCGGCGATTTCTTCCGGAATCTCGGGATGTGTGAGGTTAACGGATTCGGGACATTCACCCGCTTCAAGGTGCTTCATCAGCATTGTTCCCATTGCACCATCTGCAACCAGTATTTCCCCTTCTTTTAACCGTTCAAGCAATTTCTTCATATCAACTTCTTCTTTTCCTGTTTTTTAACCCCTTCGCATTAAAATTTATCAGTTAACAAACTCTTACCTGTTTACCCTCTTCGGATAGGGATTTCGCAGATAAAAATAGTTTAATCTGTGTAATCTGTGGCTGATGACCTCCCTGCCGAAGGTGTGGCTTTTGCTCATTTCTCTCTTGTGAGTTTTTTCACACGGTCTACCGCGCTGGCGGCATCATAACCGTATGCATCTGCACCTATTTCGCGCGCAAACTCTTCCGATACGGGAGCGCCGCCGATTATCGTCTTTATCTCGCCAGATAAACCTCGCTCATTTAGAAGGTCTATTACTTTTCTCATACCCTGCATGGTCGTTGTAAGAAGGGCAGACATGCCTATGACTTTGGCATTCTCCTTTTTTGCCCTTTCCACGAATTTCTCGGGTGAAACATCGTTGCCGAGGTCAATGACCTCAAAACCCGCACCTTTCAACATAATACCGACGAGATTCTTGCCAATGTCGTGCAAATCGCCCTGGATAGTGCCTATGACCACCTTCCCAATTGTGGGAATTCCCTCCCTGATAAGTATTGGTTTTAATTCATCCATTCCGGAATACATCGCCTTTGCAGCCAACAGGACATCTGGAAGAAATATTTCATGCGCCTTGAACAGTTTCCCCACTGTGTCCATTCCGGCAATTAAGCCGTCATCGAGTATATCTTTTGGCGGTATCTTTTGTTCTATCGCCAATTTTGTGAACTCCAAAACTTTTTTGTCATTGCCCCCACGCAAATTTTCAGAAATTTGTTTCAATATGTCCATTTTACTTCGCCTTTCTTGTATATCGGTATTGTCAACGAGTTAACTACATAGAGTTCGGATGGTTTCCTGTCTAATTCTACTCGGTTCTCTTTTTTGGAGACACCCATCTATGCCGATAACTTCTTTATTTTTATCTATCCGTGCGTATCTGGGGTTAATTTATCATTTGTATTATCACCGTAACGATTTAATTCTCTCACGACATGTATGTCCACTGCATTTAGAGCAGAAGGGAAAATTGTCTTCAAAGTGGTGAATCTCTTTTGGCCCTGCGATCATCACACCAGATACGGATTTCAATGGCTGCATCAGAAAACTGTCTGTCAGTGAGATAGCAATATCTTCTGGATGCAGAAACTCAAAGAGTTTTTTTTGTCCGCTTATATGCCATCCACAATAACCCGGGCTGTACCTCATTATCCTTGTTGAAGGGGTTGTCTGTCCACTTTTAGAGAGATATTCAGAAAAATGGTTTTGAGCGATCTCAGCCACCTTCTCGATCCCTTCGGAAGCGACAGAGTCTAACATACATCCCAGGGCAAATTCATTCAATTTGAAGAGTTCATTTATCTCCCGGCTGATTCCTTCGCCGAGTGTGGCAGTGAAAAGAGCCAGGTTATCTGCCCGTCGGAAAATTTCATTGACGGGTGTATTTTTCTCATTTTGTCCTTCTCCACTGTATACAACTTCAAATTCAGATATAGATATCTCCGAGATGATACCCATAGGAATAGAGAGCTTCCCAAAAAGATCCATTGACATATCAAGAAGTGCATTAATCTTCTCTGGAGGTTCCGGGGGAGTAAATACACCCTGACTTTTCAAAATTATATCTACATCTGGTTTTATATCTTTTATTGAACAGTGAATAATCTCTCTCATAAGTCCCTTGATGGTAAGCTGTCCATCCCGTAACGACGAGCCTCACCCTCCATAAGTTTTTTTAATTCTCTTTTTACCTCACCGGGCAGCCTCGACGGCTCATATTCTTTCACCAGCCTCTTCACCTCTCTGTGCGCCCGTTTAAAGAGGGTTAAAGCACCCTCCTCCCGCCATCTGGCTCTGTTTGCGCGATCGATTACTGGTCCGGGGAAATACTGTTCCTCCCTGAGATAACGAAGTGTATGCTCTGATATAAGAAGATGTTTCTCTTTTAGAAGTTCCTCAAATCTCGGAAGTGCCGGAAAGTCCTCCCTGGGTTCGATGCCCTTTATCAAACGCAGGGTCATTCCACAGATTTCATTATCCACAACGAGCTTTTCGAGGCTTTGACAGTTTTCAAAATCGAGCATACCGGGTCCCGATATGTTATTTACACCCGCCAGGACAGCCAGTGTTGCCCCCATGGACGATTCGAGTCCAGCCTGGGTATCGAGCCGCTTTGAATCGCTGAGTGATATATATGCCTGGGTTGGCAGGCCAAAATGTTTTCCGATTTCGTTGTAGGCGCAGTCTATCATCTGTGTTTCCACCGCACCCATTGGTGTTGTCTCATAGCGAACATCAAATATGGCGGGTGAACCCCCGTAAAGGATTGGAGTACCCGGGTTTGTAAGCTGGCTTATCGCTAAACCGCTCAGGGTCTCTGCAGTGTGCTGCACCAATGTTCCAACCAGTGTGACGGGTGCCATAAATCCCGCCAGTGGCATAGATACATATTCCACCGGGATGGAGTGGAGGGCACAGTCAACTAAATTTTGCGATGTGACATCACTCCATTTCAGGGGTGAGGTGGGACAGCAGGAATATATTGTAAGCGGTTTTGCAGCCAGTTTCTCTCTTGTTCCGCGCACCGCGAGCTGTAAGTCCTTCATAATATTGAATGCTTCGACGCTAAAAGCCCCGGTTACAACGGGTTTCTTACAGCAGAGAAGGCTAAGGTAGAGACGATAACTGTCTGAAATGTTTTCGTTTACATCGGCTGGTATGAATGCCGTGCTCTGGGATGCAATGTTTTCAAGTCCACTTACAACCTCTGTGTATTTTATATAATCCATTGTTGTGGGCTTGCGTATTTTTCGGGTTTTGTAGTCCAGGATGTTCAGTGCGGCAGAACCGGGCGTGAAATAAACATTGTACCCGATGAAGTCGTGAGTTTCATTACCGAGCACATCGTAGAGCTTGAATGAACCGGGAGCGGATTTTAACGTCCTGTCTATGATTTCATCCGTAAAAAGAGCATGGTTTCTGTGCATGTCCACCTTTGCACCATAGTCTCCCAGCATGGAAAGAATACCCCGGTTGTGTATCTCCACGCCAAGTTTACAGAGGACATCCCTCGCTTCCGAAACGATTCTTTCTAAGAGCTCGTTATCCAAAAATTTAACGATAGGTCTCATTGCAAATTTCCTCTTTTATTTCTCTCTCCTCAGAGTTTCGATTATCTTTTGATAACCCGCTTCCCGGCGGATTGGCTCAAGGTCTCTGTCTCTCTCTATGAAATCTACATCCGTGAAGCCCCGCTCCACCGCCCTCTGCAGTGTCTCAATCGCCCTTTCTTTTTCTCCGTTGAGCGAGTATGCACACGCCAGAATGTTTTAAAACACACACGTCCAACCATAATCTCTTTTCTCCATTCTTCCTCGTTTATCCATTCGAATACAGTTTCTTACCTCGAATGACTTATTATAACTCCAAAATATGAGCTTGTCAAGAAAAAAAAGTTGTATACTTTTTTATGCAGTCAAGAAAAAAGTCAACGGACTATTTTTTGAAATGAGAGCCCGCATGAGCTCACTTACTAATGCCATCGAGCATAATAACCAATTTATCCCACTCGGTGTATAAATTGTTCAATTTTTTATGTGCAACTTTTATCTCTTTTTTCAGGGTTTTAATCCTTTTGGGGTCTTTTAGAACACCGGGGTCGCAGAGTAAGGATTCATTTTTTTCTTTCACCTTCTCTAATTGATTGATCTTCTCACCGGTTGATTCCAATTTTTTATTTAGTTCTTTTCCGGTCCTGTAAAGCAGGTTTCTTCTCTCCGCCTCGTGTCTCTTTTCTTCCTTCGTCTTATAACCGTACGCGCTCTTTTTGCCGGCATTATCTCTCTCAAGGTCGTTTGCCATCTGTTTATCTTTTTCTGCTTCATTTTTGGCCCTTTTTTCGATGAAATATGAATAGTTGCCGTGATACTCATAACATGTTTTATCTCTCATTTCGAGCACCCTGTTAACCAGATTATCCAAAAAATATCTATCGTGCGAGACGATGACCACCGTACCCGTATAATTGAGCAATGCGTTCTGAAAAATCTCCCCCGTTTTAATGTCGAGGTGATTGGTTGGTTCATCAAGGATTAACAAATTCGAATCTTGAAGTAATATATTGAGTAAAGCCAGCCTCGATTTTTCGCCACCAGACAATACAGAAATCCTTTTGTGGATATCGGCTCCAGAGAAGAGGAAGGCACCAAGCAGACTTCTTTTCTCAAGTTCTGTGCATTTTGTTCCCGTTGAATCGATCTCTTCCCAGACTGTGTGAGCATAATTGAGATTTTTCGAACTTTCCTGTGAAAAATAAGCCACTCTAACATTTACTCCGTATTTTACCTCACCCGAAGTTGGTTTTTCTGTTTTATTAAGTAACCTCGTTAAAGTGGATTTTCCCGCCCCATTAACCCCAACCAGGGCTATTTTATCACCTCTGTAAATAACGAAATTCAGACCCATAAAGACCTTTAAATCCCTGTAAGCCTTCGACAGATTCTTCACAGATAAAACCTCGTATGCACTCCTTTTGCATTCCGGGAATCTTATAGTTGCCTTTCCGGGGCTTTTTTCGACCTTGATGAGGCCAAGCTTCTCCAACATCTTAATTCTACTCTGTACCTGCTTAGCCTTTGAGGCTTTGTATCTGAACCTATCAATGAAAGCCTGAATTCTTTTTATTTCCGCCTCCTGAAGCTTCATTTTCTTTCTAAGTGCTTCCAACCTTCTTTCTTTTTCTTTGAGGTAAAATGAATAATTTCCTTTATACATCGTTATCTTTCGATTGAAAAGTTCTGCTGTTTGAGTTACAATTTTGTCCAAAAATACCCTGTCGTGCGAAATGGCTATGATTGTGCCATTGTAGTCTTTAAGATATTGTTCTAACCACTCCATACTCTCGGTATCGAGATGATTGGTGGGCTCATCTAAAAGTAGTATGTCCGGATTTGAAAGCAAAATTGCCGCAAGGAAAATTCTCATTTTCCATCCACCGGAAAACTCGGAACAATTTTTGGGAAAATCACGCTCCCTGAAGCCCAATCCACTCAATATTCGTTTTGTATTTGCCTCAAATGAATAGCCATCTTTCATCTCAAATGATTCTACGGCAGATTCGTATTCCTTCAGTATAACATCATATTCTCCGACTCCGGGGGTACAAGTTGATAATTTTTCTGCGTGGTGTTTAATAGACTCCTTGAGTTTCAAGATACCGCTTTTCTTTTCCAGGTAATCAATTATGTTTATGGGTTCGAGTTCAACTAAATCTTGAGGCAAGTATCCTATGTTTATATCTTTTTTTGTGATCGTAATATTTCCATCATCGGCAAGCACCTCACCCAGGATAGCTCTTAGCAAAGTGGTTTTACCGGTGCCGTTATCGCCGACCAATCCAATCCTACTCTTCTTGGTTATCAGCAAACTTATATTATCGAAGAGGACATTGTCTCCGTAGCTCAAACTTATGTTACTAATCCTTATCATTCAAAATTTACACCTTCTCATTTTCTCGATAACCACGATTAATTGCCTATTATACCTCTAAAAAGCGGGCTTGTCAAGTAAAAAATATCAGCGGATTAAACGGATTAAACGGATTTTGATATAAACACAAAGCCCCCGCGAGATTATTCGAGGGGGCTTTATGCAGATCAGTACTGTGAATAAGAAAGGGTATTGGCTTTAGAGACCTTTCTCTTCAGATGCGGTATCCTTAACGCTACTTTGCCGTGACTCTTTTAGAAGCGTAATGTCATCGTCACGAATTGACTCATCATCTTCGCCATAATATCTTGGAGCAGTTACCACCAATTCTGGCATCATACCAATGTATGGAATAGAATCTTCATCTATTTCACAATATCTTGGTGCGGTAACGACTATCTCGGGCATCCATCCAGCAAATGGTACCCGGTCTCTATCGGCGTCTTTGTTTATAGGAGCCGATATCTGCGCAATTATAAGAGCTGTTCCGATTATTCCCAACATTTTTCCTCCTTTTTATTATCGATGAAATTTCAATTATTCTCACAGTGTTCACTATGTTATACGAGAAACCCGAGCAAAAGTTTCACTTTTTCCTCAAAAAATTTCATTAAAGTTTTTATCTGCGTTTTTAAGAAATAGATGGGATTTATAAGGTGGGGAGTGCTGCAGCCGACCTCAGTTAACTTGTTTATTCATATCTCAATGCGTCAATTGGGTTCAAAAGCGATGCCTTACGTGCTGGATAGAATCCGAAGAATAACCCTACTGTAAAGGCAAAGGAAAAGGATAATAAAACGGAGAAAGAGGTAATGACCGTTGGCCAGCCCGCGAACTGGCTTGTAAGTTTGCTGACAAATATGCCCAAAATAACACCAATTACTCCGCCACTCAATGATACAATAATTGCCTCAATGAGAAATTGACTGAGAATGTCGCGTCTCTGGGCGCCAATTGCCTTGCGGATGCCTATCTCTCTTGTTCTCTCAGTAACAGATACAAACATAATGTTCATAATCCCAATCCCACCAACGATAAGACTAACCATAGCAATGCTAGCAAGTAACATAGTGAATGTCTTAGTAGTTGTCTGCATAGTAGAGAGAATTTCTACTTGAGATAAGATGCTAAAATCATCCTCTTTACTCTTTTGAATTCTATGTCTTTCGCGAAGAAGACTTTTGATTTCAGAAGTTGCTTTATCCATAACATCCTCACTCTTCGCCTCTACATTGATAATTGATACATAATCTACCCCAAATAACCGTTTCTGTGCGGTTTTCAAGGGAACAAATATGATATCGTCCTCATCTCTCCACCCACTACTGCCTTTCTCGCTCATTACGCCAATAACCTGAAAAATGCTACGCTTAATCTTTATATATTGTCCTACAGGATCTTCTTCTCCAAAAAGGTCTTTGACCACCGTTTTTCCCAGAACCGCTACCCGACGCATTAGTCGGTTATCCTCTTCAGTCAAAAAAGAACCTTGTTCAACTGGAAAATTTTTCACCTCTGGAAAATTCGGTGTCACGCCATTTATAATCGTATTGGTATTCTTATTTCCATAGACTACCTGAGCATTTCTGGAATACGATGGATCAACTTTAGCAACGGACGGACATTGTTCGGCAATAACCTGAGCATCCTCATAAGTAAGAGAGGTAATGTTTCCCGTTACTGTTCGGGCGGGTCCTCTTTGAAAGGCTCCCGGACGCACCATCAAGAGATTTGCTCCCAACTGACTGATATGTTCTGTAATCTGAGCACCTGCACCTTGACCAATACTTATCATTGCAATCACAGCCGATACTCCCACAATAATTCCAAGCATTGTCAGGAAACTTCGGAGTTTATTTGAAGAGATAGAAGATACTGCCATAATTAAGCTTTCTTTCAATTCACTAAGTGAAAATGTCCTCCTTTTTTTCTCTTGTCGCGTTGGTGTAGGACTCTGGCTGATTTCATCACTTTTAGAGATTTTCTTGTCCTTGATAATTTCCCCATCCTTTAGCCTTATAACCCTTTTTGCGTGAGAAGCTATCGATTCTTCATGCGTAACCATAATTATAGTGATGCCCTTTTTGTTGAGCTCGGAAATGATTAACATTATCTCTTCGCCTGCTTTGGAATCAAGATTACCGGTCGGCTCATCTGCAAGGATTGTTGTTGGCTCGTTTATAATCGCGCGGGCTATGGCAACTCTCTGTTGCTCTCCACCAGATAATTCTCTCGGTCTATGAGATGCTCTCTCTTCAAGATTTACAGCCTGAAGCGCATTTATTGCCCTTTCTTTTCGTTCCTTTTGGTTGCCAGCATAGATAAGGGGAAGTTCTACATTACTGAGTGCTGTTAAACGTGGTAAGAGGTTGAAGGTCTGGAAGACAAACCCTATTTTCTCATTCCGTATCCCGGCAAGTTCGTAATCGGAAAACTCACTTACATTTATGCCACCTAACAGACATTGACCACTGGTGGGAACATCAAGACAGCCTAATATATTCAGAAGGGTGGACTTGCCTGAACCTGAAGGTCCCATGATGGCAACAAATTCACCTTCTTCCACTTTAAGTGAGATATTTCTTAAGGCAGGGACCTTTATATCCCCCATCCTATAGGTTTTGTGGATATTTTTTAACTCTATCATCTCGGTTTCCTCATTATCATGCCCATTGGTGGTTTCATAGCACCCTTTTGCTTTGAGATTTCTTCTTCGCTCATAAGGACTATTTCTTCACCTTCTTTCAGTCCACTGATTACCTCAATCATCCTTCCATCGGAGATACCTGTCTCCACTTCCCGTGGTATCGGTCTGTCAGCCAGTACAATGACAAATTTTCTTCCTTTTCGCTCTTTTACTGCACTCTTGGGAATTATGAGAGCATCCTGGCTTTTTTCGATAGAGAATTCTACATTGGCTGTCATTCCTGATGACCAATGGGATGGCACCCTTGAGGGTTCTACCATTATATCATAGACTACTACATCTGATACTAATCTTCCCTCACGGGAAATCTTGGTGACCTTTCCTTTGAGCCGTTCATCCGGAAATGCATCCAGCACAATCCAGGTATCCTGCCCCAATTTTATCTTGCCTATATCCGCCTCATCCACTTCCACACTTGCCACAAGTCTATCAGAAATTACGAAGAGAATACTTTGTGTAGAGACATTTTGTCCCGGCTCACAGGAGCGATTTATTACTTCGCCAGATATTGAGTTAGTAAGAGGCACCGGTTTGTAAGATTTTTCGGCAATTTCATAAGCCATCTCTGCCTCTTTGATAGCCTCCTGATCATTTCCCTCTTGTGCGGATTCCAGAGCCGAACGGGCTGCATCCAGAAGTGCAATTCTGTCCTCACTGGAAATCCAGGCAAGGATATCACCTTCCTTGACTATATCCCCTTCATTGACTTCTGACCTATCTACCCTTCCGTTGACAGGTGAGCTGACCTCCACCCTTGTATATGGCTGAATAGTCCCTGTGGAGAGCACTTTGACCTCTATATCCCCACGCCCTACTGTGGCAGTTTCAATTTCGGATTGATTTGAATTATTCGATTTCTTTTTCTGAAAAAAGAGAAATCCAACCCCTATGGCTATTACAAGAATGATTGCTATCCACAATTTTCTCATGACTCCCTCCTTCCCCAAACCTTTTCTAACCTTGCACCGGTTATATGCAGATTAAACAGGGCATTAGCATAATTATATTCTGCCTGGGTAAGGGCGTTCTCTTTCTGTTGAAGGAAAAAGTAAGATGTCCGCCCCTGCTCATATTGGAGTTTTGTTAGTTGGTACATCTCGCGAGCTGCTTTTAATATCTCGTCACAAACTTCAAGTTTTTTTGCCGCCAGTTTCCAGTTGACCCAAGCCTGTTCCACTTCCTTCTCTATCTGTACACCCAGTTCCTTTAGTTTTATCTCTTCTTCTTTAAGTGATAGGGCAGCCTCTTTGACATTTGCCCTGGTCGAAAAACCATCAAATATAGGAAATGAGAGGCTTATCCCCGCACTCCAATCATTTTTCTGTTCCAGAAATTCATTACCCCGCCAACCATACGAAGATGACAGGGAAAGGGTTGGAAAATAGTTACTCTTAGCCTGACTAACTTGAGCCTCCAGCATATCTCTGTTAGCTTTTTCAGCACATATTTCGGGTCTTTCAGTTTTTGCTTCCCCGATTAAACTATCAAGCGGGGGAAACTCCAGCGTCTTATTTCTGCACTTTATGGATATTTTTTTCTTTCTCGGTCTGTTAAGAAGCAGGTTGAGCTCCGCATTTGCAAGCGAGAGTTCATCTTCCGCCTTCATTTTATCATATTCTGCCTGTGATAAATTTGCTTTTGCTTCTTTTACAGCAGGTAAATTTTCTCTACCCGCATCATATTTCAATTTGATAATTACAATGTCTTCTTTTCGTCTTTCAAAAATGTTCTCTGCGAGTGTAATCTGCTCTTGTTTCTGCAAGATTTCAAAGAAAGCCTCTTTCACGGCGAGGATTATTCTACTTTCTGTAAGACGATAATTCTCCTCCGCCACTCTCACTCTGGCTTTTGCGATCTTTGTGCCGGCACGAACATATCCTCCCCTAAAAATGGGATATTGAACACCAATGCTTGTAGAGTAGTTATCTTCCCTTTCCCCTGTAAATCCCTTTTCATTTCTGTATCCGCCAGAGAGGCCTATGCTCGGATAATACGATGAATAGGCAGCCGTCACACCCGCACGAGCCTCTTCTATTGCTGTTTTTGCCCGAATGAGTGTGGCGTTATTTTCTCTTGCGAGGGAGATGCAGTCATCCAGGGATAACGGCTCTGCTGCAAAGGAGTTGTTACTTAAGATGACCACGCATAGGAGAAATAGAAAATGTAACTTTAAAGCCATTTTTCACCTCCTTAATCTCCTTCCTTACCTGAATGTGGATTCTGGGCAAGACGGACTTTTATCCAGATTTCCTGTTTTTGGGGCATTTGCCTCTCACGCATCCCGCCGCCGTGTTCACCACCTGGCATACTTCCTCTCGGCATACCTCCTCTCGGCATGCCTCCACCTACGCTACCGCGTTCACCACCCATCTCGTCCGCCCAGCGATGAAGGTCTCTCGTGCCAATGCCTCCCCACTCCAATCCGATACCGAGGGTTTGTCCCGGTGGTTGTGGCTTGATGAAGTAATAATCACCGTTCTTTTCCCGCAGTGGAATACAGAACTCATATGTGTAGATACCCTGGGGAACTGCAGTACCAACAGCTGGCCCCCTGGAACCATCCGCCGGTATGATTATTTCTTGCTTTCCCTCTTCGAAGAGAACTTCGATTTGATTGGCAATAGTCTCCCGTTCCCGTATGAGGCGCCGTTTCTGTTCAGGGATCAAACTGTCCAAGAGACCGCGCTCACTAACTATTCCCGACTTTTGCATTTCGGAAAGGGAGGGTCCGCCTATATAACGGATACCGAAATCCTTTTTCTTTCCTCCTGTCTCATCCAGCCACATGGTCACACCGCTCATCCGATTCAGTCGCTCCCAGGTCTGACTCCTGGTGCAGAAGAGGATATAGAGATTTTCGTCATCGTTAAGTAGCCCCAAGCTTACCTGTTCGTCTTCAAAATATGTCAGGGGCGTATCCGACCAGTCCTCCATCTGACCATCGACATTGATCGGCTCAGCCGACCATTGACTTTGCATTTCCAGTGCTTTACCACCACAACCGCTGTTTAGAATCAACCCCACTAAAAATATAGGGGTTGCGATTTTCGTAAACAGCCCTATAGTATTTACTTGAAACATTTTTATCTCCTCATCCTTGATTTAAAGAAGGGGCCGGCTGAAAAACCAGCCCCCTTCTCCGGTGAGTCTGTGGTGATGTGATTACTCTCGAGTTGATGCGATTTCATCGGATTCCACGCTCTCCTCTTTCCGGCCTCCCACGGCCTTGCATCCCTTGCCCAGGAGGCTCTTCTGGAGGAGGCGGGGGCATTCCTCTTGGATGCAATCTTCGTTCATAGAGCCGTATAAATTGCTTCTGTTGTTCTGGAGTGAGTATATTTCTCATCTGGCATAAACTCTCAAAAACACGAGTTTCAACTTCTGCCCTCAAAGAGGTAATCTCTCTAATTAAACTATCTGCTTTTTCCCTATTTGGTTCGGTTTCTCTCATTAGCCTTGACAGTTCTTCTCTTTTTGTAAGCATTTTTTTCCTCAGAGAGAGCATTTTTGGTCTCATCTCTTCACGCCTTGCATTTATTGCATCTATCTGTTCCTCCGTGAAATCGAGCCTGTGTTTCAGAAGGCCTCGCCGCAAATTTGGTCCTCTATCTATCCACCTCGGAGGCATCTCTCTTCTGAAATTCCGTACCTCCCACCAATGGTAGCCGAAAGTCAGTATCGCCGCCAGATTTATCGAAACCGAGATGACGAGGATTATAACAAGAGTTCTTTTACTCATTCTCCCTCCCCGGTTAATAAGTCATTGTACACATCACTTAAAGAACCTGAAGAAAAGTCATTGAGTGAGTTAACACAGAGGAGTTCGGCAAATTCCGTATCCAATCTCGATTCACTTTCTGCCTTTGCCTGATAGATCGCGTTTCCCAGACGACCTCCCAGAAAGATGGAAAAGATAACGAGTGCCGTGGCGCCCACCGGGACAGCAACACGCCTTGTCCACTGCAAGAATGGAAAGCGAATAGGGCTTCTCGCTTCTCGTTCGGCGATCCTCTGTTTCAGACGAATCATGAAATAGGGCGAAGGTTCTATCTCCTCAAAATAATCGAGAGAATCTGACAACTGATGCAGAGTTTCTAATTCTCCTTGACAATCGGGGCAGGATTTCAGATGTTCTAATATTTGCCGTTTCTCTTCTTCGGATACTTCTCCGTCCAAAAAGGCAGAAAGTCTTCTTCTTATGCGTGAACATTTCATTTTTCCTCCTTCATTTATTTAGACAGGGATTTTTTTAGAAACTTGCGGTTAAATTTCACCTTTTTTTCTGAGAGGAAGCAATTTCTTTTTGAGGATAGCTCTGGCTCTGAAAATTAAGGACTCAACAGATGATAGAGATACTCCCATAATCTGGGCTATCTCTCTGTAAGATTTCCCTTCGAACCTGGATAATACCAGTGCAATTCTCTGCCTCTCCGGTAACTCATCGATTGCCCTTCTCACGATTTTTGGCTTTTCTTCATCCCCGATCTCAACTTTGAGTGAATCGGGAGTCCTTCCATGTTCCATTATCTCATCCAAAGATGCGGGCTTTTCCTTATGCCTACCCCTGTAGTTTAAGCATTGATTAACCACGATTCTATAGAGCCAGGTCGAAAACTTGGATTTTCCTTTGAAGCTTTTGGCGTGACGCCATACCTTTATAAAAACTTCTTGGGCGACGTCTTCTACCTCATCAGATTCACCAATATAGCGATAGATTGTATTCCAAACACGGCGCTCATATTTCTTCACTATCTCTTCAAAAGCCACTTCATCGCCTTCCACTATCTTTCCAATCAATTCTTTGTCCCTGTCCTCCTTATCTCCAATGTTTTTCATGTCATCATCCCGTTCTTTTTCTGTGCCAGGATTACTTATAACCAGATTTTATCTTTTGTGGTTTATTCTTCCCACTCATTCCATCACCATTTTTATGTCACTTTTATTATTTCTTGATTTATAATATAAACGAATAAAACGAACGAATTAATCTTAAAAATTATAGAAATTTTACAATATGACATAAAGACACTATGACACAATATATCTCCCTGACTCAACCGGGTAGTAACTGAGCAAGGTAGGGGGGAGGAGGTTTATACACTGAGTGGACTTTATTAACTCCCACGGAAAACACCAAGAACACGGAATTCTTTATTTCTGACCTTCAGTGTGCTCCGTGTCCTTCGTGGGCAATAATTATACCTGTTAAATCCGCAATGTTCTGTAACTTTCTCAGGCAGTATTTTACAAAATCGTCTATTTTAACATCGTCTTCTTGTAATAACTATAGACAGCGAACCGAAGTAGTGCAAATACCGGTACCATAACTATAAGGAACCAGGGGCGATTACCCATAAACAGCTGCTGAACGATCATACCTATCCAGACTATTCCAACGACTATCAGGGTGATTCGATTCGCCTTAAGCCAACAAATCCTTGCCTGTTCATTCATTCCGAGAATATCCATTTCATTTTTCATAATTTCACCTCTCGCTAACTGAGGTCTCAGTCCTTGCTAAATTTTTCCTCAAAATAATTTTTAAAAAAATCTACCGTTTCCTTGTCTCTTATCAATACATCCGTATTGTGCCAGAGTTCAAGCCCACTATAAGACCAGTTTGTCGCGCCCAAAATAACCACATCATCGATGATGACAACCTTTGCATGGTTAATGGTATTTATATCGTTAAGTCTAGCCTCAACATCGTTTTCCTTAAAATATTCTATTGTTTCACTGTTCATTGTGTTCAACCGCTCGTTGAAGGCGCTTTTTTCCAGCAATACCCTGGTTTCAAGACCTCTCTTTTTCGCCCTTACAATCTCATCTGCCAAAATATCTCCCTTCGTTTCTCCCGTATGAGCCAATTTAAACCCGTATACCATTACAAATATTCTCTTCGTGGCTTTCTTCATCATTTCATAAACGATATCAAAATATTGCCGATCGATGATGGGAATTATCCCATCTTTAAAACTTCTAAAGGGAGGAATGTCCTTCGAAGAATCCATCCATAAACGGTCAAGATAGTCTTCGAAATACTCTGCTATTTCTCCATCCTCAATCAACACATTTGCTTCATTGGCATAACTCAATGACGACCTGGTCCAGTTCGTGGAACCAATTAAAACGAGATTTTTATCGATAATAACTACTTTATTGTGTGTCGTTTTATGTGGAGAATCAAATCTTGCCTCAATATCTGTATCCTTTAAAAAATCGATTACAGAGTGATTTGCTCTTATATCATCTTCAAGTAGTATTTTTACCTTTATACCTCGACTAACTACATTTTTCAGTTCTTTGAGCAAAGTATCTACTTTTCCATTTCCCTTTACTACAAACATACTGATAGAGATGGATTTTTCTGCTTCTTGAATCAATTTTTTGGCAACGGGAAAATATTCCCCATCAACAACGGGGATAACTTTCTGTGATATTTCTTTTTCAGAAATATCTC
>Ga0209121_10001130_pt1 | contig 27960 bp, 20 predicted proteins | sample Cruoilmetagenom3_FD_187292 | JGI IMG/M metagenome (GOLD analysis project Ga0209121, IMG submission 187292) | Oil polluted marine microbial communities from Coal Oil Point, Santa Barbara, California, USA - Sample 3 (SPAdes) (version 2) | ecosystem: Environmental > Aquatic > Marine > Oil seeps ...
GACGGTGACGTTGTGCGGGCGCAGCATCGCCGCCAGGCAGCGGGAGTACTCGTGGACGGCAGCCTTCGCCGTGCTGTAGATGGCCCCATATTCCTGCCCTACCATGCCTGCGATGCTGCCGACGTTCACGATCCACCCGGACTTGCGCGCCATCATCGCTGGCGCGACCTCGCGGCACGCGAGGATACAGGTCATAAGATTGCGATCGAGGACCGTGCGAATATCCTCCACCGAGATATTCAAGGGATCATTGCCCGCCGGCTTGCCGCCGTTGGCTCCCATCGTGCCCTGCACACCGATATCACCGCCGGCACAGTTGACCAGGATATCGATGCGGTCGAAACACTCAACAATCTGGTCAACAACGTCCTTGACCACAATCTCATCGGTGAGATCACCGCACACGGGCAACACCTCGACCTGGTGGTCTTCAGCAATAGCCTGGGCCACATCATGCAGCGAGTCAGCTTCACCGAAAGCCTGCGTCGATGTCATGCTCGTGCCGTGGACCACCACCCGCGCACCAAGGCTGGCCAGGTGATCGGCAACCACCCTCCCGATCCCGCGTGACGAGCCGGTCACCCACGCGACTTTGCCGTCCAAACGTCCCTTGTCAGCCATCACTCCTCCCAGAGCGCACACCATACAGCACACAACACGTACGAGACCAGAGAGACGAGAGGTTTTAGGCCCTTGCCAATTCGCGCGGATTCGCGTGATTCGCGGTTGGTCTGCTGTTGAGACGGGCTCAAGAACACCAGCCAAACCTTCTTGAATCTAGCTCCACAGACGGTCGTTGCTGAAGTCCTCATCCCACATCTCGGTTGAGGCCCATAGTTCGCGCTCATCGGTGCTCAAGTGGGCCTGAATCACCTCATCGTTGAGCGACTCGATGCCCAGGCCTGGGCCGTCGGGGACCTCGATGAAGCCGTTCTGGACGATGGGATTGGGCAAACCATTCACAAGCTCATTCCACCAGGGCACGTCAACGGAGTGGTTCTCCAGAGCTATGAAGTTCTCCGTCACACTGACACTGTGTACGGCGGCCATACAGGCAACGGGCGACTCGGCCATATGCACAGCCATCGCCACGCCATAATCCTGAGCCATGTCGCCGATCTTCTTATTCTCGTAAATCCCGCCGGAAGAGAGAATGTTGGGATGAATCACCGACACACCACCGGACTTGAGCAGCGGCTCGAATCCCTCCTTCAGATAGATATCCTCACCGGTGCAGATCGGCGTCGTGCAGGAATTGGCCAGGTGCACATACTGATCGGTGAATTGCCAGGGAATCATATCCTCATACCAGGCAAGGTTGAACCGGTCTAGACGCTGTGCGATCTTGATGCAATCCTCAATACCGATGTGCCCAAAGTGATCCGTGGCCAGCGGGACCTCGTACCCGATGACGTTCCGGACGTTCGCGACGTACTGCTCCAGGAACTCAAGGCCGGTCTCAGCCACCTGGATGGACGTGAAGGGATGCATCACGTTCTGGATATCGTAGCGCTGACGGCGGAGCTCCGCGCGCGCCTCCGGGTCGAGGCTGCGGGACTTCTCCCAGGCCTTGCGCGACGGCACGAGCTGCTTCACGAAATCCTGAGGGCCGGCCAGCGCACCGGGGACGTCACGGAGCAGGCCGATGCCCACATCCATCTTCAAGACGGTGAAACCCATCTCCATGCGTTCCTTGAGCGCAAGCCCCATCGCCTCACCGGTATCGTGGCCGCGCACGTCCGTATCGCAGTAGACGCGCACCTTGTCGCGGAACTTGCCGCCCAGCATCGCGTGGACCGGCACGCCGTAGGCCTTGCCCGCCAGATCCCAGAGCGCGACCTCGATCCCACAGACACCACCGGCCTGCCGACCGTGGGTGCCGAACTGTTTGATGCGGCGGAACAGCTTGTCGATGCGGCAAGGGTTCTCACCGAGGATGCGGCTCTTGATCATCAGGGCATATCGTTTGCTGGCGCCGTCCCGGACCTCGCCGTAGCCCTCAATGCCCTGGTTGGTGGTGATCTTGATGATGGGGCAGCGCATCGGCGCACCCACCACGGTCGAGATGCGCATATCGGTGATACGCAGATCAGCGGGCTTCGAGTAGGTATTGACGGCATTCAGGGTATCTTCATAGGCATTCACAGACTGTGTCACAACAACTCCTTTACCGCAGTGTCCATCACATCCAACGTCTCTCCGATATCGGCCATCGAGTGAGCGATAGAATAGCCGTGGTGCGGAGAGACATGGTGCAAGTATACACCGCGACGCAGGCATGCAAGATGGAATAGGCGCATTTTCTCCATGTCCTGCTGGGCCACGTCCCTGTAGTTGCGTGGTTCCCGGTCCAGGCCGAAGAGCAGGCCAAAGCGGGCGCCCACGCCCTGCACCCAGGCTTTGATGCCCCGGCGAGCCAATATCTCGCTCATGCCGCCGTAGAGACGCGCACCCAGCGCGTTGAGATGCTCGTAGAAGCCGGGACTCGTGACCTCATCCAGGAGTGCGCCGATCGCGGCGACCAGCACAGGCGGCGCATTGTAGGTGCCACTGTGGAGCGCAGGGCCCACCGGCGTGCACGTCTCCATGATCTCGCGCGTCCCCATGAAGGCAGAGATCGGCATCCCACCACCGACTGCTTTCCCCAGCACGGTCATATCCGGAGTACACGTGTCACCCAGTGCACCGCCGGCCCTGACCCGGAAGCCGGACAGCACCTCATCGAAGATCAGCACAATGCCCAACTCCTGCGTCAGCTCACGCACGCAGCGCAGGAACTCCGGCGTGGGTACCAATCCGCACGAGTCGTAGTTGATCGGCTCCATGATGACGGCTGCAAGCGTGTGCGCCTGGCTGCGAAGACAACGCTCAAACGTCTCTATGTCGTTGAATGGGAGTACCGTGATCAGATCGGTGTTCGCAGGGGGGATGCCCGCCGAATCCGGCACGGCTCGCGGATGCTGCGCCGGGCCGGCCTTCTCCAGATCGGGCCAATGGCTGTATCCAACGGTGTCGTTGACACCGTGATAGTGTCCCTCGAACTTCACGACGCCATGCTTTCCGGTGTACGCTCGAGCCACCCGCAGGGCGTGCCAGGTGGTCTCCGTGCCGGAGCAGGTATACCGCACCATGTCCATGCCGGGGAAGAGCGCGAGCAGACGTTCGGCCACCTCCACCTGCAGCTCAGTTTCGTAGGCCAGCAGACCGCCCGTCCCCAGCGCTTGATCAACAGCCGCCGTGATGGCCGGATGCCCGTGGCCCAGCAGGCTGGCGCCGTGAGAGATGCAGTAGTCGATGTAGCGATTACCGTCGACATCGAAGAGATAGGCACCTTCGCCACGCTGCATAAACAGCGGATGACCCAAGGCCGAGTTCATACGGGCCGACGCGTTGACACCTCCCGGCATCACAGTACGAGCGCGTTGCCAGAGCGCGCGGGTCTGACCAAGCGATAAACCATCAGTACTTGACATCAACACCTTCCTTCCTGAAGTTCCTATGCTTGAGGCAGATCACACTCTCTGCTGCGGAGTGCCGGACTGGAGTCCGGCACCAGCGCGCGAGGGCGAGCGTGCGGGGCGAGCCTTGTGTATGACCCCACCCATGAGCTACGCTCCCCGCGGACCCCAGTCCGCGTTCTGCTCCGGGCTGCGGAGTGCCGGGCTGGAGTCCGGCACCAGCGCGTGGGCGAGCGTGCGGCAACAAGCTTCATCCCCACGCCGTCTCCGGATCCAACGGGTAGATCGGCCGGCCCACGTGCTTCCACGGCAACGAAGCCAGCTCGGGGCTTGCGGAGCCCGGTGCGCGTACGATTATCACCTCATCATAGATGCCGTCGTAGGCGGCGCGGAAAGCCATGGGCGACTTCACCTGGACCATCCGCGCATCCGCCGGCTCCTCCCCCAGGCTGCGGTACAGCTGAGGATCCCACTGCGACACGCCGCGTGACATTACCACGAGGTGAATGGACCCTTGGATCAGAACCACCGTGCGGCCCATATGGTGAAGCACCCCGCGCATTCCCGGCCCCTTGAAGACGAAGGTCCCGTCCGAGATCGTCTTGACAGTGCCGGTGAAGGTAACGGGCTCATAGAGATGTGGCGCGCCCTTGCCGCCCACCTGGACTGTGAGTGTCTCTCCGATGCCGGCTGCGATGGCACACTCGACCACCTCCGGATCGACGATGTTGACAAGCACGATCTCCCTGAAGGGCGCAACATCCATCAGCGCGCGCAGAATCGACGTGCTGTCCCCGGTAGAACCGGAGGTCGTTGCATCGGCGGAATCGCAGAGCACAACCGTCCCGGCGTCACGTGCCAATGCGCGGCGCACAGCCTCGTCCGGCGGCACCAGATCCGACACGAAGTCGTGGCGGCGCGTCCAGAGGATCTCGGCCAGCGCCTGCGCGTGGGTCCGGGCAACCTGCGGGGCGTCATCGGTGATCACCACGACCGCACAGGCGACATCCTGCGTATCCATCCACGGCTGAACCGGATAGATCCCACCGTGGATGATCGAGCCAGCGGCCTCCAATGCCGCGGCACGCCCAATGACTTCAGCCAATGGGCCCCAATTGTGCGTGCTGTTCTCGGGCGGCAGGAGCATCGGCAGCCGCACCAGCGAGGTTGTAGGGTTGATCTCGCCCTGTATCGCAGAGACCAACACCTGAGCAGCTTTCTGTCCTGTCTCGTACATGTCCACGTGGGGCGCAGTATGATACCCTATCAGCGCGGTTGCTTCGGCCACCATCCGCGCGGTGACGTTGGCGTGGAGGTCAAGCGTCCCGACGATCAGCACGTCCGGTCCCACCAGTGCTCGCACGCGCTCCAAGACCTCGCCAGTGGCATCGGGTGTCTCCTGGGACATCATCGCGCCGTGCAGCACCAGCAGCACCCCGTCGACGGGACCGGCGGCCTTGAGTGCCGCCAGCAATTCCTCAAGCAGCTCGGTGAACACCGGCTCGTACATAGGTGCCCCGGACAGCGAGCGTGCCAGAAACGTTGGGATCACGTCACAGCCGGGCACCTGCGTCAGAACGCTCATCGCGCCGGCCTGTTCGGTGATCGTGGATTGCCAATTCGACAGAATCTCATCCCCACGCAGCACCTGCCGCGCCTCAAAGTCAGCCATATCCGTCACGTGCGCACAGAAGCTGTTCGCCTCGTGCGTAATCCCACCCAATGCAATGCGCATCAGTTCCTCCACTAATCCGAAAATCACCCAGCAGAGCCCTCACCCCCCAACCCCCTCTCCCGGCAGCCAGGAGAGGGGGAGGAGAGCCCATCGTGTGATTTTGTGGTTCCGGGTCGTCTATTCCGAAAATCACCACCTACGACCTACTCTCGGGCCTAAGGGCCTGGCTGCGGGCCTTAGGGCCTTCTTCGTGTCCCATTTTCATGCTTGCGTGGTGTGCGCATGCGCACATGGCGTCTACTACTCCGAGAATAGCCCCCCGCTTGGCGACGAATAGGGATCATCGCGGTTCGGGGAAGGCCCCAAAGCCTGGGCTGCCACACTACAGCAGCTTGAAAGCGTTTAGGCCCGCAGAGCGCACAAGCTTTTTCGTTCTGCGTGGTGTGCGCAAACGACCTGCGGATTCTTATCCGGCCACGATCTGTCTGGCCCACGCCGCGGCCCGCTCTAGCTCACCGTCCTTCAACGGCCCCTCCGTGTCCTGGACATAGAACCCCTCAGACGCCAGGACCAGGTCCCCACCCTTGCGCTTGAGTCTGTCGGCAATAGGCTTGGCGGCATAGCCGAACACCTTGACCATCGTCCGTAGGAAGCCCGAATCTGTGTCCTCCATCGAGATCCGGGTATCGAAGGCCGCAACCTTGACCCCGCTGAGCACGTTCGCGGGGATTGCCCTCAACATGGCCTTCGTCGCCGGCGTGGGGCTGAAGGCCCGTGTGGGCGAACCGACGATAAGCACCTGCACGCCCGCCAACTGCTCTGGAGCCATATCGCCGACGCGAAGGATACCCACCTCCTCCGGGGAGCCCAACGCAGCTCCGATCGCTTGAGCGACCTTCTCCGTGTTGCCGAAAACCGAATCGTAGACGACCAGTGTCTTCATCGACTTATACCTCCGCATGAAGCATTGATTGTAAGGCGACTCATCCCTAGTGTTAGACAGAATCGTCACAACGCAACCTCGCAGCTATAATCTCCCCAGACCAATAGCCCACACAGGAGTGTCAAGAATGAAGAGCTATCGCAAGGAATTATGGTTCAACGTCCCCACCCGACGGGCGTTCACGAACATCACGCCACAGGTTGAGGCGTGTCTGCGGGAGAGCGGGGTCCAGGAGGGCTTGGTGTTGGTCAACGCGATGCACATCACAGCCTCCGTCTACATCAACGACGACGAGCGCGGCTTATTGCAGGACTATGAAGACTGGCTCGAGGAGCTAGCCCCCCACGAGCCGACCAGCCACTACCGCCACAACCGGACCGGGGAGGACAACGGGGACGCCCACCTCAAGCGCCAGGTTATGGGCCGTGAGGTCGTCGTGGCGATCACCGAGGGCCGGCTGGACTTCGGCCCCTGGGAGCAGATCTTCTATGCAGAGTTCGATGGAAGGCGACGGAAGCGGGTGTTGGTGAAGATCATCGGCGAATAAGGACCTCTACAACCGCTGGGTCCACGCCTCGCTGCCGTACTTCTCGATCACCAACTGCTCCATCCGCTCGCGCTCCAGTGACGTCAGCGGACCGGGGATGAGTGTCAGGTTCAGTCGACTGCAGAATCCCGCGCGCACAGCATCGGAGGCCCCCTCCCAGGTGACGACGCGGCCCAGCGCATCGTGGAGCGACATCGCGTGGGAGCGAACGCGCTCGGGGCTGGGGCGTGCCGTCAGATACTGCCCAATATCGCCGATATCACCGGTGAGGGGCAGTGAGCCGTGCTGGAGAATGCCGTGGCGCACGCGCATCTGGGAGCTGCCAACGAGTTTGCGCGCGCCGACCGTAATCTCGTAATCTGAGGGAATCTCGAAGCAGACGGGCGTACGCTCTCTGCGAGATCGTGGGGCCGCAGTTGACCGCCCACTCGCCGTCGCCGAGGTCGCGCCCAGCTGTGCCAACGCGGCGAGCAACGCCTCACTGATGCCACGGTAGCTTTCGGAGATAGCACCGGAGAGGCGAGGCTCGTCATCTCGGGCCACGACCGCGTAGGTGAGTTCGTCACGGTTCAGGACCGCCGTGCCCCCGGTCATACGCCGGAGAAGGGCAATGCCGTCGCGCCTTAGCATGGCTGTGTCGGCGTCCGCAAAGGGTTGGCCACGCCCCAGGGTCAGCACTGGCGGAGACCACCCGTACAGCCGGAGCGTTGGCGGGGCCTTACCCTGCGCAACAGTCCGGAGGATCGCCTCATCGATGGCCAGGTTCAGCGCTCCTGGACGCGGGTGAGGCTCCAGGATCAGGCGCCACGTCGCGGGGGCGTACATAACTCAGAGTTCGTACCTCTCCCCGCGCTGGGGGACGAACACGCGTCCGTATCCGAGATCAGTCAGCCCCCCAGCTAAGGCCTGCGCAGCGTCGGGCTCCCCGTGCACGACAAAGGCTTTCTTCACCGTAGCCGCGTGAGGTGCCGCCCATGCCAGCAGATCCTGGCGGTCCGCGTGGGCGCTGTAACCGTAGAAGGTGTGCACGTCAGCGCGAAGCTCGTACTCATCCCCGAAGATCTTGATCCTCTCGGCGCGTTCGGCCATGCGCCGCCCCAACGTATAAGGGGCCTGCCATCCCGTGATCAGGACCGCATTGCGCGGATCCTCAACCGCGTGAAGGAGATGATGCTGCACGCGACCTGCCTCAGCCATCCCCGAAGCACTGATAATAATGAGGGGGTTCTTCGCCCCATTGAGCGCCTTGGACTGCTCGACACTGCGAACGTAACGTAGGCGGGAGAAACCAAAAGGATCCGCGTCGCCGCTATTCGATAGGAAGTTGTGTGTTTCAGCGTCGTAGCAGTCAGGGTGCATCCGGAAGGCCTCGGTGACGTTGACGGCCAGCGGGCTATCGACGTAGATCGGGATCTCAGGGATACGGCCCTCGTAGCTCAACTCGTGAAGATGGTAGACGATCTCCTGGGTCCGGCCCACCGCAAAAGCCGGGATGATGACACGCCCGCCACGGCCTGCCACCTGGTTCACGATGGTGGCCAGACGGGCTTTGATATCCTCAATGGCTGGGTGCTCGCGGTCACCGTAGGTGCTCTCAATCAACAACGTATCCGCCGGCGGCATCGGTGTTGGGTCGCGCACAATGGGCAGACCGGGCTGCCCCAGGTCACCGCTGAAGAGGATGCGCTCGGTGCGATCCCCTTCCCGGGCCTCCACCAACACCATCGCAGAGCCCAGAATATGACCGGCGTCAAAAAAGGTGACCGTGATACCACGAGCAATTCTAATCGGCCTGGCGTAGCCCGTTCCTACAAAATAGTTCAGCGTCCGCAGGGCGTCGGCTTCGGTGTAGAGCGGTTCCATCGGCGGCTTGCCCTGCCGTCTACGTCGTTTATTGACGTACCTGACATCGTACTCATGGATGCGGCCCGAATCAGGAAGCATAGAAGCGCAGAGGTCGCGCGTTGCGTGCGTCGCGTAGATCGGCCCGTCGTACCCATTCTTCACCAAGTTCGGCAGGTTGCCCGAATGATCAATGTGCGCGTGGGAGAGAATCACCGCATCCAGACGACGGATGTCAAAGGGCAGCTTGCGGTTCCGTCTGTAGGACTCCTTGCGCTTTCCTTGATAGAGCCCGCACTCGAACAGAATATCTTTGCGCCCAACCCTAAGATAATACATCGAACCGGTGACGGTGCCGGCAGCACCGAAGAACGTTAGTCTCATTGTCGGGCTCCTTTACCTAGGGCAAGGTCAGTATGATACCAGCTGCAACAAGTCGGGTCCGTACGTCGCCTGGCGCCATGGGCCGATACCGGGCACATCCAGAAGCGCCGGCAGATTCTCCGGGGGGGTCTGGGCAAGATTCCAGAGCACCGCATTGGGTAGGATGACATCGGAATCCACACCACGCCCGGCAGCCACGGCCTTACGCCATGCCTTCAGCCTGTTGAAACGATCCACAATGGCCTCGGGCAAGCGCGGACGGCGCACCGGCTCGGGAGGATCAGGTAAATTGTCACTACGCAGCGCTGCAAGGATCTCAGAACCGTAACGGCGCACCTGCGAGGCAGCGATGCCCACCGCGGCCAGCTCACCACGGCTGCGAGGCTGAACACGGGCCAGCGTGACCAACCATCTACTCGAAATGACCTTGACCGGAGGGCGATCCAGCTTTTCCGCAGTTCGTTCACGCCAGAGATAGAGCTGGTAGAGCTTCTTCAGTTCGTAAGAGCGCAGAGTGTGAGCGCCCTTCAGACGCCAGAAATGTCGGGCCTCGTGATCTGCAGGGGGCACTTCGACCGTTGTGGTCAGATAATTGAAGATCTCCTGTGCTTCGGCCCAACGTCCGGCAGCCTCCAGCTCAGACTTCTGGATGTCGCTCAGAGCGATCAGATAATGGCTGTCCATCCAGGCATAGGTCAGCGCTTTGGGGTCAAGCGGACGCGTGCCCCAATTATAGCGCTGATATTTCTTGTTGGGGTGAACATCAAAGTGTGTCGCCAGAACGTTGGCCAACCCGACCTTGGGCCAGCCAAGAATGCGTCCTGCCCACATCGTGTCAAAGATCGACCGCGTGGTAAAACCGAGATCCCGGCGGAGAACCATCAAATCGTAGTCCGCAGCGTGGAAGATCTTCTCTACCTCCGGCGATTCAAACATCGGAGCCAGCGGCGAGAGATCGTCCAGCGCAAGCGGATCCACAAGATAGTCCGTGCCGGGCACTGAGATCTGAATGAGGCAGACCCACTCGCGGTAGGCATAGAGGCTGTTCGCTTCCGTATCTATCGCGATGCGCTGGTATCGCTTCAGAGTGTTGGTCAACTCGACAAGGCCGGCTTGGGTATCAATCAGGACCGGGCTCTGTTCTACATCCAGTGGGGCCTTTGTGGGATTAGGTTGCATCGTCTTTAGTGTACCTTACCAATCTTAGTGAGTCAGTGAGCCAGCTGCCGAGCGAACGCCACAGGGATCTTGATGTTAGTGTGCCTGCAACCCAATGAGTTGGATCACTTGCGTCCACGGACCCATTATCCCCGTTCAGGTTAGAATGGCAACATACTACGCATCGTCAATATGAGCTGCGGCACTGCCATCGCTGAACTGAAGCTCAAGCGGCAGACCAGCTGTGGCTTGACGTACTGACGTCAGGATCACGCCGGTCTCGCGTTGGCGAACAATCGCATACCCTCGTGTGAGCACGGCATCCGGGTTAAGGGACGTGAGCTGCGCGCGAAGTCCCTCAACCCGTTGGTAGGCCATCTGCATCCGGTGAACCATCGCACCTTCCATACGCAGACTCAGATCATCGATGCGCTGGCGACCACTCTCAACGCGTACCAAGGGCGAAAGGTGCTGCAGTGCACGTTGAGAGGTCGCCAACGACTCGCGACATCGCGAGATCTGGTGGGAAACCGCACGTGTCATCCGCGTCTGCATCTGCCACAGACCGGTGCGCAGCTCGGAGAGCTCAGGGGTGACCAACTCCGCAGCCGCTGAGGGTGTTGGCGCCCGCCGGTCAGAAGCGAAATCTGCGAGACTGAAGTCGGTCTCGTGTCCGACGCCTGAGACCAGGGGCAGCCGAGAAGCCGCGACGGCACGGGCCACCGCTTCATCATTGAAGGCCCAGAGATCCTCCAGTGATCCCCCACCCCGCACAAGCAGGATCACATCCACGTCATCCCGTCCATTGAGGCGCGCAATCGCCCGGACAATCCCCGGAGGCGCCGCTTCCCCTTGGACCACTGTAGGAGAGAGCAACACCCGCGCCAGGGGGTAACGACGGCTCAGCACGTTGAGAACATCCCGGAAAGCCGCTGACGTGGGCGAGGTCACAACGCCGATGGTCGTGGGGAACGAAGGCAGCGCTCGCTTCCGCGCCTCGTCAAAGAGGCCCTCTGCCTGCAGCCGCGCTTTGAGACGCTCATACTCCTGGAAGAGCGAGCCCCGTCCGGCCGGCTGGACCTGATCCACGTAGAACTGGTAGCGTCCCCCCTGTTCATAGACGCTGATGCGCCCATGCGCTTGGATCTTGTCGCCGGACCGCGGCATATGGGCCAACGAGCGTACCTGGCTGCGCCAAATGACCGCGCCGATCTGGGCACCAGCATCCTTGAGCGTCAGATACACATGGCCTGAAGAGGCGCGCGACAGGTTCGAGACCTCCCCCTCAATCCACAGGTCCTGGAATGCAGGCTCCTGCTCGATCAAGCCCCGGATCCTACTGGTGACCTCGCTGACGGTCAGGGGGGCCTCAGGCTGCGAGAAAAGACCTATTTGATCCCACATGAGCGCTCAGAAAACCAGCCGCTGAGACACAACAGGCTGAAACCCGCCGCCTAGTGACCGCGGGATCACCAACAGACCGGGGCCCCCGAAGAGCTCCGCCACGCAGACCGTGGCACGCAGTACCGACAGGGCCCGCTCCACGGGGTCCGGTCGCACACCGCGCCTCGATCTTGACGATCTCCGACGTATCATCGTTGCCTCCCTGGCCTCTAGCTGCCCCAATCTTACCTCACGAAGGGGAAACGGAAAAGCTGCGTGTCCTTGAATGGACAACAGTACGCACGGCACAGTGTGCAGTGCGGCCTCCCGTCGCTCTGCTGCACAGGCCACAAGCGGAAGATCGCACCGGGGTGCTCGCGGCGGGTCACAGTCTGCCCCCCCCGCGTACACCTCACCGGCATAGGAGAGAGCAGGAAGTGCCGGATTGTGATCCGGCACGAGCGAAGGGCTAGACAGGTTATGAAGAATTGCAGTCCAATGTCCCTGACCCTGTCTCATGCTATAATCCCTCTTGACTGGATTGACCGGGATCGTTACAGCGGAACGTGAGCAATCCGCGAGATACCGGCAGATACGCGTGAGTTTGGCTCACACAGAATGGGCACCACACTATGCAAGTCATCCTAACGCACGAAAACGCGGACTTCGACGCGATAGCGAGCTTGCTGGCTGCTCACAAGCTCTATCCCGGAGCGCAGCCCGTGCTGCCCCGCCGGGTCAACCGGAATGTGCTGGCGTTCCTCTCACTCTACGGTCCCGGATTCCCCTTCACCCAACCCGACGCCTTGCCGCGCGGACAGCACGTCCAGCGCGTGATCCTGGTCGATACGCAGAAACTCTCCTTCGTTCGCGGGATGGGCAAGAACATCAGCCAGGTAACCGTCATTGATCATCACGCGCCGCCCGACGAAGTGCCGGAAGGCTGGCACATTCAGTCCGAGCCGCTGGGTGCCACGACCACATCGTTGGTTGAGGCCATCTCAACGCGCCTGATCCCCATCTCGCCGGCAGAGGCGACCTTGATGCTTGCCGGCATCTATGAGGACACCGGCCACCTGACCTATGCATCCACCACGCCGCGCGATCTGCGCGCAGCTGCGTGGCTGATCGATCGGGGCGCAGACCTTGAGATTGTCACAGAATTCCTGGATCACCCGCTCACGGTCGCCCAACAGGGCATCTTCGATGGCCTGAGGGAACATATGGAGACCCAGGAGCTTGGCGGACACCCGGTCGTCCTGAGCTGGGCTGTATCGCCAGCGGGCACGGAGGAGGAGATCTCCACGCTTGCCCATAAGCTGCGCGATCTCCTGGAACCCAGTGCGCTCTTCATCTTGGTGCAGATTGGCAACAACACACAGCTCGTGGCGCGCAGCGCCACGAACGACATCAACGTTGCCGCCGTAGCAGAGCACTTCGGCGGTGGCGGTCACGACCGTGCAGCCGCAGCGCTGATTCGAGATCGATCCTCGGAAAGTCTGATGGATGAGTTGCGCACCATCTTGACTGCCTATGTCCGCCCACGCGTCAAGGTCGAGGACCTGATGTCGTACGGAGTGCGCACGGTGAGACCTGATGAAACAATCAAGGACGTCGCACTGCAGATGTTGCGAACAGGACACGAGGGCTTCCCGGTCCTCGATGCCGATGAGAAGCTGCTGGGCCTCGTAACACGAAATGCCGTGGACCGGGCCATGCAGCACCGGCTGGGTCACCAGCCCGTGGGCCGCATCCTCCAGCCGGGATCGATGACCGTTTCACCACACGATTCGGTGGAGCGCGTCCGCGACCTGATGATCCAAACCGGCTGGGGCCAGATACCGGTCATGCTCGACGGGCACATCACCGGCATCGTGACCCGCACCGATATGATCCAGTTGCAGCCGTCCTCACGGACAACAGAACGCCAGAAGATCGCCCACCTCCTGGAGGAGTCGACGCCCACACCCCTGCTCACGCTGATCCGCGAGATCGGTGCCGAGGCAGCTGAGGCCGGCTACGCGATCTACTTCGTGGGCGGACTGGTCCGGGATCTGCTGCTCGGCCACAGCATTGTCGATGTCGACTTGGTAGTGGAAGGTGACGCCATCGAACTGGGCCGCACGATGGCGGCAGCATACGGCGGCGAGATCCGCAGCCACAAACGCTTCGGGACCTCCAAGTGGCTGCTGCCCGATGACATCTGGGATGTCATGCGAGCCCGGCGGCAGCACAACGGGGTCTGGCGCCAAAGCACCGGCCACGATACGCCGCATAGAGACGGGAACAAGCTGCCACACTTCATCGATCTGGTGACAGCACGCACCGAATTCTACGAGCACCCCACTGCCCTCCCGATGGTCTCCCGCAGCTCGATCAAGCAGGACCTGCACCGCCGAGATTTCACCATCAACACGCTGGCGATCCGGCTTGACCCCCAGCGATGGGGCGAGATGCTGGACTTCTATGGGGGGCGTGCCGACCTGGAAGACGGCGTGATTCGCGTACTCCATAGCCTGAGCTTAATCGATGATCCGACCCGAATCCTCAGAGCTGCGCGTTTTGAGGCGCGTTTGGGTTTCCGGATTCACGAACGCAGCGAAGCTCTAATTGCCGAAGCCATCCCCTTGCTGGATCGCGTAACCGGTGAACGCATCCGCCACGAGTTCGATCTCATCTTCCAGGAGGCTACACCGCCGGCTGTATTGGATCGTCTACAGATGATGGGCGCCCTGCGCCAGATCCATCCGGACCTCACCAGCGACGCGTGGTTGGCCGCGCGCCTCAGCCTGTTGATCGGAGCGTTCGATCCCGGCATCTGGGATCTCGACGATGATCTCAACGACTTCTACTGGGCGTTGCTCCTTTACCGGCTGGATCACTACGCCATCGAGCAGGTCCGCAAGCGTCTCAGCCTCTCCAGTCGGCTTGGGGAGCTGCTCAACTCGCAAAAAGCAGCACGCAAGGTTCTATCCGGCTTCTGCGCTGAGGAAAAGGCGAGTGCCGTCACAACCCGCCTTGATGCGCTGTCTCTGCAGAGCCTGGCACTGGTGTGGCTGGTGACGGACAGTTCCCAGGAGCAGCAGCTGTTAGAGCACTATGCCCGTGAGTGGCGGCATGTCCAGCCGGAGCTCGATGGGGATGATCTGCGACAGCTCGGTTTCAAGCCCGGCCCGATCTTCCGCGATATCCTCTCGTCATTGAAAGAAGCCCGGATAGATGGGGACACGACCAATCGGGCAGACGAGATCGCACTAGTTAGGAAGAACTTCAGACCCGAGAACGGGTGCTGAGTAGAATCACAGGAGCGGCAATGGAATCCAGATACTACCCATCCTACCAGGCTCTGCAGTTTGCAGACCAAATCCTGGATAGCATCGCAGAGCAAGCCCCCGGGTATCAAGGCAGACTCGGGGCGTACTGGTACTGGCGCCTGCCGACCGGCATATTGGTGACCTTCAGACTCGGATTCCGCATCACCGAACAACGCTGGGACATCCTCCACGCCGAAGCCGTGACGCCAAGAGCAGGGCTCTTCAGTGCCGCCGATTTCCCCTTTGCCGTCTACGGAACGCTGCGGGAATCCCCACCCTATATTCACGATCTCGAGGGTGACGCGGAATGGTCCAACCGCCTCTACTTCCAGATGGGGCAGCTGATTGAGGATGCTATCGTGTGGATGGAGACGCTACTGGCCGTAGCCTTGGATCCCCAGATCAGCGTACCCAGCTCCTTCCCGGCATTGACGCCATTGGAACAAGAGCTGGTGATCTATGCGGTCCAGGAGCTCAGCGGGCGATTCACGGTCAAAGCCCTCCATCAGGCCTTTGCCAAGAGGATCTCCCATCGGGCACTCTCAAGGCTGGCTCAAATGTGGGAGGCCACGGGATTGCTGACGGAACATCCTCGGAGGGTCACGATCGCACTTCGCACCCTGGTGGAGCAGACCGGCGGCCTGTCCACTTAGAATTGGAGAAGACCATGCCCACGACGGATCTCGAGCAGAGGAGTATCAACGCTCTGCGAATTCTTACGATCGATGGGGTGCAGCAGGCCAACTCAGGACACTGCGGGCTCCCAATGGGGATGGCCGACGCTGCTTACGTCCTCTGGACGCGCCACCTCAAACACAATCCCAAGGACCCGGCCTGGCCCAACCGCGACCGTTTCATTCTCTCCGCAGGACACGGATCGATGCTGCTCTATAGCTTGCTGCACTTGACCGGTTATCCCCTGTCCCTCAACGAGCTCAAGCGGTTCCGCCAGTGGGGCAGCCAGACAGCGGGACATCCGGAGCATAGCGTCAACCTGGGCATCGAGACAACGACAGGCCCCCTCGGCCAGGGCTTCGGCGCCGGCGTGGGCATGGCCATCGCTGCACGCTACCTGGCTGCGCGGTTCAACCGCGAGGGCTACCCGCTCTTCGCTCACTGGATCTACGCAATTGTGTCCGACGGAGATCTTATGGAGGGCGTCGCACAGGAAGCCGCGTCACTTGCGGGGCATCTTGGACTGGACAGCCTCATCTATCTCTATGATGACAACGATATCTCCATTGAGGGGTCGACGAATCTTGCCTTCACGGAGAACGTCCGCACACACTTTGAGGCCTACGGGTGGCACGTTCAGGAAGTCGAGGGGCACAACACAGATGCTGTGGACGCTGCGATTCGCGCAGCCAAGGTGAGCAAGGGACGCCCACATTTGATTATATGCCACACGCATATCGCCTATGGCAGTCCCAGTATGCAGGGAAGTGCAAGAGCGCACGGCGGTCCGCTGGGAGCTAGCGAAGTGCGTGCCACCAAAGAAGCGCTCGGGTGGCCCTCGATGGAGCCCTTCTTCGTGCCGAATGATGTGATTGCACAGTACCGCCTGGCCATCCCGCAGGGGGAGCGCGCAGAAGCGATCTGGCAGGATATGCTGACCAACTTCGAGCAAGCCTATCCTGAGGAAGCCAAGGAACTGCGTCGCGTGATGTCCGGTGGTCTGCCTGAAAACTGGGAGATGGCACTGCCGAGGTTCAGCCCTACCGACGGAGCCATTGCCACACGCGCGGCCTCCGGGCGGGTGCTGCGAGCCTTGGCGCCGGTGATTCCGGAGCTCATAGGCGGCTCTGCGGACTTGGCGCCCTCAACTCAGACGTTTGTCAGCGGCTATGGAGACTTCCAGGAAGCAACACCGGAGGGCAAAAACCTCCACTTCGGTGTCCGCGAGCACGGCATGGGCGCCATCCTCAACGGTATGGCCCTGTACGGTGGTCTGCGGCCTTATGGTGGCACCTTCTTGGTCTTCTCGGACTATATGCGGCCGGCGGTCCGACTGGCAGCACTGATGCAGCTACCCGTGACCTATGTTTGGACGCACGACTCGGTCTTCCTTGGCGAAGACGGGCCGACACACCAGCCCATCGAACACCTGATGTCGCTGCGCGTTATCCCCAACCTCACTGTCATCCGACCGGCCGACGCCAACGAGACCTCTGCGGCCTGGAAGATTGCGCTGGAGCACAAGCGTGGTCCGGTGGCCCTGATCCTTAGCCGGCAGAAACTGCCGGTCCTGGAGCAGACTGGAAGACTGGCCAGAGAAGGCGTCGCGCGGGGGGCTTACGTCCTGAGCGATTCACCCCTTGATCGCATCGATCTGATCATCATCGCGACAGGCTCTGAGGTCGCCGACGCCCTGGAGGCTCAGCAACTGCTGACCGAACGACGGATCGGCGCGCGCGTGGTCAGCATGCCATCCTGGCGGCTCTTCGATGAGCAGCCCGTCTTCTACCAGCTCAACGTTCTGCCGGACAATGTAATCAAGCGTCTGGCTGTCGAGGCTGGATCCCCCCTGGGCTGGGAACGGTACGTTGGCAGCTACGGCAGCGTCATCGGCATCGACCACTTCGGCGCATCGGCACCCTACCAGCGGCTCAAGACGGAGTTCGGCTTCACCCCTGAGCGTATCGCTGACCGAGCCCAGCAGCTCATGGTGGAATAGACCTCATGTACGCTCGTGCGCACCACGCAGGTATGAAAATGCAGGACCCGTTCTGCTCGGGCCGATGTCTCACCGTGCCCGTCTTCGTGTCGAGCGTTCAGCAAAGGGGCGCGGTGGGACACCGGCCCCAGCGGATAGAGGTCTGTTTTCGAAGTAGCACCTCCGGTTCCCTCTCCCATTCCGTCCGCGGAGTATGGGAGACGGAGTCCCCGTTTCAGGGGGGGGTTAGGGTGAGGGCTCTGCTGGGTGATTTTGGAGGTAGACCTCATGTTCGCCGGCGCAGACCACGCAAGCGTGAAAACGCAACGCGAAGAGCAGAGCGGGCAAGATGCCGGGCATCAGAATGCCTTCGGTCCGCAGATCGGATCGGAGAAGGGTGCTTTCGAAGTAGAACCCGTGCACCACGCTATCGATTGCGGGGATGCACGCACCACCGCTGCGAGGCCCGGGGCAACGTGTGACTGACTCAAGGACCACCCGCACGTCACGCAAGATCGCCACCCTGGCGGGCCGCGCCGGGGCTGATATCGTCGTCTGGCCGGCTGCATTTCTTGTCTACGCCGCTACCACCGCTCGCGACGTCCTGCCCGCAGACAGCGGTGAATTCCAGCTCATCGCTGCCGGATGGGGGATCGGCCATCCGCCGGGATATCCACTGTACACGGTGGTCAGTGCGCTCTGGTCACGCCTTATACCACTGGGCACCCTACCCTTCAGAGTCAGTCTGCTCAGCGCTGCGCTTGCAGCCACCACCTTGCTCCTCTGCCTGAAGTGTGTCCAGAAGTGGGCAGGAGAGTTAGGAATGAAGCGGGGGGCGGGCAACGTGGGTGGGATCGCCACCGTGATGGCTCTCGGCACGGCAGCCACCTTCTGGGCACAGGCCACCATTGCCAACATCCGTATGCCCACAATGCTGTTCACGGCGTGGGGATATCTGGCGCTCGCCCACTATCAAGCCGCCAAGGACAACCCGCGCCGGCAGCGACGCGCGCTTATCAGCCTGGGACTGGCCACCGGTCTGGGCATAGGCCACCACCCTTCTCTGGCCTTTGTGGCCGTTGGTTGGGCGCTTACGCTGCTGCTCCTGACACCCCGTCTCCCGTTGCAGCCGGCCCTATGGTTGAGGCCGTCCTTGATGATGGCGGCGGGCTGGGCCGTTCCTCAACTCTATCTTCCCCTGCGCGGCAGTATGCCCGGGACCCCGCTGGCTCCCCCTGGTCTCGCCACGTGGCAGGGATTCTGGGATCACGTCCTTGCCCGCGGATTCGGCGGCGACATGTTCGCATTCGCCACGCTGCGAGACCTCACCTTGCGCCTGCCCATCTTGCCCAGCCTCTTCAGGATGCAGTTTTCACCCCTGATGCTCCTGGGGATAGCTGCCGCTTGGCTGTACATAACGCGGCGAGATTCGAGGATTGCGCTGGCACTCGTCGTTCCCTGGATCGTTATGAGCTTCGTCACGATCACCTACCGGGCGCCGCAGACGATCGAATACCTGATGCCGGCTTACATCCCGATGGCACTCGGCCTCGGGCTGGGCGTGGCAGCGCTGCTCACCTACTCGCGCGGCGCCCTTCACCAGAGACACATCACCGAAGGATTGCTGGCGGCAGCCGTCTTGCTCTTGCTCTCCGGCCGCATCCCGGCACGTTTGAGAGACTTCGCGGGACTCGCTTCAGACAGCTCAATTCGCGACACTGTCGAACCCCTTCTAGTCTCGGCGACGGAAGATACGACGATTCTCGCCGACTGGCGCTGGGCGACCCCGCTGTGGGTCCTCCAGGCAACCGAGCATTTGGGGACGATGGCGGATGTCGTGTACGTTAGCCCTGAGGACGAATTAGCGTATGAAGACGTCTGGCGACTGAGGGCCGACGAAGCTGCCGGCAATCCGGTCTTCATGACACACTACTACCCGTGGGAGGAGTGGACCTTCGCGCCGGTAGGTGGAGGATTCCGGCTCTATCGTCGACCCCTGTCAGCGCTGCCCGCCGAACTCGGCTTCACCGAGGTCGAAGCAGCTCTGGGACCGGTGCAGCTCTTGGGTTTCCGCTGGTCCGGGGAGCCGGCACCCGGGGCCACACTGGAACTCCAGATCGCGTGGCAGGCGATAGGACCGCAGGACCCACAACCCTCATTGGCCACGCGCATATGGGATGACGGGGATGCTTTACTCTCGGCCGCGGACGAGGCACTGGGCAGCGATACTGGTCAGGGTGAGGTCCAGTTTGCCCGGCTGACACACCAGCTACCCATTGACCAATGCTCCCCCGAAATCTATCCCGCAGTCAGCGTCTACACCGTGGTGGACGGCACATTCCAGGACCAAGGCACCGTATCTCTGCCACCGGTTGCCGCCGACTGCACCTACCCCAAACTTCCGACCCGGCGCATCTGGCCCGGGCGTGTCTGGCCGTCGGGACCCTACCTACGCGGCATCGACTATGACGTTGCCGGCAGCGACGCTGTGACAGCGTACCTGCACTGGTGCGGACCCGGCCGGCCACTGGTGGTCCAAGCAGGCGAAAACCGCGCTCAGGTCGATCGATTACAGCTCGGAGATTGCCAGACCGTGCGCCTGCCGCTCAGCTCAGCAGCAAGCCTCGACCTGACCCTGACGAGGGAAAACGGCACGGCTGCGAGACTGCTGGGCCTCCCGCTGCCCGAACCGCGCAAGGGGGAACGCTATCTCCCGTATGGCAACGAGCTCGTACTCATCGATGACCAGATCACGACCTACGACGCCGGCCCGGCATCCGGGACCACACTGCTGACATTGAGATGGTTGACGTCGAAACCGCTGCAGCAGGATTATGCCATCAGCACGCGGTTCCTTGACACTGATGGGACGTGGCTTGGCGTTCACGACATGCAGCCAAGCTTGGGCGCAATTCCGACACTCAAGTGGGTCGCACGCAACCAGGTGATCCGCGACCCGCACCCGGTGGTGGACCTGGACGTGCAGCCGAGCCAATACGCGATAGTGGTCTACGATCGTTTTCGACTCACACCCCTGAAGACCCTGTACGGCGACCTCGCATCATTCCAATTGCGGTGATCTGCCAACCGTGCTAGAATGCACATAGGCAACCCACACAGGTAGAGGCCAGAATATGACGATAGAGTCACCGGCATCGGAAGCTGTCCAAGATATCCTTAGCGACCAAACTCAGACAGAGCTTCACGCTTGGGCGGCCTGGTTGATTCCCCTACTGTCGGGCAGCCTGGTCTTGTGGCTACTCATGCTGGCGCTCACTGAGCTGGATCTGAGCCTCGCCCTAAACATTGTTATTGCCACGGTGGTACTGAGCGGCACCCTCGTCGCAGCGCGCCGCGTCGTGGTTACCTTGGGACGTGCCATCGCCGGGCGCTCGTTGCTGGTGGTAGCTGCGCCGGGCGCCATTGGGGCTGTTCACGAAGCCATAGCTTCCGGCGAAGGGCAGGCAGCCATCGTCAGCGCGCTACAAGAACAGATTACCCTGGCAATCCACCCCATGTTCCAACAAACAGCAGTGTACAGCTCGCGCAGCCACGAATACTGCACAACAGGTGACGAGTCGGGGCTTCCCTCAACTGACAGCTTCGTGGAATGGATTATGCGCCAGGCAATCGCCGTGCCTATCTCCAGCGACAGAATCCCCCCAGGTGAGCAAACCGATCACCTGCGGGATCAACAGGTCCAGGTTGCTATCCCGCTGGGAAAACCCGGGTGGATCACCCTGGGCAGACCCAAGGAAAGCGAGAGCTACTCCCGAGGGCAGCTGAGCTTCCTCCAGGCATTATGCCGGCCCGCGGCACTCGCGATCCAGCACGTTGCGCTTGTGGAGGCCGAGGAGAGTCGCGCGGAGGAACTGCAGGTCCTCTACTGGATCGCACAGGCCGTGAACTTCACCATGGATGTCGACACTCTGATGGAACTCATCTACACACAGCTCAGGCGTGTGCTGCGAATGCCCAGCTTCGGCGTCGCGATGATCGATCCTGACGATGGAAAGCTTGGGTTTACGTTCTATGTCGAGGACGATGAGCGCAAGTATCCGGACGCTCGCTGGTCGGCCAACGAAGGGCTCGGCGGCATCATCCTCAAAAACAACACCACGATCCGAACCGATGACTATATAGAGGAGTGTTACAGCCGAGGCATCGAGCCCGCAGGCCCCAACAAGGGGAAAGCCTGGATGGGCACAGCGTTGACATCCGACAATCGCAGCTTCGGCATTATGATCGTCTCGGGCGGCTCCCCAGCGCTCAAATTCACGCAGACTGAGGAGAACCTCTTTGTCACCGCTGCCGCTTACACCGCTGCCATCCTGGAGCGTCACGCACTCTACGACCGGTTGGAGTCACGCGCGCGCCAACTCGCGACTCTCAATGAGGTCGGCAACCTGCTTGCATCAAGCCTGGACCTCGACGAAGTGCTCGACTTAGTCGTCCGCAACGCAGCCGAGCTCCTGGACACGCAGGCCGGCTCACTGTTGTTGCTCGATGAGAACACCGGAGACCTGGTCTTCAGGATCTCCAGCGGACCGACCGGCGAGCATCTGGTCGGACTACGAGTTCCCGTAGGCAAGAGCATCGCCGGGGCGGCCTTCTCGGAGAACCGACCGGTGATCAGTGAGAACACGCACAAGGACAGTCGCTGGTATCCGGGGTTCGACGAGCAATCCGAATTTGTCACGGATTCGGTGCTGGCAGTACCGCTCAACGCGCGAGGACGCACCATCGGCGTGCTTGAGGTGGTCAACCGCAAAGAAGGCCGGGGGTTCACACAAGAGGACGGTGAACTCTTGCTTTCCTATGGCGCGCCGGCCGCCATCGCCATCGAGAATGCGCGACTATTCACAACCACGGATCAGGCCCTTCAGGCGCGCGTGCAGGAGCTGACGACCCTTCAGTATATTGACCGCCAGCTCAACGCGACACTCGACTATGACGCCGTGATGGAACAGACACTGGAATGGGGGCTGCATATCACCGGTGCGACCGTCGGGATTGTTGCAGCACTTCAGGAAGACGAGAACGGCGTGCAGGGGCTGCGTTTCCTGGCTCACAAGGGGTACAGCGAAACCGACCTGGAAGAGTATTCCGGGGAAGAGCTCTGGCCCTTGAGCAAAGGGCTGATAGGGCACACAGTAGAAGAAGGTAGTACGACCTTGATAACGGATGTCACCTCGGATGATCATTACTGCGATCTTCAGCCCGGTATGACTGCACAATTGACCGTTCCGATCAAACGCGAAACGCGTGTTATCGGCGCCATCGCGCTGGAGTCCGCGAGCTCAGAGGGCTTTCACCAGGAGCACGTGGCGCTGGTCGAGCGATTGGCGGATCACGCAGCGATCGCTATCGACAACGCACGGCTCTTCGAGCAAGTGCAAAAGGCCAACGCCGCCAAGACGGAATTCATTTCATTTGTCTCCCACGAGCTCAAGCAACCGATGACAAGCATCAAAGGTTATTCCGACCTGCTGATCAAGGGCATTGGGGGAGCGCTCAATGAACAGCAGGCACAGTTCGTCAACGTAATACGCAATAACACCGACCGAATGAACCGCATCGTCCAGGATCTTCTGGATGTCTCGCGCATCGAGGCCGGTCGATTCAAGCTGGAGATGGGCCCGGTGACCCCAGAGGAGATCGTTACCGAAGCCACACAAGCCTTCAGACAGGAGATCACGACCAGAGACCAGGAACTCGTCATAGAAGTCAGCGAGAATCTGCCAACCGTCACCGGCGATCGCGGTCGTTTGATCCAGGTGCTGACCAACCTCATCAGCAATGCCACCAAGTACACGCCCGAAGGCGGCAAGATCACGGTCCGTGCAGACATCGTCGCGGATAACGGCACATCCTGCATCCGCTGGAACGTCCTGGATAGCGGCATCGGAATGACGCCGGAGGAAGTCGAGCAGTTGTTCACCAAGTATTTCCGATCACAACGGTCCGCGGTGCGCGGTGTACAGGGCACGGGGCTGGGTCTGGTCATCACGCGCAGCATCGTAGAGATGCACGGCGGCACAATATCCGTGGAGAGCGAGGCGGGCAAAGGTAGCACGTTCAGCTTCACCGTGCCGATAGCCGGCGAGTGACCGGTGCTGCCGGGTCGCCGACATACCGCCGCGTCGCACGTGACCCGAGTTCCGGCATACTGCACTTGGTCCCGTGCCCAGGTAGATGTATAATAGAGGCGTCAACTCAACTTCGAAGGAGCAAATCGGCATGCCCAAGACGCACATTCTGGTCATAGAGGATGATGACGATGCCCGTATGATGTATGGCATTATGCTGCGCAGCTGGGGCTACGAGGTTTCCGAAGCAACGACCGGTCGTGAAGGCATCAAAGCCGCGCTCCGCCAGGCCCCTGATGCGATTCTCCTGGACATTATGATGTCCGACATGGATGGCTACGAGGTCTGCCAACAGCTGCGGAGTGATATGGGCTTCCATCGCGTGCCGATCCTCTTCCTCACCGCCCTTGATACGATGGATGATCGTATCAAGGGTTATGCGCTGGGGGCGGATGACTTCATCACCAAGAGCCAGACGGAGTACAAAGAATTGGGTGTGCGGATCAAAGCCGCAATCGAACGCGCCAAACGATTGAGCGAGTCCGGTCGCGGGACATCGAAAGGGACCGTGATTGGGCTCCTATCCCTCCGAGGAGGCGTAGGCGTGAGCACGTTGGCCATGCACCTCGCCCGGCACGCCACCACGGTCAGCGATCGCCCGGTGATCCTCATCGATCTGGCATTCCCGGTCGGCAGCATCAGCCTGTGGAGCGGCATATCCGGCCCCAGAAACAGCGCGACGTTGCTATCACGCGCCCCCGCAGAGATTGACCTGAGCGTGATCAACAACTATAGCTTGCAGAATGTCTATGGGTCCTACTTCATCCCCGGACCGGCATCCCTCACAGATTTGAGTGCTATACGCACCCAGGCCCTGGAGCGCGTGCTTGCGATCCTGCGTGATGCCGGCTATGTGGTGATCCTCGACCTGGGGCGCGCAACCATGCCGCTGATGTGGGACACATTGACGAAGTGCGATTGGATCGGTATCGTGACATCGGCGGACAACACCTCGCGCGCACTGGCGAAAGAACTGATGACGTCACTTCCCGACCGGGGTGTCGACGCCAGGTCTCTGCTCCTTCTGTTCAATGATTGCACAAACAAGACACCCTCAGACATCTCGATCGGGTTGCCACGCACCCCTGACGTATTCATACCCTACACCGAGAGCTTTGATGAATTGACAACGTCTTCGGCCTTCAGCCACTTGTGGTCCATTGTCGCGGCAGAAGAACAGGAATATCTGGAACTGCCGCGTGATGACCGTGGCCTTTCAGGAGATTTGTAGCACAGGCATCTCTTCACCCGTGAGCGCTTGCCGGTCAGCGTGATGACGTAGAGTTTGCGCTCAACACCAGATGGTAGATCACCAATTCATACGGAGGTCAGACTATGGAATTCGATCCGAACGTTCGTTATCTTGAGACTCATGAGTGGGCCCGCAAAGACGATGACTTCATCATCGTCGGTATTTCGGACTATGCTCAGAGCACGCTCTCCGATGTCGTCTATGTTGAGCTCCCCGAAATCGGTGAGACGATCAGCAAGGGCGATCAACTGGGTGTTGTGGAGTCGGTCAAGGCTGCCGGCGACGTCTACGCGCCGATGAGCGGTGAGGTCGTAGCCGTCAATGAAACACTTGAGGACGCACCCGAGCAGGTGAACGAATCCCCGTTCGGTGACGGATGGCTCCTGCGCATCAGGCCCAGCGATCCGGACGAATGGGACAGCCTTCTGGACGTCGAAGCCTACAAGAAGGTCACGGAAGAAGAAGCGTCAGAGTAGCCGCCGAATATTCAGAACAGAAGAGCCCGCACGCAAGCGGGCTCTAACTTATCATGCTGATGCGACGAGGAAGAACACCGGCATGACCATAGAGTGGTGAAGGAGTCTGATACATGGTCTACACACCGCACACAGCAGAGGAACGCCATCAGATGCTTGAGGCCATTGGTGTCGCCGAAGTCGAAGAGCTGTTCGCCGATGTGCCGGAGCAGTACCGATTTCCATCCCTCAACCTGCCCACACCCCAGTCTGAGATGGAGGTCATGGATGAACTCCAGAAGCTGGCCGAGATTAACCTGAACGCCAACCGCACACCAACCTTCCTGGGCGCGGGTGCTTACCGACACTGGGTTCCCAGTGTTGTCGACGCTGTCATCCGCCGCGGGGAATTCGCAACAGCCTATACCCCCTATCAGGCTGAGGTGAGCCAGGGCACCCTGCAGGCGATCTTCGAATACCAGAGCCTCATCTGCGATCTCACCGGTATGGAAGTTGCCAACGCCAGTCACTACGACGGCGCGACAGCAACCGCCGAAGCCGTGATCCACGCCTACAACGTCTTCCGGAAAAAGCGCCGCAAGATCCTGATAGCGCCAACCGTCCACCCACACTATCGAGCCGTCGTGCGCACCTACACTCAGGGCATGGGTCTCGAGATCGCCGGGGACGAAACCCTGGAGACGAGTATCTCGGATCTGGTTGCTCAGGTGGATTCGGAGACTGCGTGTGTCATCATCCAGAGCCCCAACTTCCTGGGTCAGCTGGAGTCCCTCGATGGACTGTCTGAAGCCATACGCGAGCGGGATAGCCGCACGCTCCTGGTGGTCGTCACCAACCCGATCAGTCTCGGACTGCTGAAGCCGCCGGGACACTACGGCGCCGACATCGTCGTCGGCGAGGGACAGCCGCTGGGACTCGGTCTCAACTTTGGCGGCCCCTATCTGGGATTCTATACCACGCGTATGAAGTATGTGCGCCAGATGGCCGGCCGGCTCGTCGGAAAGACGACCGATGTTGACGGCAAAGATGGTTACGTAATGACTCTGACGACACGGGAACAGCACATCCGGCGTGACAAAGCCACCTCCAACATCTGCTCCAACCAGGGGCTGATGGCACTGGCGGCCACCGTCTATCTATCGACGCTGGGCAAGCACGGGATGCGGCAGCTCGCTGAGCTTAATTACCACAAGGCGCACTACGCCGCGCAGAAGATCGACAGCCTTCCGGGCTTTTCTGTGCCGGCTGGAGCACCCTTCTTCAACGAGTTCGTCGTCCATTGCCCGGCACCCGCTGCAGAATTGAATCAGGTCCTGCTGGATGGCGCGTTCGACAACACCCCCATCATCGGCGGCTACGATCTGAGCCAGGACTACCCGGAGGCTGCGAACCGGATGCTGGTTGCGGTCACCGAGATGAACACCCAGGCCGAGATCGATCTCTTCGTCAACGCCTTAGTGGCATTTGGTGGCCAGCAGGGAGGCACAAGATGAGCGAACTACTGATTTACGAACTATCGTCACCGGGACGGCGCGGCACGCGGCTTCCCGAGCTTGACGTTCCCAAAAGCTCGCTGCCGGAAGATCTCCTGCGAGATGACCTGCCGTTGCCCGAAGTAAGCGAGATTGATGTCGTGCGACACTTCCTGCGCCTCTCCCAACTCAACTACGCCATCGATAAGGGGATGTACCCGTTGGGCTCGTGCACGATGAAATACAATCCCAAGATCAACGAAGAGACCGCACGCCTGCCGGGCTTCACCGGGCTCCATCCAAGCCAGCCGGAGGCCACCGTCCAGGGCGCCCTCAAGCTGATGTACGAGCTTCAGGAAGCGATCAAAGAAATCGCCGGCTTTGACGGCGTCACCCTACAACCGGCGGCAGGCGCTCAGGGCGAACTGACCGGCGTACTGATCATGCGCAAGTACCAGATAGATCGCGGTGAGACGCAGCGCGACACCATTCTGGTCCCGGACTCGGCGCATGGCACGAACCCGGCCTCCACGAGCATGAGCGGGCTGCGCGTCGTGCAGATCCCATCTGATGAGCGGGGCAACGTCGACATAGAAGCCCTGCGCAGCCAGGCCTCCGACCGGGTTGTGGGGCTGATGATCACCAACCCCAACACGCTGGGCCTCTTTGAGGAGCAACTTGCCGAGATCGTGGAGATTATCCACGGCTGCGGCGGCCTGGTCTACGGCGACGGCGCCAACATGAACGCCCTGATCGGCGTGATGCGCCCTGGCGACGTGGGGATCGACGTCATGCACTTCAACCTCCACAAGACCTTCAGCACCCCGCACGGCGGCGGCGGACCGGGCTCAGGCCCGGTGGGCGTCGCCGCCCATCTGATCGAGTTCCTCCCCGACCCGATAGTGGGCAAGATAGAATCAACGGTCGAAGGTGAGCCGGCCCGCTACGCCTTCCACCACCCGCCGAAGACCATCGGCCCGATGGGGAGCTTCTGGGGACACTTCGGTGTCCTGGTGCGGGCCTACACCTACATCCGTATGCACGGTGCCGAAGGCCTGCGCAGCGTAGCAGAGCATGCAGTGCTCAATGCCAACTACCTACGCAGCCTGGTGAAGGACACCTATCACATCCCGTATGACCGGATCTGCAAACACGAGTTTGTGGCCGAGGGCCGGTTCGCGGGCCTGCCCGACATCGGCGCACTGGATGTCGCCAAGCGGCTGATCGACTATGGCGTCCATCCCCCGACCAACT
>Ga0209121_10001131_pt1 | contig 27931 bp, 24 predicted proteins | sample Cruoilmetagenom3_FD_187292 | JGI IMG/M metagenome (GOLD analysis project Ga0209121, IMG submission 187292) | Oil polluted marine microbial communities from Coal Oil Point, Santa Barbara, California, USA - Sample 3 (SPAdes) (version 2) | ecosystem: Environmental > Aquatic > Marine > Oil seeps ...
CGATTCTTTCCTGGCATGAAGCTGCTCTTTCAAAGTAGAGACCAGAATCTTTCCAGTTTCCTCGCCTTGCACAGATTTTTCCTAGATAAAAGGCAGACTCACAACTCGATGGATTCATCCTTAGGGCCTCTTTGAAATCTTTCTCTGCTTCATCTAAGTTTCCCTTTTTAAAAGCAATTATCCCTGAAAGAGAATTTACTTCATGATTGCCGATAAGATATTTTTTTGCATTTTCTATTTCTTTCCAGGCATCCTCATATTTTTCCAGCTCGTTCCAATTCCATGCAAGCCAATAATGTGTTTCTCCCATAAGATACATTCCAAGCTCAATAAGTTTGTTTAGCATTTCAATTGCTTCTTCGTTTCGTCCTAAGTAGCAGAGACAAATGGCTTTTCCCAGAAGAGCATCTCTGTAATCAGGAGATAAATCCAGTGCTTTTTCATTGAATTCAAGGCATTTTTCAAATTCTTCAAAAGCGAAGTAGATTTTCGTTAAAGAGATTGTAACAGAAAGAGATCGCGGAAAGTTTTTGTTTGCTTTTAGAAAATTTTTCTCGGCAGAAATAAGTTTCCCTAACATGAGTTCTATTTCTCCAAGAAAATAATATGTTTCATGAAACGAAGTCTCTTTCTTCAGGAGTTCTTTTAATTTCTTCTGATTTACCTTCGGGAAAAGAGCCAATTTGTAATGAATCAAGGAAGAGTTAGGAAATATCTCATAAAAGCGGGAAAAACCATCTTTTTCTTTGATATGATAAGGGAATTCTGAATTCAAATGCAGGTAAAAATAGGCAAAAAACTCTTCGCTTCTTGATTTTTCTTTGAGATCTTTATTCAATCGTTCAACGTTTTCCTTTATCCATTTAAAAAAGCGATCGACACTGTCTTCATTCTTAAAGATATTTCCCGCTGATCCTCTTGCCTCTGCTGAGTTTATCTGTATAAGTTCCAGATAAATCGAAAATTCGGAGAGATAGGGATAATTTTGTATGAGATTGTATGCTTCTTGGAAATATCTGTCATTTATCAAGCCAAGTTCGTTCTCTCGAAGGCATAAGATAAGGGAAGTTTTCAGGAGGTTCTCTCTGATTTTTCTTTGATATGCAGGGAAACTCAAGAGATCTTGATATATCCGCAATGACTCTTTCAAACAGGAATAACTTCCCTTTTTAAAGAGAATTTCCGCTTCCTCAATTTTGCTCTTTAGTTCTTGCAATTGTTGGGGTGGAATCTCGATTTTTTCCCTTGGAACGCATAAAGGCAGAAAAATGAGCAGAGAAAAGATAAAAAATATTTTTAGCGATTTTTTCAATTTTATCACTTTATACAATTATATATTAATCTATTACGCTTAACATTCTTAAAGTGTTTATTTTTAGTGTAATTTATCTCCAGTTATTGCTGTATTAAGAAGAGAAAGTCCGCACTTTCAATGACATAAAGGTAAGCGACGATAATTAAGCATGTCAGGTGATAAAAATAAGGATAAATAAAAAAAATATCAAGGCTTTATGTGTTTCTTCCTTTCATTTAAAATTTTCTCATGAAGAATAGAAGAGCTAAATGGCTTTTTTCGAATTTCTCAGATGAGGCAAATTTGTTTGTAACGATTATAGCCAGGGGGACTCAACCCGAAAATACACATTTTTGCCAGAGGAATAGATATTCAACACCTCAGCCATTTTTTGACAGGAATCCATATTTTTTCTATTATTGTTCTTTCGAAAGCAGAGAATTTGTTATATTCGATCCTGGAGACGATCTTCTATCCTTATGTAAGAAGAAGGAAATTTAAGTCTCATAAATCTGTTTATTATATTAAAAGAAATAGAATGAGGCAGTAAATGCTTGCTTTCAGCTTCTTAGACTGGTTCTGGCTTATTATCTACATTATTTTCATGGTTTCGAGTGGGGTTCTATTTTACAACCTCGGTAAAAGGTCTATATCTGACTTTTTCCTTGCTGGCCGCGGTCTTCCCTGGTGGTTACCTGCTTCTTCAGTTTATGCCACTCATTCTGCTACAGATACGCCTATCTGGATCAGCGGAGTCATCTATGAGCATGGAATAAGAGGTATATGGTACACTTTTTTTTCTGCATGGTGTGCTATTTCTGCATTTGCTTCTACAAGAATATTCCGTCGTTCTCTTGCTTATACTCAGGCTGAATGGCAAACACTTCGTTTCTCTGGCTTGGGAGCCGAGCTTCTGCGAGGCTGGATTGCAGGGTGGCAGGTCTTCATGAACATGTTCGTTCTTGGATGGGTAGGAATAGCCATGGGGAAAGTCTGTCATTATCTCTTTGGATGGCCTAACTGGATAGGATTAATACTTTTTTCCTCTATCTGTGCAATCTACGTACTGGCTGCAGGATACTGGGGAGTTGTCATGGCTGACTTCCAGCAGGGAATAATCGCATTTTCTGTCATTCTTATCGTTTCTTTCTGGGGTATAGCTGCTGCTGGTGGCCCTCATGCAATCATCACAAAAATCACCTCGCTCGGTGAAGCCTGGAGACTTAATCCTTTTGCATTTACAGGCGTTTCTTCCGGAGATTTTCCTTTAGTCTGGTTCTTTACCATGCTTGTCATTGCTATAATTGGCGGATTCGGCATGGGGACAAACATAGACTGGTACCCCGAAGCTCAGCGAATTCAATCTGCCAGAACAGTCAGAGACGCAAGCTACAGCATCTTTGCGGGTTCTGCACTTATTACCGTAAGGAATTCCCTGTGGGCTGTAGCTATTCTGGCTTTTTTTTCTCTGTTCCCTAATATTAAGGCCGTTTCTCAGTACGAGATGGCATGGTACAGGTTGGGATTTGAGTTCCTTCCTGCTGGTTTAATAGGATTCTTCTTTGCTTCAATAGTGGCTATTCATATATCGACGGTTTCAACTCATCTTAATCTCGGCGCTTCCTATGCTACCCGTGACCTCTACCATCATTATTTAAAACCTAAAGCAAGCGATAAAGAACTCATCTGGGTCGGAAGAATTGCAACTCTTATTCTTCTGCTCGGCTCTTTCATTTACGGCTCCATGATGCAGGAAATCACAAAATGGCTTATTTTTGCCCTCTGGATCATGACTGCGGGTATCTGGCTGCCTTCGATTCTTCAGGTTGTCTGGTGGCGCTTTAACTCCTGGGGATATCTCTCATCATGGATAGCAAACTTGGGATTTAGCTGGCTTATAGTCTGGGTCTTACCGGAATTTCATATCATTCCTGTTCTACCTGATTATCTTCAGTTCTGGATAATGATGGCTCTTGGAGCATTGATTTATATTCCTACAACATTCCTTACGCCTCCTGAAAACATGGATCGGCTGGTTAAATATTACGTTATGTCAAGACCCCTTGGATGGTGGAAACCTGTGAGAAAGGAAGCCGAAAGAAGAGGGTTATTGAAAGCTGCAGACCTTAAAGAAAAAGAGGCATGAAAAATGGCACTTTTTAAAAAGAAATGGACTCCCGAAGAAGCAGATGCATGGACAAAAGAAGATTATATAACATTTATACTTTCTCCCTTAATTTACTTATGTATTGCAGTGGGTCTTGTATTAGCACTGCTTCTTATATCATATGGCTGGATAATTTTAGGAATCGGTATAATTTTATTAATCATAATGATAAAAATCATAGATCCAAAATTGAAAGCCATATCTGAAGACTATGAAGTTAAACAGAAAAAATACTTAGATGATTTGGAAAAAATTTCCAGATGGGAGGAATGAATGAGTCAAGGTCTTTCCGTTGTTATCGGTCTATCCATTGCGTACATAGCTTCTTTCTTAGGGCTTTTATTGGCCTACTTTTCCTATAAAAAAAGGCATAAGAACAAAAAGGATTAATCATGTGGAGTATTATCCTGCCTTCAATCATCCTTGTCATTTCCTTTGGTTTGACATTTTTCCTTTATCGCTATTTTTCTAAAAAAATGTGACCTTCATGTTTAACCATACCATTTTGGGCAGCCACAAGGGTTGCCACTACGGTAATGATTCCATGAATGTGATTCGGCATAATGATGAATTCCTCCAATCCGATATTTTGGAGTCTAATTTTCAGTCAAACCATATAATTCATAAATCAATTGATGATCAATTTGTTTTTCGTATTCGCGGACATTGGCTTGCCTGGCAGAATTATATGGATTTAGATTTTGGCGGAGAGGGTGGGATTCGAACCCACGGTACCGCTATTTACGGCACAATCGCTTAGCAGGCGACCCTGATCAACCACTCCAGCACCTCTCCGTATCTTTTCTGGAAGCTTGTCCTATAATAGCATTTTTCAGCCAATATTCAAAATCCCTTAAAAGCACTATTAAAGTTGAATGAGGGATATCATGGCGTCGCTCAGGATAAATATCAGATATCCTTATTTGCGATTATCCTCTGAAAAAAACGGAGGGAGAGGGATTCGAACCCCCGTCACGATTACTCGTGAAGCGGTTTTCAAGACCGCCGCCTTCAACCACTCGGCCATCCCTCCTCAAGAATTCAATATTTTATAGAGCAATTTCCTTAAGTCCACCCATGTAGGGATGCAAGACTTCAGGAATGAGAACAGAGCCATCTGGCTGCTGGAAATTCTCAAGGATTGCACTCACTGTTCTCCCTACAGCCAACCCAGATCCATTTAGAGTATGGACAAACTCTGGCTTGGCTTTAGGCTCTCTTCGGAAGCGAATGTTGGCTCTTCTCGCTTGAAAATCCACACAGTTTGTACAGGAAGAAATTTCCAGATAGTTATTTCTATGAGGCATCCAAAGCTCCAGGTCATAAGTCTTGGCACCCGCAAAGCCAAGCTCCCCTGTACAGAGAAGAACAACACGATAATGAAGACCTAATTGCTTTAATACTTCCTCGGCATCCGATGTCATTTCCTCAAGATCATTATAGGATTCTTCTGGCAAAGAAAATCTTACGAGCTCAACTTTATTAAATTGATGCTGGCGAATTAATCCTCTAATATCTTTCCCGTATGAACCTGCTTCGCGCCTGAAACATGGAGTATATGCAACAAACTTCTGCGGCAGTTTAGTTCCATCGATGATTTCTTCCCTAAAAAAATTAGTAACAGGGACTTCGGCTGTAGGAATCATATACCATGAATAGCCCCTCAGTTTAAACAAATCTTCTTCAAATTTGGGTAAATTTCCAGTTCCTATTAAACTATCCTCATTAGCAACAAAAGGAGGAATGATTTCTTTATACCCCTTCTTTGTATGAAGATCGAGCATAAAATTAATCAAAGCTCTTTCTAATCTTGCTCCTGAGTCAAGATATATAGAAAACCTTGAACCCGCAACCTTAACAGCGCGTTTAAAATCCAGGATGCCGAGTTTTTCCCCGATCTCCCAATGAGGTCTGGGCGAAAAATTAAACACTGGTTTTTCTCCAAAGCGTCGCACCTCAATATTTTCTTCTGCATCCTGACCTTCTGGCACTGAATCATGAGGAATGTTGGGAATGACAAGAAGAATATTTTTAAGTTTTTCTTCTGTATCCCTGAATTTCTCTTCCCAGTTTTTTATCTCGCTCGAGACTTCTCTCATGCGAGAAATCAGAGAAGAAGCATCTTTTCCATCTTTTTTCTCCTGGCCTATAAGTTTGCTTGTTTTGTTAAGTTTGGTACGGAGAACTTCAATTTTCTGTAAATATTTTTTCCTTTCAAGAAAAAGGCTAAAAAAATCATCGAGATTAATTTTTATACCCCTGGAAGCTACCTTCTTAATCAAATAATCTGCATTTTCTTGTACAAACTTTATGTCAAACATGAGCCTGATTATAACATAAGTCTTTTTATTTGAAAATTAAGAAGGGCATTTCTCATTAAGTGAAAAATTTGGGTGGATTTCGAAAAACTAACATGTTGACTCACTCTGGATATTAAAATATAGTTTATAGAATGAAAACTCTTTCAAAAGGCTATATACAGGTTTATACAGGAAGCGGAAAAGGAAAAACCACTGCCGCTCTGGGCCAGGCTATCCGTGCCGCAGGGATAGGCCTTAGAGTCTACATAGGACAATTCCTGAAAGCTCATGAATGTGGAGAATTACAATCCTTGAAAAAGCTTTCTTCTCTAATTACAATCGAGCAATTCGGGAGAAAGGGATTTATCCATCCTACAGAAAACCCTGACGAAGAAGACATACGAAGAGCCAGAGAAGGACTGAAAAAATGCCTTGATGCGATGCTCTCTCAAAAATACTCTATCATCGTCCTGGATGAGATTAACGTTGCTATCTCTTTTGATCTCATCGAAGAAAAAATTGTGCATTCCTTCCTTGATAAAAAACCTGAAAATGTCGAGATAATACTGACAGGACGCTTTGCCCCGGAATCTATTATAAAAAGAGCAGACCTCGTAACTGAAATGAAAGAAATTAAGCATTATTATAACAAAGGCGTCAGAGCAAGAGACGGAATCGAAAGATAAAATTCTTTTTAAATGAAAAAAGAGGAATTCGAAAAGATTGTTGAAGAATCACTCTCAAAAATCCCTAAAAAATTCAAAAAACTTCTCGAAAATATAGCCATTGTTGTAGAAGAAAAACCGGAACAAGATGTCTATAAATCAACAGCAAGTCCTTTCTTTACCAAAATCCTTGGTCTGTATCACGGAGTCCCTTTGCCGCACCGCGGGCCATTTTATGGAAATATACCGCCAGATATGATCTTCATCTATCAAAAACCCATAGAAAGTATCTGCTCAACGGAGGAAGAAATAAAACGGAAAGTCAGGGAAGTAGTTTTTCATGAAATCGGCCATTATTTTGGCTTAAGCGAAAAAGACCTTAAAGAAATAGAAAAGCTATAAAAAACGGTAAATGAGGAATGGTGAATAGAAAATAGCAGTGAATGGTGAACGGTAAATGGTAAATAGCAGTGTAACAATTTAACAATGTATTATTCTTTTTTTATAAGGAGGGATAAGAAATGAATTCTGGATTTAATGGAATTTTCGCTCCATTAACATCTCCATTCGAAGGAGACAGCATATCAACAGAAAAGCTTAGAGAAAATATTCAAAAATACAACGAGTTTGAGTTGGCGGGCTATGTTATTCTTGGTTCAACTGGAGAAGCAGTTTACATTTCAGATGAAGAATCTGAAAAATTAGTCGAAACCGCCAGAGAGTCAGCATCACCAGAAAAGAAGATTATTGTTGGAACCGCCAGAGAGTCCACAAAAATTACCCTTGAATTTACAAACAGAATATCTTCCTTAAATGTGGATGCTGCACTCGTCCGCACACCGGGATATTATAAATCCAAAATGAATCGAGAAGCTCTAAAAGAGCATTTTTTATCCATCGCCGACCATTCAAAAGTCCCGATAATAGTTTATAATATTCCTCAAAATACCGGAATTTCTGTAGATTCTGAGCTAATAATAGAACTTTCAAAACATCCAAACATAATCGGCTTAAAGGACAGCTCTGGAAATCTTTCCTTTCTTTCCAAAATAATTCCTCGAGTTTCAACTGAATTCAATCTCCTCATTGGAGCGGGCAGTGTTCTTCTTCCAGGACTTATCCTTGGCGGGTGTGGAGGAATCATTGCTCTTTCGGATGTAGCCCCAGCTCTATGTGTTAAGCTCTACAAACTCTTCCTAAAAAAGAAACTTGAGGAAGCACGGAATCTCCAACTGAAATTGGTTCCTCTTAACGAAGCTGTAACTCAAATTTTTGGCATTCCTGGAGCAAAGTATGCGCTTGATCTCATCGGTTATTACGGTGGTCCATGCCGTTTACCTCTCCTTCCCCTTAATAACAGAGAAAAGAAAGAAATAAAAGAAATCCTTACTGACTTAAACTTAATATAATAACAGGATATGCAATACTCGAAGTGTTAGTTTTCCTTCATAATAACAGGGTTTAGTTTTAGGATCTATTTAAAATTAAAAGACCGTGCACCTTGCTCTGACTACACCTTCCCCACGTTATTCATGCCGTTAGCTCAGGCAAGGCTTACCTGCAGCACAAAAGACTGTTCTGCTACCGCTGCTACCTCCCGGTCCTGACGGAATTCACAGAAAGCTCTTTGCACAGGACCCATACCTTCAACACCACTAACATGAACACTGACCGGAAAAAGCTCAGCCTCGGCAAGGAATTCGACCTCACTATAGCGGATTGTGAGTTACAGGGCACCGCTGGCTCCCCATCTAGCACGGTCTATTTTCTTCTATTAATTTTCCTTAAACCTCTATAAAACTCCATTAAAATCCTATATTTATATTTTTTATTTGTCAATCCCATAAAGGATCTATGATGTAAAGTTTGTTAGATAATGTTAAATATTGCCTTTATTGGCTTCAATGATTCTGATTACAAGACTATTTTGGGCTTAGGTCAGGTGTTTTTGAAACACCTGACCTGAACCTTATTATTTACATTTGGGACCATACTTTTCGTCATAGCTCTTCATGTCCTAACTGATGGTATTTACAATTTGCATTAAAATTGATATATAATACATGGATAAATTGATATGTTTTTCTGGGATTATACGTTTTTGCTTTTGATTCCTCCGCTTATTCTTGCCCTGTACGCTCAACAAAAAGTAAAGACAACTTATAAACGTTACAGTAATAAACTTGCTGCTTCTCGTATTTCAGGAAAGGAAATCGCAAGAAACATATTGAAATCCAAGGGTATAAACGATGTTAAAATTGAAAAAATATCAGGGAAGTTAACTGACCACTATGACCCGAGAAAAAAAGTACTGCGGCTTTCCGAAGGAGTATATGGAAGAAATTCACTATCCTCCTTAGGTATTGCTGCACATGAAACGGGTCATGCTATCCAGCATCATTCCGGTTATTTTCCGCTTCATATGAGAAATGCTATTTATCCCATCTCAAATTTTGGCTCGAGTCTTGCCTTTCCAATTTTCTTCATCGGTTTTATATTCAGCGGAAAAGGTCCCAGTATTCTCATGGATATTGGAATTCTTCTTTTTGCGGCAGCAGTCGTTTTTAGTGTGATTACTCTTCCAGTAGAATTCAATGCTTCCCATCGTGCTCTTGTTCTCTTACACGAAGGAGGATACCTTAACAAAAATGAAATAAAAGGAACCCGCCAGGTTCTCTCCGCTGCAGCCCTTACTTACGTTGCAGCTACTGCAATGGCTGCAGTACAGCTACTTCGGCTTATACTCCTTCGAGGAAGAAGATAATCTCCTGCATTTAAAGAAATTATAATAAATCAGGAATTTTCGCTAATTTTCAATTTTTACTTTATTTCATGTTGACAGAAAAAAATTAGAGTGATAGATAAAAATCTTACTTTAATAAAAATCTTACTTTAATTAAGGAGGAAAAATTGAAGAAAAAATTAACCCTGCTCTTCTCATTAGTATTACTTCTTTATCCCTTATCTCTCATAGGGCAGACACCACCCGAGGAATTCCTTGGCCATAAGGTTGGTGCAGATAGAAAACTCGCAGATTATAACCAGATATGTGAATACTTCAAAAAATTAGATGAAGAATCTGAAAAAATAAAAGTTCTGACCATAGGAAAAAGCACTCTTGAAAAGCCGCTTATCATGGCTGTCATTACTTCCGAAGAAAATATGCCTAATCTTGATGATTACAGGGAAATCACAAAAAAGCTGCGGGATGCTCGAAATCTTACCGAAGAAGAGGCCGTACAGCTTTCAAAGGAAGGAAAAATCATAGTCATTTTAACCTGCAATATCCATTCCACTGAAATCGCCTCTTCTCAGATGGCTATGGAACTGGCTTATGATTTAGTAACAGGGAAAACAATTTTTGACTCTGATAAAGTCTTAAAGGATGTCATTGTTTTACTCGTACCAAGCAGCAATCCTGATGGCGAACAGATGGTTACCGAATGGTACCGCAAGTATTCAGGCACAAGATACGAGGGTGGTCGTATGCCGTGGCTCTACCACCATTATGCAGGACATGATGATAACAGGGACTGGTACATGCTTAACCTCCCTGAAACTAAAGCCATAACAGATGTCCTTTATCGCGACTGGATTCCCCAAGTTCACATCGATGAGCATCAGATGGGATCAACGGGCGCACGTCTGTTTTTACCCCCTTTCATGGATCCTCCCACTCTTACCGTTCATCCACTTATCTGGCGAGGTATTGCCCTTTTTGGCACAAATATGGCTTATGAGCTTCAGAAAGATAGATTAAGTGGGATCGTTTATGGAAGAAGTTTCACAGGATGGTGGATCGGAGCATGCGATGATACCTCCTGGCTTCATAATTCCATAGGCATCTTAAGCGAAATGGCATCTGTTAATATTGCATCTCCTATCTACGTCGATCCAACAGAGATTCCCAGTTCATACACAGAAAAACGCATACATTTCCCTGACCCATGGACTGGTGGCTGGTGGAGACTGCGTGATATAGTGGATTATGAACTTACGCTTTCTCAGAGTCTCATAAAGACTGCTTACCTTCATAAAGACGAACTTCTATTAAACTTTTACAGGATGTGCAAAGAGGCCATTGAAATTAGAAAAGAAGAAGACCCTTTTGCATTTATTATCCCAAGAGACCAGCATGATTATCCAACAGCCCTCAAAATGCTCGATATACTGATGGCAGGAGGAGTAGAAATTCATCAAGCATCAGAAGATTTTATAGCGGATGGAAAAACCTATCCTTCAGGATCCTTCGTAGTGTTGATGTCTCAACCTTACAGACCTTATGCACAAGCCCTTCTTGAGAAACAAAAATATCCAGAGTTACGCCAGTATCCTGGAGGCCCCCCAATCCCTCCTTACGACAATGCGGGCTGGACCCTTCCTCTTCAGATGGGAGTCAAATGTGATCGAATCGATGACACCTTCAAAACTCCTCTCAAAAAAGTCTTTAAAATCATCTTTTCCCCAATAACTGTTCCCGAAGAAAAGCCCTACATGATTATTGACTGCAAAACAAACGCTTCTTATTCTGTTATATTTGACCTCATGAAAAGTGGAGCCGAAATCTACCGTTCCAAAGAAAGTATTACCAAAAAAGAATTTGAAGGTGCTTACGGAAGCTTTATCATCAAAAATTCACCCGAAATTCAGAAAATTCTGCCGGACCTTCTGAATAAATGGCATGTAGTAGCTTACGGCCTGGATGATATTACCGATATCCCTAAGAATCCGCTAAAAAGATACAGAGTAGGGTTTTATCAATCCTGGAAAGCCAACATGGATGAGGGCTGGACAAGATATGTCTTCGATAGCATGGAAATCCCCTTTACGACACTTCATAACAGAGATTTCAAAGGAACTAAGAAAAATAAAGTTAATCTAAAGAAAAAATTTGATGTTATCGTCTTCGCAGATGAAAATGCAGATATTATCAAATCAGGAAAACCCAGTCCTAATTCTCCCTATGCCAGGCGTTATACAGAAATGCCCCCACAATATGAAGGCGGAATCGGTGATGAAGGAATACAGGCATTAAAGAGCTTTGTAGAACAGGGCGGAATCCTTGTAACTCTTAACAATGCCTGTGGACTGGTATTCAAAGAATTCAATGTTCCAGCCAGAGATGCCCTCGAAAAAGTAAAAAGAAATGAATTTTTCTGTCCTTCATCTATTTTAAAAATAAAAGTAGATAATAAAACCCCAATTGGATACGGAATGCCCGATAAAGCTGCCGCTCTATTCTCCCGCAGCCTTGGCCTGAGCACCTGGATTCCTTCAGGAAATTGGGACAGAAAAGTTGTGGCAAGCTATCCTAAGGAAAATATTCTGTTGAGCGGATGGCTTTTAGGGGAGGATAAAATAGCCCGTAAGGCTGCTGTTGTCGATACAACTTATAAAAAGGGGCATATTATTCTTATCGGATTTAGATGCCAGAACAGGGCTCAATCTCACGGGACTTATAAATTTTTGCTCAATTCTCTGCTCTATCCAGAAAAATAGAAATATAGAAATTTTGGTTCTAAAAATCAAAAATCTTGCCCGGATTAAGGATTTGTTGTGGATCAAATATCTCCTTGATTCTCCTCATTAGAATTATCTCTTCTTCATCTAAAGTATTGGAGAAATAAGACTTTTTCACGATACCAATTCCATGCTCTCCTGATATCATACCTCCCCTGTTTTTACAATCCCGATAAAGTTCATCCCGCACTTTCTCGATCTTTCCTTTCCATTCTTCTTCAGGAAGAGGAATTATTTTATTGTTTTCAAACTTTGCCCTCATTATATGTGTATGAACATTTCCATCCGCAGCATGTCCGTAGGTTGGAAGCCAGATCTGGTATTTCTGGGAAATTTCCATTACTTTCCTTACATGCCTTGCAATTTCTGCCCTGGGGACAACAATATCCATGGTTTCTATATTATAGGCTTTGATAGATTCATAAATCTTACTTCGAATTTCAAGAACCTGCTCCTGCTTCTTAACGTTGTCTGCAATAAAAATCTCCAGAGCTCCTTTTTCCAGACAGGCTTCTCCAACGATTTCCGAGAGTTTATCTATTTCTTCTTCGCTTGAAGCATCAAGAATTATAAAAAGATAGGTATTTCCAAGAGAACTGGGCCATTTTTTATTCAGAAAATCTTCAGTCAACTTTATCACTTCTTTGGGGATAAACTCCACTGCCATAGGCAAAATCTGCTTTTGGATTAAAAACGGCACTGCCTCAATAGCCTTGCTTAGATCATCATAAGGAATTACAAGAGAGCGGATCACTGCGGGTGAAGGCATAAGCTGAATGATCGCTTTCGTTATAACACCGAGCGTCCCTTCTGAACCGATTAAAAGATTAAGTAGATTATATCCCATAGTACTCTTCATGAGCTTTCCACCAAGATTAATTATCTTTCCGAAAGGAAGAACAATTTCCAATCCCCGCACATAATTTCTTATGACTCCATACTTCACTGCCCTTGAACCACCGGCATTCGTGGCAATAACGCCCCCTATCATTGCGCCTTCATCACCAGGATGAGGAGGGAAAAAAAGTCCTGTTTCTTCCACTGCAGCATAAAAATCGCTCAAAGTTACTCCTGCCTCCACAACAGCCATCTGATTATCCATATCAATCTGCAAGATTCTATTCATATTCTCGAGGGAAAGGACTATTCCTCCAAAAGAAGGAACACATCCTCCACAGAGCCCGGTTGCTCCTCCTCGAGGCGTTACTGGAATCTTCTCTCTATTTGCAAGTTTAATAATTTTTGATACTTCTTCAGCAGTTTCCGGCTTAACCACGACTTCAGGCTGGTGGGCTATTTCTTTTAATGAAAACTCATCATGGTTGTAATCCCGCATTTTTTCCACATCGTCAAGAAAATTTTTCCTGCCAACGATTTTAATCAGGTCTTCCTTAATCGTCCGATTAACCTTATTATATTTCATCGCTATTGCTCATTCCTAATGATAAGATTGAATCATGATCCCGGGAAAAACACATATTCTAAAATTACATACAGGACTTATGTTCCAAGTGAAAATTCAAGTTAAACATAATCGAGAACATTTCACACACTCATTTCTGCTGGATTTGAGACGGGAAAAACACCATAATTTGAGGCCTGCCTTTATATTCTTCTATAAGACCCTCTACACAAATGGTATTTCCCTCATAACTCCTTAAATCTTTTAAAAACAATGGATTTTTTTGCTCGACCAGGGCAAAAAATTCATCTCCTGGAGAACAGAGAAAGCAGTATTTACCTCTAATCCTGACTTTTGAACATAAAAATTCAACACTCAGGACCTGATCTATGTGTTTTTTCGTATCTGCTGGAGAAATGGAGGGATAAGGTTTTTTCTGCCACAATCCTTTATTAAATTCTCGCGCCTTTCTCTCGGCTTCTATAAACACCTTCATGTATTTAAATGAGAATTTCCGAAAGACCCTGGCAAATCCTTCTTCCAGTATGAACTTATTAAAAAGGCCCTCCTTCTCTGTCCAGACATATGCGAGAACCCTTTTATACTTATCCTCCTTTTCCCAGTCATAGGTAAGCCCTATGATTCTCCTGTATAAGTGACTGAAAGTAAATCTCTTAGACATCAACGCCTGAAATTTTACCTCTTCTCTTGGATCTTCAATCTCAGAAGAATCTATTCCTATAAGCCTTACTTTTCTTTCACATCCGCTGGCAAACCTCACTTTAATCGTATCTCCATCATAGACAGCAATCACAAGAGCTCTTTCTGGAGTGGAGGAATCAGACTGTTCAATGCCAAATAAAGGGAGGAGTAAAAGAATTCCAGCAAACAGGAATATAATTAATTTACATTTACCATCCACCATTGTTACATTGTCACATGGTTAAATTGTTATTCACCATTTTCCATTTACAGCTTTTCTCACGGCCTTCTTTATATGATCTGCGCTTATGCCATATTTATCCATTAACTCTTCAGGTTTACCCGACCTCGGCAGATTACTCACAGCAAGGGAGATTATATCGGCTTTCCCGCCAAGTGCCGAAGCCACTGCATCTCCCAGACCTCCATGCGGATAATGGTCCTCTACAGTAATAACCTTCCTCCCTGAGGCTTCCGCAGAACGGATTATATTCTCTTTATCTATAGGCTGAATGGAATAGGCGTCCATAACACTTACCATTATATTTTCATCCTTCAGGTCTTCGTAAGCCTTCAAGGCCTCAAAAACTGTTATCCCTGCAGCTATAATCAAAGCTTTATCATTTTCGCTCTTTCTTAAAACTTTAGACCCGCCTATCGGGAATTTTTCTCCTTTACTGTAGAGAAGAGGCGTGGCTGGACGGGTAGTCCTCAAATAAGCTAACCCCTTGTATCTCACCATAGACTCAACACAGCCTTCTGAGGAGTACGCATCACAGGGATAAAGCACCACGCATCCTGGAATTGCTCTAAATATGCCCAAATCCTCCAATCCCATCTGCGAAGGCCCATCTGCTCCTATGCTGATTCCTACATGGGAACCTACAAGTTTTAAATTTGAAAAAGAATAGGCTGCCATCCTGATTTGATCATGGGCTCTGCTTAAAAATGCTGCAAAAGTTGCAATAAAAGGTATAAAACCCTTCGCAGCAATACCTATGCCCATACCCACCATATTCTGTTCTGCTATGTATATCTGGAATGACCTTTCTGGATATTTTTTAAAGAAATCCTCTGAGTAGGTGGAATTTTTTACATCTCCATCGAGAGAAATTACCGCATTATTTATTTTGCCAAGGTTTAAAAGTGCATTTCCGTAGGCACGTCGAGTGGGTACTTTTCCTTCATAAATATTTTTCTTAAAAGAAAATCTTTTTATAAAACCCGGGTCATTCGCTTTTTCGGGTGTCTTTACATATTTCCTTGAATCTATTTCAGGCATAGCACCTAACTCATCAAGGGCTATTTTCAGATCATTCTCCTTTAAAGGCTTGCCGTGCCAGCCATTTTTATCTTCAATAAAAGACACTCCTTTTCCCTTTGTTGTCTTTGCGAGTATTACTGTTGGTTTATCAGATAGTCTTGCATTTTCAAAGGCCTTTAAAATCTGTCCGACGTCATGCCCATCTATCTTCATTACATCCCAACCAAATGCTCTGAATTTTTTCTCATAAGAACTCATATCGTGGCCGTGCATGGTGGCTTCAGACTGGCCTAACCTGTTCACATCTACTATTGCACAGAGATTATCTAATTTTAGATATGATGCTGTGTTTGCTGCTTCCCAGACTGCTCCTTCTGCGCATTCTCCATCCCCCATCATCACATAAACTCTTGCCGAAGATTTTCCAAGTTTCATAGCAAGAGCCATACCAACTCCGACGGATAGTCCCTGCCCAAGTGAACCAGTGGCAGCCTTAACCCACTTCATCCGAGGCGTAGGATGACCTTCAAGTGTGCTTGAAATTTTTCTCAAATTCATCAGTTCTTTCTTCTGAATTATCCCTGCTTCTGCATAGGCTGCCCAGAGAATAGGAGCTGCATGACCCTTGGAAAGGACAAATTCATCGTTTGCCCAATCATAAGGGTTTTTCACGTTATACTTCATTTCATCAAAAAATAAACATGCTATTAACTCTGCCATGGACAAACAGGTCGTTGGATGGCCTGAGCCTGCTTCTGTTGTCATCTTCAAAGAATAAATGCGCAGCCTCTTCGCTATTTTTTTAAGAGCTTCTTTTTTATCCATAAATCGAAATCCTCCGTCTTTTAACTTATTAGATAATGAGAACTTTCCCAAGCATCTTTCATTCAGGGAAGGCTATTATAATATCTTGTACTTTACTTCACAACTAACGAATGATGAACCTGGCGCGCCTGACAGGATTTGAACCTGCGACCTACGGATCCGGAGTCCGTCGCTCTATCCGCTGAGCTACAGGCGCAGCAAAATTTTTTATAGGGATTTCGGAATTAAACACCGAGAGCGTATTATTTTTTGCCTATAGAAGGAGTTTTTATCCCTTTTTTCCTGGCAAATTCGATAGCCTCTTCATAACCGGCATCTGCATGGCGCACGACTCCTAATCCAGGATCTACGGTAAGTACTCTCTCCAGTCTCTTAGCAGTAGAATCCTCTCCATCGGCTACTATTACCATCCCTGCATGTATCGAGAGTCCAATGCCCACACCTCCTCCATGATGAACAGAAACCCAGGATGCACCACTCACTGCGTTAAGCAGTGCATTGAGAATTGGCCAATCAGCAATGGCATCGGATCCATCCTTCATTCCTTCTGTTTCTCTATAAGGAGAGGCAACTGAACCCGCATCCAGATGGTCTCTCCCTATCACTATAGGAGCACTTATTTTACCCTTTTTTACAAGATTATTTATCACCTCACCAAATCGCGCTCTCTCTCCATAACCCAGCCAGCAAATTCTTGAGGGAAGTCCCTGGAATTTCACCTGTTTTTGTGCTTTTCTTATCCAGCGTTCGAGCGAAACATCTTCCGGAAACTCTTTAAGCACAGCCTCATCAGTAACATATATATCCTCAGGCTTTCCTGAAAGCGCTGCCCATCTGAAAGGCCCTTTCCCGTAGGAGAAGAGAGGACGGATGTACTCGGGGACAAAACCAGGAATATCGAAAGCATTTTTTATGCCTGCTTTCTCTGCCTGGCCGCGGATATTATTTCCATAGTCAAATGTCTTAGCTCCTCTTTTTTTCAATTCAAGCATAGCCTCAACCTGTAGTGCCATGGATTCATAAGATCTCTTAATATAATCCTCGGGATTTTCTTTCCTCAATCTCAGGGCCTCTTCATATGGAATTCCATGAGGCACATAGCCGTTCAATTCATCATGAGCAGATGTCTGGTCGGTTAAAACATCGGGAGTTATTCCCCGCCTTACAAACTCGGGTACGATGTCTGCCGCATTCCCGAGAAGGCCTATTGAAAGTGCCTCCCCTTTTTCCTTTGCATTAAAAGCAAGTTCCAAAGCTTCATCAAGATCAGCAGTCATTGTATCGAGGTATTTTCCATCGAGGCGCTTTTGAATTCTATCTTTATCTACCTCAACAACAACCGCTACTCCCTCATTCATGGTTATGGCTAAAGGTTGCGCTCCACCCATACCCCCCAAACCCGCAGTGAGTACGAGCTTACCTTTCAACGTACCCCCAAAGTGCTTTCGCGCTAAAGAAGATAGAGTTTCGTAAGTCCCCTGAAGTATTCCTTGAGTACCTATGTAAATCCAGCTCCCTGCTGTCATCTGACCATACATGGTCAGTCCCATCGCCTCCAATCGCCGGAATTCATCCCACGTGGCCCATTTTGGAACTATCTGAGCATTTGCAATCAACACCCGGGGAGCATCAGGATGTGTTTTGAAAATACCCACGGCTTTCCCTGACTGGACGATTAGTGTCTCATCGTTTTCGAGCTCTTTTAGACTCTCAACGATTGACCGAAAACATTCCCAGTTTCGAGCTGCTTTACCTGTCCCCCCATAAACGATTAGCTCTTCAGGTTTTTCTGCAACTTCGGGATCAAGATTATTCATAAGCATCCTGAGTGCAGCTTCCTGAGACCATCCCTTCGTGTTGAGTACTCCTCCCCGCGGGGCTCTTATTTCCCTATATTCACTCATTCTCACCTCCAAATTTTAAACTTTATTTTATCACATTAAAATGTTCGATGCCTAAAAAAGTAAATATACAATCTAATTACTTCTGACAATCTCACTTAACTTTCCCATCCTTTCTAATGTCTTATCTTTTCCAACAACTTCGAGAACTTCAAATATACCCGGACTTACGGTAACTCCCAGAACCAGCATTCTCAAAGCATGTATCAGAAGAGCTGCTTTCACACCTTCGTTTTCTGCTCTTTGACGAAGAACACGTTCTATCTCATAAGCTTCAAAATTTTCTATTTCAAAGAAATCTTTCTTAAGTTTCTCAAGAATCTCCGATAACCGCTCGTCTCTAAGATGCTTTATTATTCCTTCCCTATCATAAGGAAAATCATCTGAAAGAAATGGTCTTGCACTCAACGCAAATTCTCTTATCGTATGACATCTTTCCTTTAATATTTCTATTAGTTTAAAAAACCATTCCTCACGCTGTTTTCCTAAATCCTCTTTCCATAAATTTTCTTCTTTGAGCACTTCTCTTACCAAAGGGGATAATTCCCGCGCTTTCATTCGAGAAATCGACTGGCTGTTAAGCCAATCGAGTTTAGATAGATTAAACACCGGACTTCCTTTACTCAATTTTTCAAGTGAAAATTTCTTGGTCATTTCTTCAACTGAACAAATTCTTTCTTTCTCTCCAAGAGACCAGCTCATTTGAGCCAAAAAATTCAATACAGCAAGAGGAAGATACCCATCATGCTTAAACTGAAGAACAGAGGTTACACCATGTCTCTTGCTCAATTTTTTCCTGTCCTGTCCCAAAATAAGAGCTAAATGCGCAAATTCCGGAACCTTCGAGCCAAAGGCCTTATAAAGTAAAATCTGTTTAGGAGTATTAGAAATATGGTCATCTCCTCTTATTATATGTGTAATCCTTTGTTTAATATCATCTACAACAACTGACAGATGATAAGTGGGAAAACCATCATTCCGCAATAATACAAAATCTTCTATATTCCTGTTCTTTACTGTGATTAACCCATGCACAAGGTCCCTATATTTTACTTCGCCTTCAGGCACAAAAAATCTTACTGCTTTGGGCCGTCCTTCAGATTCAAATCGCTTCTTTTCTCTCTCTGTGAGGCGGAAACACCGCCGGTCATACCTCCAGAAATTTCCCTTATTAACGGCTTCTTCTTTTCTTTTCTGTATTTCTTCGGGAAGGCAGTAACAGTAATAAGCTTTCCCGCCTTGAATCAGTTCACGGGCTTTTTCTCTGTAAATTTCCATTCTCTTCGATTGAAAAAAAGGTCCTTCATCCCAGTTTATCCCCAACCATTTTAGACCCTCTATGATTCCAGAGCTCATCTGTTCTGATGATCTTACTATATCTGTATCTTCAATACGAAGTACTAATTTCCCCTTATAATGACGTGCAAAAAGCCAGTTAAAAAAAGCAGTCCGGGCTGCACCAATGTGAAGATATCCCGTTGGGCTTGGAGCAAATCTTACTCTTACCATGATGTTTTTTTTGACTATAACACATTGAAAAAAGGGTCTCAAGAGTCGGCTCAAATCTAAAACTTCCGATGGGTGAGGATCTTATGAAATGATTACTACTGATATAAAGATTTATTGAGAATGAATATTTACCCTGCGAGTGAAAATTTCAACAAGGGCAATTGAAGATATTATAAAGGTTATTCTATTCCTAATCCATCCATAATAGATTGCAAATAGGAATCTTGAGGAGTTATATGATCGTAATAAGCCTTTTTAATCTCACTGAAATACTCATCGAAACTTGTAAAATCTTCCTCATTACTCCAGTTCTCTATGCTTATTCTTTTTAAAATATCTTTAAAGACATTTACGTTCAAAATATCATCTGTATAATCTGGAAGAGAACATGATTCATTCTTGCACATCATAAGGCATTTCAACATGATCTGTCGTAAGCTTTCCTGGCTCATTATGATTTCTTGTTTTATAAAAAATTGATCTTTAGGAGACCCGGCTTCATCGAGGTCAGTATAAAGTTTCTTCGACTTTTCAATACAATCATCTATAGCTGATATAATGCTCTTTCCATCCAAAATTATTTTCCCATCTTTCTCGAAGTAGCTGATCTCTCCATTATCATCGCTTTTTTCAGACTTAAGGTATTTCTCAAGAATTTTAAACTTATCCTCATATTTTTGTTTACCTTCAACAGCCTTTTTCTTAACTTCTGCTTCCTCTGCTTCTACCTCTTCCTCCTGGGTAATCTCCACTTTGCCAGTTTCTTCTTCTAATTCTGCTTCCTCTTCTTCCTGTTTTTCCTCTCTTACATATTCCTCTTCATTCTTATTAACTATTTCTTTAAAATGGTTTGTTCCAAGCAACTCTCTTATCTTACTAATATTTGAAAGGTCTTCTCCTAAATCAATATTTCCATTTCTTAAATTTTCAGGAAACTCAGGACTAACTCCATAACTTTCCTCTAATTCTTTCTTTATATAATCTGTCTTTTCGATTGTGCCTTTACGAATTTCTTCAAGTTTATTAGTTAAATCACCAGCCTTCTTCAACATTTCAAGTGTCTGATCTGTCATAGACTTCATTTGGTCCTGTAGTTCTATAACCTGTGTAAGAATGTCGTTTATTTGTTTCCTTATATCTGATTGATTATCTTTAAATTCAGATAAAGTCTTTTTATAATCAATTAAATATTCTTTCCCCTTTATAAATTCTTTATCCATACTACCGATTTCTTCTTTTGCTTTACTTTCTTTTTTTACTATCTCTTCAAGTTTCTTTTCGATTTCTTCTTTTCTTTTCGCAAAAACATCCTTTAATTGAGATTCAACATCGTTAACAGCAGAAGACGAATCCTCTGAAACATCTTTCTTACCCATTTAATATTCCTTTCTCTTTAAGAAAATAACTTCCCTCTTAAAATTATCCTATCTCTATAAATAAGACCGCTATGCCGCCTTCATCGGGTTTTATAATACAGTTTTTGTTACACTTACCTTTATAGAACCTATTAACTTTTTCTAATAAATCTAATCCATATTTACGAATAAAAAAAAACATAGTTCAATCACCTTTCAGGAGGAATTAAGGGGGGATTTTTCTTATTTCTTTTCTCACCCCAAAAGATGGGAAAGACATTTTTTTTATTTACTCTTTATTAAAAATTATATATAAAGTATATTAAATGAATTATTTCCGAATGAAAGGAAAAGGATAGCTTATGGAGAAGCAAAGCAACATTTTGATTATTAGAGAAAACATTAAAAACTTAAAAAGCTTAACAAATTTTCTATCCAACCTTAATTTGAATTATAAAGAAGTAAATTCATTCCCTGAATCGGCCGATAAACTGATAAATAAAGATGAATTTAACATAATTCTAATTCCTCTCGATTCTCTTAATGAGTCCAACTTAAACATTCTCCGCAGCATAAAATTTTCTGATCCTAATACTGGAATTATCCTTCTCTACGAAAATGAAAATAAAGAGCTTGTACTGGCTCTCCTTGAAAAAGGAATAGTAGACCATATAATAAAATCCGATAATACATTAGAAATATACTCTGCAATAAAAAACGAATTTCATAAACAAAGTCTCATTAAAAAGAGCGAATCGTATTTAATAAAGCTAAAAAAACTTAAAACACAACATGATAAAAACATAAAAAGAGCCCTCGATCTCGAAGAAATATATGATACAACCATAGAAAATTTAATGACAGCCTTAGACTTAAGAGATGTAGAAACCTTTGGGCATTCTCGTACTGTAGCAAAGTACAGCCAGATACTTGCCCAGCTTTCAGGCATAGAAGATAAAACTATACTTGACAACATAAGAAAAGGTGCACTACTTCATGATATCGGGAAAATAGCGATTCCCGATTCTATCCTAAAAAAACCTTCTAACCTTTCATTTAATGAATGGAAAAAAATAAAACTTCATCCTACATTAGGCTTCGGTCTGATAAAAGATATAAATTCAGCAAAGGAAATTGGAAATATTATTCTGTATCACCATGAAAGATTTGATGGACATGGTTATCCAAGACAATTAAATAAAAACAATATTCCAAAGGAAGCAAGGATATTTGCCGTTGCCGATGCTCTGGATGCCATTACATCACACAGACCTTACAGGAAAGAAAAGGATTTTCAATCTGCAAAAAGAGAAATCCTTCTTAATTCCGGTACCCAGTTTGATCCAGAAATTGTCAAGTTTTTTTGCTCATTAGATTTAAATCAATGGCAGAAAATCAAGTTCGAAACAACAAAATTCTTCTCTGCTTTCAAAGACATCTTTGCACTAACATAAAAAAGGGGACGTTTCTCTTTTTACGGAAAAAAGAGAAACGTCCCCTTTTTTGCTTTTTTTAGAGGCCTTTCTGAGCCGAAACAACACGTGGAATTCCGCTTAAATCATCAAAGCATTCCACACTACTCCAATCATTATTAAAAATCGACAGTACTCTATCCTTCTGACTCAAACCTATCTCAAAAATAACAAAACCCCCTGGCTTTAAAAATTTTGAAACACCCTCTATTAGTTTATAGATGATTTCCAGTCCACTCTTTCCTGCAACAAGCGCTTTCTTTGGTTCGTAATGTCTTATTTCTTCAGGAAGAATCCTCCATTCTTCTTCGGTGACATAAGGAGGATTCGAAACAATAATATCGCACCTCCCCTCGAGTGTTAATCCCTGCAAAGGCTTTAGTAAATTACCATGCAGAAAATTAATTCTTGAAATTTTATTAATAGAGGCGTTTTTCTTTGCGATTTTTATTGCTTTCCTGAATATGTCTGTTGCAAATACAAGCGATGCAGGAAGCTCCTTGGCCAGAGCGATGGCTATGTTTCCACATCCTGTTCCTACATCAACTACTATTTCCTCACCTTTTGAGGATGACGAAATGGCTTTTTCAACTACAAGTTCTGTTTCTGGGCGAGGTATTAAAACCCCCGGACAAACTATGAAATCAAGAGACCAAAATTCTTTCTTTCCTGTCAAATACGCAACAGGAAATCCCTTTAACCTACGGGATAAAAGCCTATAAAACGACTTTTCTTCCTTTTTTGATACCTGCCTTTCAGGGGATGCATAGAACTGCGTTTCTGAGAGTGATGTACTCTTTAAAATAAGAAGTCTTGCTTCAATATCGGGCTTAGGAAAATTCTTTAAAAGATTCCTGCCTTGTATGAACAATTCCTCTATATTACTCAATGAAAACTCGAAAGAAAATAAAGGTTAGCTTTTTTGGGTCATCTTTTCTGTCTGAAAATGGACGATCAGAGGCTGAATCAGTTTATCCACATCACCATTGAGAATGCTCTCAAGTTTGTATAAGCTCAAGTTTAAGCGATGATCTGTAGCCCTTGATTGGGGAAAATTATATGTCCTTATTTTCTCACTCCTTTCTCCAGTCCCAACCTGAGATTTTCTGTTCTGTGCAATTTCATCCTTTTGTTCCCTCTCAAGTTTATTCATCAACCTCGATCTCAGTATTCTGAGTGCTTTCTCTTTGTTTCGGAATTGAGATTTTTCATCCTGACAGGAGACCGCCATACCTGTTGGCTTATGCGTTATCCTGATAGCTGTGTAGTTTCGGTTAACATTCTGTCCTCCTGGACCGGAAGCTCCAAAAGCCTCAATCTTTAAGTCTCTCGGATCGATATGAACATCCACTTCATCAGCCTCTGGAAGGACGGCGACAGTTACAGTAGATGTATGGATTCTGCCGCTCGCTTCAGTCTGAGGCACTCTCTGAACCCTATGAACACCGCTCTCATACTTCAACATTGAATAAACCTTATTACCCCTTATATTTACAATGATTTCCTTAAAGCCCCCGATAGGAGAGTAACTCGTATTCATTACCTCCGTCTTCCAGTTCTTTTTCTCAGCATACCTGGTGTACATACGGAATAAATCCTGAGCAAATAGAGAAGCTTCATCTCCACCTGCCCCCGCTCGTATTTCCAGAAAGACATTCTTCTCGTCATTCGGATCCTTAGGAATAAGCAAAATCTTTAATTCTTCCTTAATCTTTTCCTCTTTTTTCTGCAGTTCTTTCAGTTCTTCTTCTGCCAGACTTTTCAATTCTGAGTCTGCTTCATCATCAGCTAAAATATCCTTCGAACCCTCGATGTCTTTTACAGCCTTTTGATAAAGCTCATATTTTTTCAAAACAGGCACCAATTCTGCCCGCTCTTTAGAGATTCTTATCATTTTTTGAGTATCGGAAATTAAGGATGGATCAGATAAAGATTTTGTGAGTTTTTTATACTTCCTGCTTAATTCTTCCAGCTCCTGAAACATTTTGTTTACTTTTTAATATGGTCATATTTCTTCCTGAATTTCTCAATCCTTCCGGCGCTATCGATAAATTTCTGTTTTCCTGTAAAAAAAGGATGGCATTTTGAGCAGATTTCTACATGTATTTCCTTTTTGGTAGACTTCGTCTTGAATGTGTTGCCACAGGCGCATATAACTGTGCATTCAACATAATCCGGATGTATGTTTTTCTTCATTCTTCCTTCTCCTTTAGGGACAATAATTATAGCAAAATTAATGGTAAATGGGAAATGGGAAATGGGGAATGATGAATAGCAGTTTAGCAGTTTAACAGTATTTTTTGATGATTCCAGACAATAAATTTATACAACACAAGGGCCGTCACTATTCCTGCTAAATCGAATACTATATCAATCAATCCAAATGTTCTGTAGGGTATAACAATTTGTATAATTTCAATAAGAACGCCAAAGCAAGATGATAATAATCCAATTTTAAGCACAGGAAACGCGGGCTCTTTTCTCTTCAAAAATCCGTAAGACAGAAGCAGGGCAAAAATCCCAAAAGCAAAAAAGTGAAACACACAATCGGAAAGTAAAATGTCCAATAATGTATTACACCCTTTGATTTTATCCAGACTTTCTAATGGAACCGATGCACTTAAGATAACTGCTGTTCCAAAAATATATGAAGGGAGAAAACGTCTGTTTTTTACTGAAGTATTTCCCCTTTCATTCACTCTTTTACTCCTTCCTTGATTTTCTTCCTGTAGCAATCCCAATCAATAAAATACTTCTTCAGATTCTGTTTCATGGAGCTATCAACTTTCTCTTTATACTCTTTCGAATCAAAATAATTTTTCAATATTTTATTAAGCGGATAAAGCTGTTCCTCTGCTTTCCATTCATATATTTTGTTTCCCTTTTCTTTCAGGCAGTTTAAATGAACTATCCATGCAAGCTGTTTAAAATAGACATCACGAAAAGACTTTCGAATCGCGTGTATTTCTCCCTGTTTTTCTGGATTGATAAAAGTAAAGCAACGGGAAAAGAGAATAGCATTATGGAAATAAGCAGGAAAAGCAAGCACTCCATCGAGCTTAAAAAGGCGCGCAAGGTAGACAAAAACGTCTACCACCTTTTTCCCCAGGCTCAGACCCGGATATTTCTGTCCCGGAAGAAGCAAGGAGTGTTCCGGTGATTTCTTTAGAGGATTCTGAAGAGTAAACCAGTCAAGAATAAGAAATCTGTATTTTTCAAAGGGAAAATCTGTAGTCCTCTCCTTCGGGCGGAACAGACCTTCTCTTATCTTTAAATCTACAATCAAATTTTCAGGCTTCTTCTTGCTATAAAAAATCTGAAACTTCTGAAGAGGAAACTCTGAAGAATCCATCAAAAAATCTAAAGGCCAGAGATTTCTTTTTCTTGCATCATTTAAAAAATTTCTTTTCTCAAGAACGGCTTTAACTTCTTTAAGAGCATATTTTCCGAGAAAAAGAGAAGTTCCTTTATCCCCTGAAAGATTGCCTAAAATATCTTTTTCTTCAATCAAGAGTGACTGAATTTTTGGTTTTTTGCGTTTCGAACCGAAAAGCTTCATCTTTCTCTAAAATGAATTCATAAAATTTTATTTCAACCATCCCTACAAAGCAAGGAAACTTGTGCTAATATTCTACTGTTTATACGTAAAAAGCTAAAATATCGTCTCCGATAGTAACTTTCCTTTTGAGATTAAAATATTCAGTTTCAAACTTTGTCTTATGGTAATAACGCAGGACAATCATTCCTTTTGCTTTTAGAATGCTGCGCTTTTTTATTATCTTCAGAGGATTCCTCTTTTCCATGAGCCTGTAAGGAGGGTCAAGAAAAATTAAATCAAACTTCATTCTTTCTTTTGCTAATTGAATGACAGCACGATTGAATTCCTTCCGAATAACATTTGCTCTATCTTCTGCATTGCATTTCTTGAGGTTTGTCCAGATAACCTTTACAGCAGGGTAATATTCATCCACAAAGAGCACAAATTTTGCTCCAAGACTCAAGGCTTCGATTCCAATCGAACCTGTCCCTGCAAACCCATCGAGACACATTTTGCCTTTAACATCAAAACGAATAATATCAAACAGGGATTCCTTGAGCTTATCTGGAATAGGCCGCACATTACAATCAGGCAGATGTTTCAGCCTCTTTCCCTTATACTTTCCGCTAATTACTCTAATCATTAAAAAAAACCATTGTTAAATTGTTAAATTGCTGCATGGCTGTTTTCCATTCACCATTTAGTAGTACGCTATTAGCTTTTGGTGCGTTGTTTTTATATCTTTAATCCCGTAGGGAAGCTCATACCAGTCCTTGATACTCCATGGTTCGGTTTTTTCTATTCTGGATGCAATTAATATGATAAGGTCTACTACATAAGGCTTGATTCGCTGGTACTCAAGAAAAATATCTTTCATATTTACCCTGACTTTTCCTTCATTTACTTCTACTTTTGCTCCAAAAAGGATAGTCATCCGAGGCTTTAAATAATCCGGAATATCCTGTTCTCTCAAATCAATAAGGGCTTCCCCCTCAATTTTATTATCTTTGAAAAGCTTGAGCTTAAGCTGCTTCATTATATCTTGCTTCTCTGTTTCAATTCGATAAGCTATGTAAGAGTTAAGTTGACTTTCGCTCAATTCTACTTTCCTGAGTTCCCCGGTACTCCCCTTCTCTGCTTCCATTTGTATATTTTCAATCACCTTTAAAACCTTTAGAGCTTCTTCAAGAGAATAATCTATATTCCCCATAAGAACTAAAATTGACAGCAGCAAAGGAAAAAGAAATGCCAAACACGAAAAGCAAAATCTCTTCTTCATTAAGCTTCTATTCTTTTTGAAAAAAGGAATCGCTAATTTGCTGGATAATATCTTTTGTTGCTTATACACAACTTTTCTACCACAATAACATCCTCATTATTTAATACCGAAATTTCAAGAATATTCATGCCAGCCTTAGAATCTAACTCGAGACAGGCAACTTTGTTTTTGTTTTCGAGATAAAATTCTTTAACAATATTCCCATTAAAAAAAATAGACAGGAGTGGATTTAGATATTGATAAGAAAGACTGAAATAAACATCTAAATTAATTTCATTTCCTTCCATTTTTAAAGGAATCTGAGTTTTTTTCTTATTTCCTTTCAATTTTCGATTTAGAGTCATTTCTCTATTCATTCTTAACTCTTGTAGATTAATACGAATCTCCTTTAATCTATCCTCTTTTACTAAAAGGCTGTATATCTTTTCTAATTTCATAAAAATAACAATGTTTTCTGGATTTAAATTGAGTGCCTTAAGATAAATTTCCTCAGCATTAAAAAAAGAACCAATTTTCTGGTAAGAATCTCCAATAATTTGCAATATTTTCTCATATTCATCTTTCATTCTGGGGGAAATAATCAGAATGTTATCTTCCATTAATTTCCCAAGCTGAATAACGTTGCTGAATTGACCGAGTTTATATAAATTGTATAAATTTATGTAAAACAATTTTAAATTCTTGAAATCCTGTTTTAAAATGTCATTTTGTTCAAGATAACTTCTGAAACGCCTTAGT
>Ga0209121_10001132_pt1 | contig 27918 bp, 22 predicted proteins | sample Cruoilmetagenom3_FD_187292 | JGI IMG/M metagenome (GOLD analysis project Ga0209121, IMG submission 187292) | Oil polluted marine microbial communities from Coal Oil Point, Santa Barbara, California, USA - Sample 3 (SPAdes) (version 2) | ecosystem: Environmental > Aquatic > Marine > Oil seeps ...
ACAGCAATGAGGCGAATGCGATGGCGGATATGGTTAAAATGGATCGCCTTGGATTGCGCCAGATGTTGCGCCAGGCCATTTTGACGTCTATGGACATTTTCGTACCTATTTTGTGGGGTTTTTCAGAGAAGACAGCGTAAATAATCTGTCCGGCATATCTTTATCAAAAACAAGTTCCTTGTACTCCAGCACGGTATACTCATCTATTACATCAGCCTTTTGCATTTTCCACACCTTGGGGTACAGTTTGCCGCCCAGCATCTGAATCTGCAACGTGGTCATTATCTTAACCAACTGAAGATCCTCATCATAAAATCCCTGCGCTAAAAAGATATGGTCCTCCCGGATCTTGAGCTTTTGCATACCCCACACCACAGGCGCTTCGGGTTTGGGCATGGACTTGATAATATATACCTTTCCCCCTTCATGGGTTTCAGTGCCGATAACCGTATGGGTATAATCCTCAATCAGGCTTTCGGTCTTGGACAGGTCGTTATTGGAAAAATCCGATCCCATCCAGGCCTGGGACATCATTGAGGGGGGAATCTTAATCACCCGGTTGACCTTGGGATTATACATCCACATCTCCCTGCCTCTTTTGAGCGTACCGTTTCCATGATCCCTGGGTGGGGAAATGATCCGGAAAATGCTGTCTTCCTGTCCCTTAGTCCAGGCCTTGATCATCATGGTTCTCTGCCAGTCAGGACGATGAATGGTCATTACTACCGTAGAAACAGATGTTTCCCCTCGCATATAATTGAAACTGTCTTTCACCAGAATCTGGGCATCCTGAGCCTTAACATCCGCAACCAGGCCCCAAAAAAGAAATATAAACAGCCACAAAAACAGGATTATCTTTTTTGTCATACGGGGCTCCTTCATAAAAGTTTACCTTCGCCATTCTCCGTGAAATCGAGAACTATTTCACGAGACCTTTGCATAGGAGCTGTCTTTAAATGTCGTCAATCTTTAACTAATTGAGAAAAGAGATTGATTCGTTGCAGTCAAATAAAGCCTTCATGCTGTAAATAACGTTGAAGGGATAGGGCCTTACAGAGAAATAGTGGATTTTTGAACATCACCTTGATTAATATACAAGACTAAGTTTAATGGGATCAAGCATTAATTTGAGATCTTTGCATAATTACCTCTCTGCCTGTCTTTTACTAACGGAACTTGATTGTCCTTCTTTTTTCCTTGATCAATCCATAAATTGTTAGTATACGCTCGTTTTATATAATTTTATTAATGCACTTATACTCAATCTGTATTTATGAGATTTATCATTTAGAATAATTTTTTCTTTACAAAAAAAATATCATTGTATATATGGAAGCATCTAATAAAAAGGTGGGGCAACGTAACAAATGAAACCTGATCAAACTGAATACTTTAGAAATCTTCTGACCCAGAGAATTGACCAGCTTTTAAATGATGCAGAGAAAACTGTGTCAGAGATGACGGATGAATATACTAATCTTCCCGATATCACGGATAGAGCATCTCTTGAATCAGACAGGAATTTCGAGCTGAGAATAAGAGACAGGGAAAGAAAATTGATACTAAAGTTGAGAGAAGCTATAAAGCGTATCGATGATGACACGTTTGGCATATGTGAATTATGCGGCGGTAAGATATCGGACAAAAGATTAATGGCAAGACCCGTAACTACCCTCTGTATAAACTGCAAAAAGAAACAAGAACAACTTGAGAAACAAAGAGGGGAATAGAATCTCTTTTTATATGAACACCGGATAATCTTCTTCATATTATCAACGGCTAACATGAGACCTTCGCAAAACGCCCCCTTTCGCCCATTTTCTGCGTCAGGCTCAAATTTTAATCCTCGAAATATGCAATATATTCCTGTGGTCTTCGGCGAGCTCAGTCGAACCGCTAAAATTTTCACCTTCCTTGAACTTGAACAAAATTGAACATTCTGCAAAGGTCTCAATGTTTCTCACGATTACAGGTTACCTGTAATAAACTCCCTTTTGTCAACACAAAAAAGAACAGAAAATTTATCACGAAAGCTCGAAACTGCGAAGACACGAATTTCACACCAGGATTTTTTACATCCCATTTCCCTTGAAAAGAATGTGACGTTTTGCTATCTTGTTTCAGATCTGCAATACGGGAAAGGCTAAAATATCGGTCTCAAAGATGAAAAATACATTATTGATCATATTTATTATGGCACTGTTCCTGGGCATCGCTTATCAGGGAGTGGCATACATACCAAAGGCTGAGCAGATCTTACAGGACACTGTAAAGCTTAACCGATACCTTAATTCATTACAGGCCCGGTTAAAGACCACAATATTTGACGATCGATACGACGGGGAAAGGATAGAAGTATCCGAACAAGTCTACATGGAAAAGGGTGGCTCCTTCAGATCTGAAAGAAACTTTCCGTACGGGAAAGATATTATCATTCAAAATGGAAGAGAAGCTATTGCCACTGGCAGGCATGAAGGAGACATTGCAGAAAGAAGGATAGAAACGGTATTCCCAATCGTATACTTTCAGAAATCTGTGGAAGACCTTCTGGATGACCTCAATTTCCTGGGAGTGGACACAAATGTCGTAACTTTCGACAGGATAGACAAGACGGTGACTTTTGTTATTGGAAACAAGGATGGAGGGATGCCGGGCAGTCAGCTATGGATAGATAAAAAAAGGGGATTCCCGCTGAGATTTGTCAGTACCAGCACATCAGGTGGAAAGCGAATCATGCTCAGAGCTGAATATATGGATTACACCCGCGTCGAGAAGCGTTTCCGGCTCCCGACAAAGATTGAATATTACAGGAATAATGAACTATGGACGGTTTGCATAGTAGAAGAGATCACTGTCAATAAAAAAATGTCTCAAAACCTCTTCAGGATATCAAGGAGAACAAATCCCTTTCCCCCTCTCATCGCCTTTCTGAATGTGAAAGAATATTTAACATGTTCGTCAGAGTAGCTATAAACATACCATCGGATAGAACCTTTTTATACTCTGTCCCCGAAGGACTCGCGAAAGATGTCCTTATCGGCAAACGGGTCCTTGTACCTTTCGGTAAAAGAAGAATAACAGGGTATATTCTGGAACTGGCAGACTCTACAGACAGGGATGAAACCAAAGACATCATCGAAATACTGGATCATGAACCCCTCTTCCGCGAAGATGACCTTACGTTTTATCGATGGATGTCCGACTATTACATGCACCATTTGGGAAAATCGCTTAAATCTATCCTTCCAGGCGGCATTGACGTGGAGAGTAATTTATGGCTTTTTCTTTCACCGGAAGAGAAAGAACAGGATGAAAAGAAATTATCTCGAATTCAGCAGAAGATTATTCATACCCTTCGCAGTTACCCCGCCGGTCTTACAATAAAGAAATTAAAAAAAGAAATCAGGAAAAATCAGTTACATGAAGCCATAAAAACCCTTCAGGAACTAAAGCTCATCACCGTGGAGGACAGGCTGAAAAAACCGAACGTCACAACTAAAACAGAAAAGATCATCAATCTGACAAATAAATCCGCCTCTGATTCCAGGCTGACGGAAAAACAGAAAAAGATAATTGATTTTCTCAGCCGGCAGAGTGAAACTCCTCTCCCTGCCCTTTCCAGGGAATTCAGGAATGTCTCATCCACAATTCATAGTCTGGAAAAAAAAGGGCTCGTTTGCTCATTTTCAAGGGAAGTATACAGAAACCCGAGGATGGATCTTCAAATCGGCACAAAAAATGAAGCAAAAACCCTCACGGATGAACAACAGGCCGCTTTTCATGAAATTGCCGGGGGAATATCTTCCGGCCGGTATTCACCCTACCTTCTTCACGGAGTCACGGGAAGCGGTAAAACGGAAGTATATTTCAATGCCATTGAGGAAATTCTGAAGTTAGGTGGGAGTGTTATTTTTCTCGTACCCGAAATAGGCCTGACACCACAGCTACTGAGCAGGGTTAAAGAAAGATTCAATGACGACGAAGTTGCCATACTTCACAGTGGAATCTCGCAAAGTGAAAAATACGACGAGTGGAGGAGAATCCAAAGAGGCGAAGCAAGAATTGTTATTGGTGTAAGATCGGCCATATTCGCGCCGGTCAGAAATTTGCGACTCATCGTTGTTGATGAAGAACATGACGCATCCTACAAACAGGATGACCGCATGACTTACAATGCCCGCAATCTGGCAGTTGTAAGGGCAAAATTGAACTCCGCAACGGTTGTCCTGGGCTCAGCAACGCCGGAAATCCAGACCTGCTACAATGCCAGTGAAAGAGATTTCAGATACCTTCCCTTAACAAAAAGGATAGAGGGCAAGCCGCTCCCAAAGGTTGAAGTTATCGATATGAAAGAAGAAAGGGATGGTAAGGGAAATGTTCCGATTCTATCCCGATCTTTGAAAGACGCCATCCAGGATACACTGCAAATGGGGAAACAAACCCTCCTTTTTCTGAACAGACGCGGGTTTACAACCTTTGTATACTGTCTCGACTGTGGTCATATATTTAAGTGTCTGAATTGCTCTGTATCAATGACCCATCATATAAAAGATAACATGTTGCGATGCCATTATTGCAATTACGCTATCAAAGCTCCCCCCCTCTGTCCCGCGTGTCGCGGGTTCAGAATCAACAGTTACGGGGTCGGCACAGAAAAAGTGGAAGAAGAAATTAAGATTCTCTTCCCCCAGGCCAGGGTGAAACGCATGGATAGCGACACCACACAAAAAAGAGGATCATACGCAACAATACTGAAAGCCCTTGACAGGGGAGATATCGATATACTCATCGGCACACAGATGATTACGAAAGGACATGATTATCCAAATGTAACCCTTGTCGGCGTATTATCGGCGGATACTTCACTGAACATCCCTGATTTCAGGGCGGCTGAAAAAACCTTTCAGCTCCTCACACAGGTTTCCGGCAGAGGAGGAAGAGGAGATACCCCCGGCAGGGTAATCGTACAGACCTTTAACCCGGAACACTATGCCATAAAGCGTGCCCGTGAACATGATTTTCTCGGCTTTTACTCAGATGAAATGTCTCTGAGACAAGAGCACCGGTATCCTCCCTTTTCCCGCATGGTAAATTTTCAAATATCAAGCTTACAGAAGGATCACGCAATAAAATGCGCCAGAGAACTGGAGTCCATTGCCAGAAAACTTTCCCGTAATGAAAACATAGAAAAAAAGGTGAAAATCATGGGCCCGGCAGAGGCTCCCATTGCCAAAATCAAGGGGAGACACAGGTGGCATATGCTCCTGATGTGTGAAAACATAAAGACCCTCCATCAATTGACAAGAAACATACTGTCAAAAACCAGGCATACAGGCTCAACAATTAAAGTGGATGTTGACCCGATAAACTTTATGTAGGGTATAAACAGCATGGCATCGTGTAAATTATCAAACCGAAAAAGTGGCTTTTACCTGATAATATCAATGTGATACGCTCCGGATGTTTTTGACGCTCTTACATCCAAACGTCCCTACAAGGACCCTTATCCTGCCGAAGTTGCCTCTGAAATCATCAGGGAAGACCGTGGAAAACACTTTGATCCTGATATGGTAGATGTTTTTCTCGAAAATACAGATGAGGTTTTACAAATCAAAGCAGAAGTTAATTCATCCATTTAATGCCTGCCATAGCTGACAGGATACGGGATCAGACAGATGAATTTCAGGAAAGAATCAAAAGTGAATTACCCCTCACCCTTCCCTCTCCCCCAGGGGAGAGGGTATAATGCAGAAGCTACTAACTGTTTCGAAAAACGAATCCATTTCATTTGGATCATCTCCCGATTAGTTGAAGTTAATTAAGGCAAAATAAGTGCGTTATCTATAATTAATACCAGAGAGTTCAAGGGGTCAAGGATTCGAGGATTCGAGTGAAAGGAAGAAAGATATAGCAGGAAGTAATGAAAAAGATTCTCATAGTGGACGACGATTCATCTGTAAGAAGGCTGGTTGAGGCAACCCTCAGTCTTGAAGGTTACCAGATCATTCAGGCAGAAAGTGGGAAAGAGGCTACTACTGTTGCGAAAACTGAAAAACCTGACCTGATAATCATGGACGTTATGATGCCAGGGGAAATAGACGGGCTTGAAGCCACCCGGATCCTTAAAAATGACCCTGAAACCAGGGGATGCACCATAATCATGCTGACTGCTAAAGGCATGGCGGATGACAGGAAAACAGGTTTTGCTGCCGGTGCGGATGATTATTTTGTCAAACCCTTCAGTCCTCTTGAACTGATAAATAAGGTTGAAGACGTTCTCGGATAGTTAAAACTGATAGATTCGCAAAAAAGCTCTGTTATGCCGCTTATCGGCATCATAGCAAAAAGTAACTTTCACAAAGCATGCTTAAGGCCGATGAGGACATCGGCCCCTACAAACTGATAAACAAGGTTGAAGGTGTTCTCGGATAGTTAGATCTGACGGCTTCGTAAAAAGCTCCGCTATGCCGCTTATCATTTGCAGAGAGTTAATATCTCCTCTATAACTTCTTTCGTATAGTCCTTAAGGCCCCAGACCCGGGCAAGCGCATAAGCGTTTTCCGTAATCTTTCCGATATCCCCCTCAGGTATATTTCCCTCTTTAAGAGAGGTAGGACTCCCGATGGAAGCAAACCACGACTTCAGGGAATCTATGCCTCTAATTCCCTCACGCAATTCATCTGCCTCTTTAACTTTAAAAATCTCTCTGGCGAAGCGGGCGAATTTCAACGGATCTTTTTCAACGGCATATCTCATCCATCCGGGAAGCACAATCGAAAGCCCGGCGCCGTGCGCAATATCATAAAGCGCACTCAGCGAATGTTCAATCATATGAGCTGGAAGGCTTATCATGCCCATCCCTGCTGTTGTAAGACCGTTAAATGCCAGCGTGGCAGACCACATCATGTTGGCCCTTGCATCGTAGTCAGCCGGATCTTTCAGAATAGCCTCCGCGCTTTCCATTATGGTTATTATGAGACTTTCTACGAGCCTGTCCTGCAGCGTGCTCTTCGGTTCATTATTATTGAAGTACCCTTCAAGCATATGTGTAATCGCGTCCACGGCGCTGTAGGCGCTGTATTCCCGACTCAATGTGAAAAGCGCAGCAGGATCCAGAATGGATGTCCTGGGTTGTATAAACATAGATCGGATACTAAATTTCTGAGCCCTTTCTTCCCTGGTGATGACCGCCGCCGGATTCATCTCAGAAGCGCTGGCAGAAACAGTGACCACAGTTAAGATGGGAAGTGCATCCCTGATGCTTCTTTTGCGTGTAAAAAAGTCCCATATATCATGATCCGCCTTTACTCCTGCTGCTATCGTTTTTGCCGTATCAATAACGCTGCCCCCGCCAACCGCAAGTGCCACGTCCACTTCTTCGCGGCGGGCCAGCTCTATGCCTTTTAAAACATGAGAAAGAACGGGATTTGCTTTTACACCTGGAAATTCTACAACCGCAATACCTGCCTTTTGCAAGGAAAGGATAACTCTGTCATAAATACCGTTTTTCTTGATACTTTCCCGGCCGTAGACAAACAGCGCCTTTTTACCAAAACGGCGAACCTCTTTACCGATCTGCTCAATCTTACCGCCGCCGAAAATAATCTTCGTCGGATTTTCGAATACAAAGTCTTTCATGATGTGACTCCCTATATGAAGATTTTATCTCCCCGGTGCTTTGCCTTTTCATTTCAGTCTATACATTAGCTGCAGGATGATGTCAATGTTGCCTCAGGGAAACAGGAAAAAGTTTCTTTGACTTAATATTCATAAATATAGTATGTCCTCAGGCATTCATTGTGGGAGATCCCGGCCACCTGCATCTTCTCCGCCATGAAATATTTTCCGCCCTGCCTGTCTTCATATTTGAGATGAAGGCATGTCCCGGGAAAAAACATCTCTGAATCCGACACAAAGTTCACACAGGAGAACCGTTACATGGTAATCTACATCAAGCTGTTTCTCACCGCTGTGCTCTTCGGGGGTACATTTATCGCGGCAAGGATCGCTGCCCAGCATGTCGGACCTTACAGCGCCTCTTTCCTGAGATTTGCCGTGGCATCCTTTTTTCTTGTTTTATTTGCAGGGTTGGCCACGAACAAGTTGCCCCGATTAAGAAAGAATCAGATCATATCGGTTATCCTGCTTGGGCTGACGGGTGTGTTTGCATATAACGTCTTCTTTTTTTCCGGGCTAAAAACCATCTCGGCCAGTCGCGCATCCCTCATTATAGCCGCAAGCCCGGTGTTTATCGCACTTTTTGCTGCCACATTCTTCAAAGAAAAGCTGAGCATCAAAAATTGCGTGGGGATCTTTCTGTGCATATCAGGCGCCATTGTTGTGATCTCAAGGGGAAACCCCCTTATTATTCTGCAGGGAGGAGTGAGTTCAGGAGAACTGTACATTCTGGGGTGCGTTGCAAGCTGGGTAGCTTATTCGCTTATAGGTAAATCCACTATACGGGATGTTTCGCCTCTATCCGCAGTCACATACTCCTGCATTATTGGTGACCTCTTTTTATTTTTTCCAGCCTGCAGTGAAGGCATGTTCAGGGACATTGCCGGATACTCTGCTGCCGATTGGTTAAGTATCTTTTACCTCGGTTTTTTCGGATCTGTCATCGGATTTACATGGTTCTATGAAGGGATAAAAAAGATCGGCGCATCCAGAGCAGGGGTATTCATAAATTTCGTTCCCATAGCAGCAGTCATACTTGCCTATTTTATACTTGGGGAAAAGCCTGACCGGTCTCTCACGTCAGGCGCGGTGATCGTTATCAGCGGAGCATATCTGACAAACAAAAAAGGATAACGGCCCTGCCTTGTCAAGAGTGTAGGCCCGCTTACATTACAAAGAGGGCATCTGCCACCTTTGGCTGACCATCATTTCAGGTACAAGATCGGCACCGGTAATGACAATAATCCACAAAGCTGGAATTTTGTTTAAATTCCTCCCTTATTTTCGCAGGTTATCTTCAACACACATTATTAATTTATTAAGCGTTACCGGTTTGGCAATATATGGAATACCGCTTATAATCGTTTCTTCACTTTTCTTTATGACAGCAGTTAAAAAAACAATAGGAACATCTTTCAAATCGGGATCATTTTTAATCTGAGCTGCCACTTCGCCACCGCCCATATCGGGCATGGCAATATCCAGTAGAACAAGGTCGGGGTTAAATTTCCTTGCAATCGACAACCCCCGAGGTCCTCTGTTTTCCTCCATAACCTCGTATCTGCCGGTTTCCTCAAGGCTTAACTTCACCAAGCGTGTAAAGCTTTGCTCATCATCAATAACAAGTATCCTTTTTTTTGCCATTTCCATGCCTTCCTTTATGTTTTGAACATGACCGTTGTTTTGACACCACCTTCTTTTCGATTCATAATTTCAATCTTCCCCCCATGCGATTCCATGATCTTTTTTGATACAGCCAAGCCGAGACCCGTTCCTTTTCCCATCGGTTTAGTGGTAAAAAAGGGATCAAAAATCCTCATAATATCTTCTTCCGGTATTCCTTCTCCCATATCTTCAACTTCTGCGACAACCACGTTTTCACTAATTTTAAAGTGTCCTTTTGTCGTTATCTTCTTTTCATATGTCCTGACTTTCAGTATTCCACCGTCAGGCGACGCATGGATAGCATTCAGAAATATGTTAACAAATACCTGACAGATCCTATCTGTACTGAAACTCAATGCAGATAAGTCTCGAGACAGATTTTCCTCCAATTTGATATTTTTCTTTTCTAATTCATGTTTCACAAGGCTTATGGATTGTAATATAATATCATTGAGTTGACTCTCTTCAAAATCAACTTCGTTTATATAAGAAAACTCCAACAGATCTCTAACGATTGAATCGGCCCGATAAACGGCATCCTCCATGTTCTGTAAAACCATTTTTGAACTTTTATCCAGGGACGAAAAGCGATTTGATAAATATTCTACTCCCATCTGAATGGTCGCCAGGGGATTTTTTACTTCATGGGCAACCCCGGCTGCCAATATACCAACAGATTCCATCTTTGCGGCCTGAACCACCTGTAGTTGTGCCAACTTTAATTCTTCATGTGCCACCCGGAGACTTGCAAGGGTCTTATGAAGCCTTTCCTCCGTTCGTCTAAGCTCCTCGATTTCTCTCATGCGCTGCTCATTTTTCAGCGAAAGTTCGGCGGTACGTTCCCTTACCTGTTGTTCCAGTCCAATCTTTGCATATTTCAGGGTTTCTTCCATTTCTTTACGTTCGGTGATATCCCATCCCACCGATTGATATTCGATAATTTTGTTTTTATCATCGAATATAGCGTGATCCTTCCAGCACATCCAGCGTATCTTACCGCCGGGCAGAATTACCTGATGTTCATACGTGATGACCGGTGTCTCTGAACAGAGAGAGTTAATCCGCTGACGCACCATGCTCCGATCTTCATCTGGAATAAGCGGCATGAAACTGTGACCAATCAAATCCTCTTTTTTTTTGCCAAAGTAAGAACAGTAGGTTTCATTGACAAAGGTAATAGTTCCGTCTGGTAAAAATCGACAAATCAGTTCTGTCTGGTCTTCTACGATGGCACGATAACGTTTTTCACTCTTTCTTAATTCTTCCTCTATTTTTCTCTCTCTGGTAACTTCCCTTCCGCAGCCAACGGTGCCGATCATTTCTCCGTGTTCATCCCATATAGGAGCTTTATAAACATCTAAGTTAAGATATTCACCTTTAACATTACCGAATTCATCAAATCTCTCCGCTTTCCTGCTCTTCATGACAACAGAATCAGAGTCCGCGCATATCTCTCCAAATGTATGCCATTCCGGATCATCAGGATTGGCTTTTCTCTCTCTTTCAGCAAAAAACATATCTGTTTTACCAATCGGTTCATTGGCATCTTTTGCGTTAAGCAATTTTTCGCAGATAGCTTTATTTACAAAAATAAATTTTTTTTCCATATCCTTTGCCCATAGGAGGTCTGAAACATTGTCACACATAAGTCTTACCACGCGATAGAGATCTTTATAGAGTTCTTCATTTTTTCTGAGTGACTCCTCCGGCTTAAGCTGCTCTTTTGTCCCGGCTCTATGTTTCATCTTCAATCCCTCCAAAGCAGTTTACCTCTTCCATAACTATTATCTCGTCCCAAGCAGAACCAGCGATTCCCTTTCCACTCGGTTCTCGTATAATAGCTTCTGCTTCGATTCGACAGACAGACTCAAAATCAGGGGTGGCCTTTTTACCTACAACTTACACGCGACGGCAAACGCATCGGCAACGGCCTCTACTATCTGCCCCGGTTCATTGCACGATCCGATTATATGTAATTCAACACCGGATTGTTTGAAAAGATCAGCCCAATCCTTCTGACCCTTTAAACCGGCTGCAAGAACGACTGTATCGGCGGAAATTTCTCTCTCATTGCCATCCTGATCACGGACGACAACGGCCCCTTCCCTGACCTCAATAACCGTATTTAGAGTAAGTATGCCGACCTTTTTCTTAAGTCGCGACAGAAGACCCCAGCGTGTTGACGGACCTACATCGGTGGCAACCGATTTGAGCATTTCGATGACTGTCACCTTTTTGCCCTGATCGGCAAGATATTCTGCCGTCTCTACCCCGATCAAACCACCCCCGATAACAACAACATTGTCAAGTACGGAAGCATTCCCCTTCAAGAGATCCACTGCAGTAATTACATTCTTCCCCGCGATTCCGGGTATATCGGGTATGAGTTCTTCAGCACCGGTAGCAATAACAATTACATCAGGCTTTACCTGTTCAATCTTCTTCGGTGTAAAGGCTTCACCAAGCTTGACTTCCACAGGAAGGATCTCCATCTGATACGTGTAATAATCGATAATATTATTAAGTTCTTCCTTGTGAGGGGGAATAACGGCTAAATTGACCATGCCACCCAGTTTATCTTCTTTTTCCAAGAGTGTCACATCATGTCCGCGAAGAGCAGCAACACGGGCTGTTTCCATTCCAGCGGGACCGCCACCAATAATGACCACGTGTTTCTTCTGACTTGCGGGTTGAATAAGATTCTCTCCCTCACGACCCAATTCGGGATTGATGGCACATTTGATCTGGGCTTCCCGGTCTCCCTTCATGATAACTGACATAAGTTGATCAAAGCAATAACAGCAGGCCGTGCAACGTCGAATCTCACGTATGCGCCCTTCCATCGTCTTTTTGACGAAGTCGGGATCACACAACAAGGTTCTTGCAAGACCAATTAAATCTGCATCTCCCCTTGAAAGAATATCAGCAGCCACGTAAGGATCATTAATTCTTCCCACCGTGGAAATCGGAACATCAACCACCTTTTTAATTGCCGCAGCCATGTAGGAAAAGGCGCCCCTGGGCACAGACATGGGTAACATGGGTCGTGCCGCTTCATGCCACCCTGCCCAGATATGCAGTCTGTCCACACCTGCTTCAACCATCTTAGGTGCAAGAAGCTGAGAATCCTCAATAGTTTTACCACCTTCTACACCGTCTTCACCATCAAATTTGACACAAATATTAAAATCATCGCCCACTAAATTCCTTGTTTCTCTGAGAATGCTTAAAAGAAAAGTGGCTCTCTGGAGCGTATCTCCACCATATTTATCCTCCCGTTTGTTGGTTACGGCAGAAAGAAATTGGCTGATCAGATAACCTGAACATCCGCAAATTTCTACACCGTCGAAACCTGCCTTTTGTGCTCGAAGTGCAGCTTCGGCAAATGCTATGACCAGATCATCCGCTTCTTGTGTGGAGAGTTCCCGGGGAGTTTCACCTGTATATCTTGAAGCAATGGGAGATGGGGCAACCGATTGCTGACCGGTGTGGCGTCCGAAAGAGTAACGCCCGGCATGATTGAGTTGCGCAATGATCCTGGCACCTGCCTTTTGAACTGCCTTGACCATGGGAGCAAAAATTTCTATATCATCATCTTTTTCAAGAGATGGCTCACCGGTTATAACCGCCATGCCACTGGGATGAACGCGTATAACCCCCGTGGTAATGAGAGCTACTTCCCCTCTGGCCCTGGCAACCAGATAATCGGTAAATTGTTCCATATTAAATGTTGTCCCCATGGGCGCCATGAAAAATCGATTCTTCAGGGTCAGATTTGGCATCTCAAGTGGTTCAAAAAGGATATCTAATTTCTTGTCTCTCATGATTACTCTCCTTTTATTTATCCCGGTTTTACAAATGCTTTTTACTAATCAGAACATTATGTATACGAACCATTGCATCAAAAAATTACATAAGATCCCGTAAAAAGCGCTTTAAAAGTACCTTTTCCTCAAACTTAAACCCAGATAGTATTTCATCATTGGCTTTCTTTCTTTCTTCAAGGAGTTGTATCTTCATTTCTTCAGCTTTAGATGAAAGATAGATTCTAACAAACCGCCTGTCATCTGTATCAGATTTCTTAACAATCCACCCTGCTTCTGACATGCGATCCAATACACCAGATAACGTTGCGCTGTCCAAAATTAATCCTTTCCCAATTTCACTGGCCACAAGACCATTTTCAATCCAAAGAGATTCAAGAACTAAATGCTGTATCGGTGTTAAGCCATAGGGTTGAAGCTTTTTTTTAAAGTTGCCGTGGGCTTTCTGATAAGCCTTGGCTAAAAGAAATATAGTGCAATCTAAAATATCGTTCATGATCATATCCTTCGTATACGAACCATTATCTCACCCACCATGTCCTGTCAAGCATAATTTTTATGGATCACCTCCCGATTAGTTGAAGTTAATTAAGGCAAAATAAGTGCGTTATCTACCAGAGGGTTCAAGGGTTCAAGGGTTCGAGGATTCGAGTGAAAGGAAGAAAGATATAGCAGAAAGCGAAATAATGTTAAAGGTGCTGATAAAGTCTTTAGAAAAACAAACCCTTGAATCCTTGACCCCTGGAATCCTTGGACCCTCTTCTCCAACTAAATTGGAGAAGAACCATATACGATTCATCAAACCGATTAGCACAAAAAAGAATAAAGATTTTTTCTTGCATGGAAGGTTATTTTGCTCGATAATGGAGCTCGTTAAAAGATCCATTCAAGATAAATGGAGAATTAAAACGGATATCGTGTTTTTTAAGATATCAACTTCATAAAATATTCGGGAAAGGAAGAGGAAAACATGAATAACCCGATCGATAATTACTGGCAGATCAGGCTGGATGGGGTCAAAAAAGCACTGGAATCAAACAATTTCGAAGCATTTCTCGCAGGCAACAGAGATGAGGCCAAAAGAATTGTGCTGGAAGAAATTATCCCCAAAACGGAGGCAAGGAGCATTTCCTGGGGTGGCTCAATGACATTTGTCGCAACGGGACTTTATGGATTGCTTAAAGACAATCAAGATCTTCAAGTTCTGGATACCTTTGATAAGAGCATACCCCCCGAAGAGGTTCTTGAACGCCGGAGGCAGTCACTCCTGGCAGATCTGTTTATCACGGGAACCAACGCGGTGACAGAGACAGGAATGCTCGTTAATCTCGACATGGTAGGAAATCGCGTGGCAGCGATCACCTTCGGCCCCAAAAATGTGATTGTACTGGTAGGACGAAACAAAATTGTCCCTGATGTTGAAGATGCCATGTTCCGTATTAAGAACTATTCAGCACCAGTCAATGCCATGCGATTAGGCAAAAAAGTGTCCTGTGCCACTACATCCTACTGCGATGAGTGTGAAAGTTCCGACCGCATCTGCAATACTTGGACTATTACGGAAAAAACATTTCCTAAAGGCAGGATAAAGGTCGTTTTGATCAACGAGGATCTGGGATTTTAAAAGAGAAGCTTGATGGAGCTTTTTACGAGACCGTCATACATTAAAAACTTAAAAATCTACTTTCCCCTTTAAATGATCTATCCGATATGAGATTTTTTGCAGGGAATCATCCATATTCGTAAGAACTTCTATTGCCTCTTCTTTCACTTCATGTTCTTTACCGATCATCTCCATCATTTCCGATATATCCGTTGTAAAAATCTGAAAACGATCGAGTAACATATCATGAAGGTTATTCGAAGCCACGTCGACAAGTTTATAGATGTACTGAAACTTCAGGTTGTCCCTGTAGTCACCTAAATGAAAGACAATCGACCGCTCTGTTTCTCGCTTAATTTTCTTTAAACTGTCACGTAAAGCATAAATTTCCCCTTCTCTCTCATTTTTAATCGGTCTTTTGAATAATTTTTTTATAAATCTGGCAAAATTGTAATAACCGAGACGTATAACGGCTTCTGCACGAATCTTTGTGGTGTACTGGAGTGAAGAGACAAGGGGTGGCACACTGAGGCCTGCCATCCTCTTTATCGTATCCACATTAAAAGAAAATTCGCCCCCCAAATTATGCCCGGTTAATTGCACCCCCAGGTTTCTCAATGTCTCTTCATATCTGCGAAAGGTGTCGTTGACCATTGTATTGTAGGGACCGGCAATTTTATCCAACAGGTCGTTTATTTTTTTCTCCTCCCCCCGGACAAACTGGATCAATCGGGGGTTGATCGTTTCTGTCACAAAACGATCAAGGGTATGTTTGAACTCCTGAAAAACCATATAAACGGTTGCTGAAAAGCCCATTCCGTCAAGATCGTCTTCACTGTTCCGTAAATCAATATTATAGCTTCTTACAAATTCCCGAATATCTTTAATAATGTCACCGTAGCGTACATCCAGGAAGCGATTGATATCCGTTTCGAGCTCCCGCTTCGTTTTCTGCGATGCTCCTTCAAGAGTATCACTGATCATTGATTTTACCTGAGCCATCTGCTCCTGCTCATATTTGATTTTGTCAACAATCTCCCCGGCACCATCAGCATCCTTCGTGAGGATATCGCTATTTATCTTCACCCAGTCCCGGAGGCTGCTCGTCATAACGGCAAATCTTTCCAGGTGATTTTTCAGCAGAAGGTTAAACCGATCCCGTGTTAACTTCTCATAAAAATCTGATTTAAAACGTTCTCTTTCCCCATCTGAAAATTCCCTCAGTTCAGTTTCTTTCTCCCATTGCTGCGTCCTCAGCCTGTCTTTTTCAGAAATGCCGGCCTTAAGCTTTCTGAAGAGATCAAACAGTGTTGAAAAGGTGAAGATTTCCGGATCAGGTTTAATGAACGATATTTCCTCTCTTGCCTTTTCAACAAGAGATTTAAGGTTCTCAAGATCTTCATGTTCGTTAAAATCGCAGTTTAATACGAAGAAGATATTCTCCATAAGACCCATCTTTTTGATCATAGAGAGGAATTTGATATCCGCCTGACGTATTCCCGTCCTGCTGCTCAAAAGGTATATGATCAGATTGGTTTTAAGAAGGTAATCCTGGATCATTGCGAGGTGAAGAGGATTTGGAGAATCGCTGCCCTGGCAATCTGCAATTTCAATATTATCATCAAGGTTTTGACTTGCGGGTATCTGCAACTCCAGATCTCTCAGGTAAACGGCAAGGGAATCATCCCCTACAAAGTCCTTGTGCCTGATAAAGTCCGGCCCTTGAAATTGCCTGGTATTTGTTTCCCAGGAAAGTGTTGCCGCTATACGGTCGTATCCCTTTAAGTAAGAAGAAAGCAAGACAGCGTTTGTATCATGCGTATCTTGAAAAATCAGCTGATCGGCACTCAAGGAACTCAGCGCCTTCTTTAATTCACTTCGATCCTTTTCGCGCCTTATGTCAAAATGTCCGTCACCGGTAGTATGTTCAAGAGATGGGAAGAGAACCATTGCCTGCTCAATATCAGAATTCACCTCTTCCCATGTCTTGAAATCAAGAACGGCTTTTAACATTGGACCTTTTCTGACCCTTGTTACGATTGAGGTTACCACGCCGGCACCCCGTTTGAGATAATCACCCTCTAAAAGCGCATTGACAAACGTGCTCTTGCCCGACTTTATAGCACCTACAACAGCCACCCTTAATATATCTTCATTAATCTGTTCTTCAATGGTACGAGCCGCTTTTCCCCAGCCATCAAAGGGAAATGTGGATATGCCGGGAGTCAACTTTACCGTACCGAAGAGAGATGAGAATTCCCTGCTTATTTGAAGGAGATCTGTTTTTACAGACTCGAAAGAATTCATATATTCTTGCTCATTCCTTTTATAATTTTAGAGGTCTGCATAACCATTGTGAATTAACACGGAGTTGTATGGTAAATAACAAAACACTGATAAATTATCAATAAATAAGGATTGACGTTGTGTCAAGGATTATGCGTTTGAAAGAGTCAATTAAATGCAGATCTGATTTGTTCTATTTTCAGAGTGCCGGCAAATTCAAGACTTTTCAAAAGATAGTATGCTTCCGTATAATTGCTCGATTTCATTGATCTTACGAAGAACTGCTCCTTTCTGAATTGAAAACTGATGAGTGTCCATGAAATCTTTTAAACAGGAATTCCCGAGGGAAGAAATCTTCAGCTTGACTTTCATCGTTGTATCTGTATCTTCATAACAGACCCTTATCAGGAAATATTTCTATAAAATGAGTGGGAAGGTGTGACATGGCTTTTGATACATTACTTGAAGAATTAAAAGAGAGGAAAAATAAAGCATCGCGGCATGGCGGACCGGAAAAAGTCAAACGTCAGCATGATAAAGGAAGATTGACGGCGCGGGAACGAATAGATTGCCTCCTTGATCCCGACACTTTTGTGGAATTCGGCATGCTTGCCTGTTCGGATATGCCCGGCATGAAAGACAAAACGCCTGCAGACGGCTTAATCACAGGTTACGGCCTCGTTAATGGACGTCAGATCGGCATAATAGCCAGTGATTTCACCGTTCTGGCATCAAGTAACGCACGAGTCTATTCAAAAAAGGCAAAAAAAATAAGGGCTCAAGTCGTGGAAAAGGGTTTTCCCCTTGTCTGGTTAGGCGAATCCGGAGGAGGCCGGCTTCCCGATATTCAAGGTGCAGTAGGAATCGCCTCTCTGAGTGGTGAGGGAGGAAACAGCAAGTCTATCTTCCCACAGTACAGTAATATCCGCACAACGCCATGGATAATGGCGGTCATGGGGCAATGCAACGGAGTTCCCATGTGGCAGGCATGTCTTTCAGATTTTGTGGTACAGGTTAAAGGTAGTACTTTATCAGTTTCAGGAGTTCGTGCCTTGCAAAAGGCAATCGCGGCAACTTACACAGATGAAGATATGGGAGGGTGGAAGGTCCACGCCGAGATTTCCGGAATAACAGATCAAGTTGCGGAAAACGAGAAAGATTGTTTCAGGATCATAAAGGAATTTCTTGATTATATGCCCTCCAATAACAAGGAACTGCCACCGATACGACCTGTTCCAGAGGACTCCGGAAGAGAAATGGAGCATATCCTGGATATCCTTCCTGAAAAGAGGACTCGCGCTTACGATATGTATAAAATTATTAAAACCATTGTTGATGGCGGAAAAATATTTGATTTGAAGCCATTTTTTGGAAAGACCATCATCACATGTCTTGCCAGAATTGATGGGAATGTTGTTGGATTTATCGCCAACCAGCCAATAGTGAACGGTGGGGCCATGGGAATTGACGCCCTGGAAAAGATGACCGGTTTTATGTGTTTTTGTGATTCTTTTAACATTCCCCTCATATTTTTACACGACACACCCGGATTTATTACAGGCAAAGAAGCGGAACACAATAAAGTGGGAGCCAAGGTCACGGTTGCGCTGGAAGCTCTTGCGCAGGTCACAGTCCCGAAGATTTCAATTATCATAAGGAAAAGCTATGGACAGGCAATGTTTAATATGTGCGGTCCAACTGCGGGACCAGATTTCATCGTCGCCTGGCCAACGGGAGAAATTGGCTTTCTGGAACCTGAGATCGCGGCAGATGTCACTTATGGTGCTTTGCCTGAAGAAAAACGGAAAGCGCTAACAGAAAAGATGATCAGAGAGGGAGCTCCCTATCCTTTAGCCGAGGAGTACTACATAGATGACATCATCGATCCAGGGGAAACCCGTGGTTATCTCACTCAAATACTCAATATGATACAAAATTCTGAAGGCGGAGGTATGGGAAAACATCTTCTCGCAAACTGGCCGACTAAGTTTTAACCCACTCAAGATACCGCCTGATCGAGTAAATGGCGTCCTGTATCGTTGCGTAAACTGGAAGCCCTGCATCTCTGAAGGAAGAATATATGGAAATCCTTGCCTTCTCCATCCCGATATTATCTTCGGTAAATTTGGATAAGACAGGAACGACTGATTTCCCCGTACTATTTGCTGCTTCGATTATGGCATGCGGACCGCTCTCAATCTGGTCGCTTTGAAACGTACTGATATAATCAATAGAAAAATATGGGATTATTACATCGATACCTTTATCCTGCCCCAATGCCTTGATCGTATGGGCCATTACGTTAAAATCAAAACCATACATTCCGAGGTCCACGGGATTTACTGTCGAGGTGTTGACCTCATCAATTTTCTCACTTATTATCTCCTGCGTTGTCTTCTGTAACTCTGGCAGAGACAAACCCGCAAGGATTGCAAGATCTGTGAATGAAACAGCAGCGCCTCCGCCTGCACCCAGAAACCCCATCCGCGTACCCTTCGGTGTTTTACTTGATGAACCTATTAGAGCAAGATCAAGGAGCTGCTCAAAATTTTCAACCAGGATGCCTCCGTGCTGGCGAATTGCAGATGCCCAGATCTGGTGATCGCTTGCCAGTGCTCCTGTATGACTCGCCGCTGCCTTTGCACCCTGCTTTGTCATGCCTCCCTTCAGGATAGCAACGGGTTTGGTTTCGGTTGCCTCCTTCAGTGCCTTGAGAAACGCTCTGGGCTCTTTAATATCCTCAACATAACAGGCAATGAACCGGATCTTTTTATCCTTTGCAAAGTATTCAAGATACTCTTCCGCCCTGATATCAATCTGGTTCCCGTAAGATACAACCTTATTCAAACCGATCTTACGCGATATGGCCATACTGACAAAGTTACTCGTGGCCCCTCCTGACTGACTGAAAAAAGCAACATCACCCGGAATGCTTGACTTCACGGCAAAATTAAAACTTACCCCTGCCTCTGGCGAGTGAATCCCTATACAGTTGGGTCCAACAATCCTGATCCCACCTTTTCTTGCCTCATCGACAAGTTCGAGTTCAAGTGAATTATTTCCCCCTTCACCAAATCCGGATGTATAAAAGTGCAGGAATTTTATCTTTCTCCTGGCTGCTGCCTTTACAACTTTCAGAGATCTTTGCGCAGGTGTTCCAACAATCGCCAGATCAATACCCTCCGGAAGATCATCGATAGATGGATAAGCCCTTACGCCTTCAATTTCCTCGTAGTTCGGATTGACCGGGTAAAGTTCCCCTTTAAATCCAACCATTTTTAATATCTGGAAATAGGGCAATTTTACCCCACTTAATTTTGGTGATGCGCCGACTACGGCAATGCTCTTCGGATAAAATAACCTGTCAAGACTCATTTGCACCCTCCCATTCGTAGATAAATAACCGGATTCTTATTGCTTGAAATGTCATCTCCCGTCAACCAAAAATATCAGGAATATAAAATGTGATAGTCTCGTAAAAAGTCGAAATATGCATAATTTTGTCATTCCCGTGAAAACGGGAATCCAGTCTTTTCAAGTAGTTGCAATACGTGAGATTGCTTCGCTCCGCTCGCAATGACGGTATTTTCGATTTTTTATGAGTGCATCAAATTTATTAAGCATTAAGATTTCTCGCTTTGCTCGAAATGACAAAAAAGGAATTGCGACACAATCTCCCAGGGGAGGGGGAATTTGACTTTTTACGAGTGCATCAAAAGTGATTAGAGTAATCCCAGTAATCTGCGAAATCTGTGGATTAGATTTTCATTATTGACAAATAATGATTTTCCCTTCATAAGCTTCCTGTAGCAAGACGAGAAAGGAAAAGGCATGACAATTATTGAAGATGCCCTGGAAAGGGGCGTAAAGACACTTTCCGAACACGAATCAAAATTTTTTTTAGCCAAGCATGGAATTCCCGTGACTCAGGAAAAGGTGGTCGGAACCGGAGACGACGCGGTTGCCGCGGCTGCTGAAATCGGCTACCCGGTGGTTCTCAAAGGCTCAGGTGAAGAGCTGAGTCACAAGACCGAGCTTGACTTGATAGTTATGGATATAAGGGACGAGAATGATGTTCGAAAAGCTTACAAAAAAATAACTTCCAACCCGGAAGCCCCCGTCAGGGAAGTCCTCGTACAGCAGATGGTAAAGGGGGATCGCGAACTTGTAACCGGCCTGACGCGGGATGCTCAGTTCGGGCCCTGCGTAATGTTTGGTCTGGGCGGTATTTTTACCGAAATCCTGGAAGATATTTCCTTTCGCGTCGCCCCCTTGAGCCGGGAAGATGCAATGGATATGATGGAAAGTATCAGGGGCAAAAGAATTCTGGATGTTGTTCGCGGAAAGCCCCCGGTTAACCGCGAGGTCATGGCCGATATTCTAATTTCCATAGGCCAGATCGGAATGAATTATGATAAAATACAAGAGATTGACATCAACCCCCTCAAAATACTGGACGGCAAGCCCATTGCAGTTGATGCACTGATTGTTCTTGGATAATTAAAGAGTAAGAGACCTTTGCACAACGTCCCCTTTTGACCAATTTCTGCGTCAGCCTCAAATGATTCTTGAGACCTTTGCAAAATGCTTACTTTCGTTCAAGTTCAAGGAAGGTGAAAATTTTAACGGTTCGACTGAGCTCGCCGAAGACCACAGGAATACACTGAGTATTTCGAGGATTAAAATTTGAGCCTGACGCAGAAATTGGGCGAAAGGAAGTGTTTTGCAAGAGTCTCTTCTTTTAAGCGGGCAGAAAGGATATATTTGTCTTAAACCTTGCCGGTTTCCGGTGCCATGTTTTCTTTGTAGTATTGATAATACTCAAATACCTTTTTGATATAGTACCTGGTGGCCTTGAATGGCGGGACACCCTGATATGTCCTTACCTTTGTGCTGCCGGCATTATAAGCTGCGAGAGCCAGCCTGGTATCTCCACCAAACTGATCCATAAGCTGCCTGAAATACCTGACACCACCTTTGATATTATGCTCCGGGTTGAAGCTGTCTTCAACACCAAGCGCCTTTGCGGTTGTTGGCATCAACTGCATGAGACCCTTTGCCCCCCTTTTAGATACCGCTTGGGGGTTAAAACTGGATTCGGCCATAATGATGGCCTTTACGAGGGCTGGATCAACATCGTTGAGATCTGCCGCTTTTTGTATAATCGAGTAAAATAAGACTTGGGATTTCCTGACATCTACGGACACTACATTGTTTTTCAGAGCATAATCAGTGTTCTCCTCCGGTAGAGCTTCATGAACCACGGATGGATCAACCCCTGCATGGGTATCAGTTCGACCCTGATAACGGGGGGAGAGAAAAACCATCAGCATCATTACAACAACACATATCCAGAGTATCAAAACTGATGACTTCGGATATGTGGGTGACTCTTCATTCATTATTGCTACCTTTAAATACTCCAATTTTTCAGGAACCCTGCATATAGCAATAAAGATTTTGTGTCAAGTAAAAACCTGCTACACATTGTGATTCAAAAGAGAAAAAAGTAGCATCCTATCCTCCCTTGTGTTAGGCAGGGGAGAAGAGGAAATAGGGAAAATAATAGAGATCTGATTAAATTTCGCACAGACACCTTTTTATGCCTATCGTCATTTCAAACAAAAAAATAGCAGAGTATTTTGTAGCGTCATGAAATTAACGATTTTCTCAAGATTAGTAATCGGTTATATCATTATACTTTCTATGGTTGTAATTGCCAACATTTATTCCATGTATCTGCTGGGAAATGTTAACGAGGTTACCCGTTCCGTATTGGAGGTTGACAATCGTATGCTCGACCTCCAGAAGAAGCTTACCGATTCCATGTTTACCCAACTGCGCTATGGAAAAAAATCTATCGTTATGAAGGATTATACACTCTATGATCAATTCCTGGCAACAAAAGCCGATTTTGACCGTAACCTTGAAGAGGCTTTTCTTATTGCAGATTCTGTCAAGGTTCAAAATCTGCTGAATAGAGTGAAGTTATTTCACCATCGTTATCAATCCCTCGTTGGTGAAGGAATAGAAAACATGAAATCGGAACGACCCTACGATCAGCAACTGTATAAAGAGAAAGAAGAGAGTGAAATAAACAAAGCAATTGATGGGCTAAAAGAACTTGCAGATTATAGCAGAGAGAATATTTTTACCAAGATTCAAAAACTGGATATGGCCGCAACTAAGTCATATTCCGTAGCACTTGCCATGATCTCAGTTACACTCCTGGTAGGAATTCTGATATCTGTTATAATAACCAGGAACATTACCAAATCTCTTTCAGACATGAAGAAAAAAACTCAAGAAATAGCCTCGGGCAATTTTGATGTTTCCCTTGAGCAGTCATCCCTGCCTGAAATCGACGAATTGACCGGCGCTTTCAATATTATGTGTATGCGTTTGAAAGAAGTAAACAAAATGAAAAATGAATTTTTTTCAGTCATGTCCCATCAGCTTCGGACCCCCCTCTCCTCCATTCAAGAGGGCACAAACCTTCTGCTTGAAGGAGTAGGAGGAAATATTTCCGAAAAACAGAAAAGGCTTTTAAACATTATAGCGGAAGAAGAAAAACGCCTGATCAATCTTGTTAATTCCATTTTGGATCTATCCAAAATGGAAGCCGGCATGATGACGTACAACTATGAGGAGAAAAACATTGCATATTTAATCAAAGACCCCCTTGTTGAAATTTTGTCCCTCGCTAAGGCTAAAAACATAAAGTTTAAAGTTGACATATCAAACGAACTTCCGCCTATAAAGATGGATCATGAGATGATAAGCAGGGCGATAAGAAACCTGACAGGGAATGCCGTAAAGTTTACTCCCAATGGCGGCCTCATAGGAATATCCACACATTTAAATGATCAATGGATAGAATTTTCAGTATCGGATACGGGCCCCGGCATCCCTGAGGAAGATTTCTCAATAATATTTGACAAGTATCGTCAGTCAGAACTTCCCGATAATAACAAACAAAAAGGGACTGGGTTAGGTCTGGCAATTGTTAAGCACATAATCAATGCACATGGAGGAAAAGTTTGGGTCGAAAGCACAACGGGAACTGGAAGCACTTTTATCTTTGCATTACCAGTTTAATCATAGCACTTTATTGTATTGGCTGTACAACCTTGATGAACCTGGAGAGAAAATTAGAAGCCCGGGATCACCTGTATCGCGGTGAGAAGCTTCTTGAACAGGGAAACCTTAAGCTATCCCTCCAGGAACATAAAAAAGCGTTGTCCTTGCTTGGACATATGACGCCGGGCGACAGAGTCCTTTTTAATATGGGGATAATATATGCTCACTTCGGCAATCCTGCAATGAATTACAAAAAACCCCTTGTGTGCTTCAGGAGGCTTACAAAGGAATTCCCTCAAAGCCCCCTGGTTGAACCAGCCAGAATCTGGATAGAAGTGCTTACGGCTGTTGGGAGAAAAGAGGTGTCTTATATTAAACTGCCCAATACTAAGAAAAAAGAAAAAAAGAAGATGACGCCAAAACAAATCCAGGAACCTGACTATTTGTATCTTGGCAAAAAACTCCTTGATTTGGGAGATTTTAAGGGATCACTTGAGGAAAATCAAAAAGTTTTATCCCTCTTCCCCAAAACCCCCCCAGGGGACAGTGCCCTTTTTAACATGGCATTGGTATATGCCCACTATAATAATCCCGACAGGAACTATAAAAAGTCTATTGCCTGCTTCAAGAGACTTACAGAGAAGTTCCCAAAAAGTACGTTGCATGAACAGGCAAAGATATGGATAGAAGTGCTTGAGACTATGGAAAAAGCCAAGCAGGTCGATATTGAAATTGAAGAAAAGAGGAAGGAACTCACAAGATGAGACCTTTGCAGAATGTTCAATTTTGTTCAAGTTCAAGGAAGGCGAAAATTTTAACCGCAGGAATATATTGGATATTTTGAGGATTAAAATTTGAGACTGACGCAGAAATTGGGCAAAAGGGAACGTTATGCAAAGGTCTCAAGATAGGGAATGTTATGAATATGAGAAGGATACTCGTCGTAGATGACGATAGGAATCTTTTAGAATTGATAAAAATAAGGTTAGAATCGGCTCAATATGACGTTGATTCGGCAATGAATGAAGAGGATGCCGTTGAGAAAGCCCGGAATCAGGTTTTTGATATTGCCATTATCGATCTGCATCTGATCAATAAGAGTGGCATCACACTTATGGAAGAGATCCACGCCATAAATCCGGAGATGCCGGTAATTATACTGACGGCATATGGAACGATTGAAAGCGCCGTAGAATCGATGAAAAAAGGTGCTTACAGTTATCTTACCAAACCATTTGATGCACGTGAACTACTGCTGCAAATTGAGAAAGCCCTCGAGAAACAAAAACTATCAACTGAAATCAGCAGGCTGAAAGGACTGTTAACTGATAAATACGATTTTTCGAATATCGTGGCACGAAGCGAAAAAATGCAAAGAGTTCTTGAGCAGGTTCTTCGCATAGCCAGAACCGAGTCTACTATTTATATTTATGGAGATAGCGGTACAGGCAAGGAGCTTGTTGCAAAAGCCGTTCATTTCATCAGTGAACGGAGTGATAAAGCTTTTGTAGACATAAACTGTGCTGCCATTCCGGAAAGCCTCCTGGAAAGCGAGCTTTTTGGTCACGAAAAAGGGGCATTTACCGGAGCTGTCAGGACGCGGGGAGGGCTATTTACACAGGCCAACGGAGGCACCATTTTTCTCGATGAAATCGGAGATATGCCCTTGTCTATCCAGGCTAAGCTGCTGCGGGTTCTTCAGGAAAGGCGATTCTATCCTGTTGGCGGCAAGGAACCGATCGAAGTAGATGTCAGGCTTATTGTCGCTACCAATAAGGATCTTGAAGAAGAAGTGAAGAAGGGGCGTTTTCGCGAAGATCTCTTTTATAGAATTCATGTCATTCCAATTCACCTTCCTTCCCTGAATGACAGAAAAGAGGACATTCCTCCTTTGGTGGATCATTTTTTAAAGATCTTTACAAAGGATATGAATAAAAAGATAAAAGGACTGACTCCTCAGGCCATGCAAATACTCATGATGAAGGATTGGCCCGGGAATGTGCGCCAGTTGCAAAATACAATAGAGTATGCCGTAGCTATGGCTCAGGAAGATTATATCACAGAAGATTTATTGCAACACCAAAAGGAAATATCTGATGATGAGCTGAAACCCCTAAAGGAGGCCAAGGCAAACTTTGAAAAGAGTTACATCATACATCTTCTGGAAACGACCCAGGGTAATGTCAGTCAAGCTGCTAAAATGGCAGGAAAATATCGAGCCGATTTCTATAACCTCCTCAAAAAATATAATCTCAAGCCCATAGACTTCAAAAAAAAGTAGTTGTCACGATCAATGAACTACACAGGGGAATCTTTTAAAGGCGTAATTGAACAGGAAATATAAATCTTAAATTCATTAATGGAGGAAATAATATGACAAGAGTTCATTATTTGGCGGTTGTCGTGATCATTGCAATCATAACATTTTGTATGTTCATGATAGTTCCTGCCTACGCCCAGGAAGCTGCCGGACTGAAAGTGGAATACGGGGCTATCTGCCGGAATGTGGTGAATTATGAGGCCGTAGAAGGTGGAATCAGTTTTCCAGCTTCAGTAGAAAAGCTTTATTGCTTTACGAGAATTGTCGGAGCCAGCAACCCAACAGAGATCACCCATGTCTGGTACTATGGCGATACGGAGCGTGGCCGGGTTGTCCTGGCTGTGGATTCCTCCAACTGGCGGACATACAGCTCAAAGGTGATACAGTCCCATGAGGTTGGCGCGTGGCAGGTGGTTGTACTTGACTCATCTGGCAACGTCCTGGAGAGTTTTCGCTTTGACATAATTCAGGAATAACCACAAAAAAGGATTTTTATCTATTTTGAGGGGACAAGAAGATACTTGTCCTCTTGCGTTCAGCATTCTCTCCATGCAGTAATGCCTGCCACATATAATTTGCCAGAAATATTATCCTATCATTATACTCCATCCATGATTCAGCATTTCAGCTTGACCATTTCATCAAACAGATGCTAAGAATTTAACAATCATTTCATTCAGAGGCTTGCTGAATTCACTCCCCATTTCCAGACAAAGGGGTTATACTATGTACCGTCCATTTCAGTTATTGCAGGCCATGAGGTAATTGTACAGAGCTACGCCAGGGTGACAAAATCAAAGTTAAATTTATCATAATGATATGGTATATATAAATAAATTTATGAAAGGAGAAGACAGATGGCAGCAATTCAGCCAAAGGGTGAGAAAATGCAGCGGGCGATAAAGTGGATTTCGAGCAGATTAGAGGATACTGAAAAAAAGAAACTTTCAGTACTCATTGAGGAGGCATCCCGGGAATTCAATCTCTCGCCCAATGAGGAGGAATTCCTCTTTTCTTTTTATACGAAGGGAGATTGATGATCTTGCGAAAAGTCCTCATTGGACGGCAAGGTAATCCTGTCAAGGCGGGACCAAATTCAAGGCGCGCCCTTCAGCAGGCTCAGGATAAACTCACCTGAGGAATGAGGCAAATAATGGGCCGATGAGGGCATCGGCCCCTACAAACAACCTACACCAGAATATGCAGGGCCTGTTCTCTGAACAGGTCAATGCTTTATGTCTGAATAGTGTCCGGAAAAATCAACAAATTATATCAAATTCGGTCAAACGAGTTACCTGGAAGTCAAGATTGTTCCCTCTCCCTCGATGGGAGAGGATTGGGGTGAGGGTAAATACAATGCTGTTTCGAGACCTTTGCAGAATGTTCAATTTTGTTCAAGTTCAAGGAAGGCGAAAATTTTAACCACAGGAATATATCGGATATTTCGAGGATTAAAATTTGAG
>Ga0209121_10001134_pt1 | contig 27900 bp, 24 predicted proteins | sample Cruoilmetagenom3_FD_187292 | JGI IMG/M metagenome (GOLD analysis project Ga0209121, IMG submission 187292) | Oil polluted marine microbial communities from Coal Oil Point, Santa Barbara, California, USA - Sample 3 (SPAdes) (version 2) | ecosystem: Environmental > Aquatic > Marine > Oil seeps ...
ATTTAATTAAAAAAAAAAAAAGGTGAAATTTATGGTTATTGAAGAATCAATTTATAAACTATTTAAAAAAGTTGGAAAGCATTTAGTTAGGCATGGTTACAACACATCTCATTCAGGAAATATCTCCATTCGAAGTGGAGGGAAGATTATTATTAAAAGAAGATCTGCTATGCTTGGAGATTTAGAAGAAGAAGATTTAGTTGTGTGTGATTTAAAGGAAGAAGATTCAAGTTCACTTATCGCCAGTACTGAACTTGGAGTTCACAGAGCAATCTATTTAGAAACAGACGCTATGGCGGTAATTCATGCCCATAATCCTTATAGCGTCGCTTTATCGTTAATCGAGGATGAAATCACATGTATAGACGCAGAAGGATTTGCTCTATATAAGAAAATCCCTATTATTGATGTTGAAATTCCAGCTGGCGCATATTACACTTCGATAGAGGTTCCAAAAGTACTAAAGAATTATCCATTCGTCATTGTACGGGGCCATGGTATTTTTGCTAAGGGTATGACCTTAGATGATGCTTTGCAATATGTTACTGGAGCAGAACAATCTGCAAAGATACGTTATTTAACGTTATTAACTGGTAAACCATTATTACGAGATTTTTCAAAAGAAAAGGATTTTTCTCAATGGTAAATTATCTATTTTTCTAAAATTAATAATTGTATCAAAATATTGTTCTTAAAATATTTATTAGTCTACTTTTAAAAAATTCTTTGATTTTTCAACTTATTTTAATAGGATATTGCCCCATATCTTCTATAATTTTATAATACGCTAGAAAATTATTCAATTTACACGAGGATGTAATTGAATGCGAAGAAGAAATAATATGTCCTCCATCTATTGATATATTTTTTAGTAAATATTTTACATATTCAGAAGTATCTTTTATTGTTCCATGAGTTAATAGCGGTATTGGAACATTACCAATTAAAGTTAATTTATTTCCAAATTTTTCCTTAATTTCAACAATATCATTGCCAGCAGCCTTTTCTATTGGATGCAAAGCATCGATTCCAGCATCTATTAAATCAGGAATTAATTCCATAATATTTCCACACGAATGCATCATTATCTTTCCATCTAGTTTATGTATCTTATAGCAAAACTTCTTAATTATAGGTTTAAATAGTTCATTAAATAAAGCGGGTGAAATAAAACTCCTACCCTTATAACCTAAATCATTCGTTAGATAAAGGTATTTTCCGCCATTTTCTATTACTCTTTCAGCAGTATATATAGCGTAATCACTCAGTTCTTTTAAAATTCTTTTTATAAAAGATTTCTCTTTGATTAATAAACGAAAAAAAGTGTTAAAACCAAAAATTTGACAAAGCTCTTCAAACGCACAAGCCCCATATATATTAAAAACGGGTACGATATCTAATTTTTTTGATATTTTTACAGTTTCTTTAACTAAAAACCAATTTGCTGAATTTTCTGTATCAAAATGCAAATATTTTTCCCAATCAACTGAGGAGCGTAAGAAACCATTCCTGGTATGAGCACCATCAGGACTTGTTCTCCATACAGTGTATCCCCCAGGCCCTTTAATTACCCTATTTTCTTCTTCAGCATAAAAATCCTGAAATATTTTATCTGTAAACACCATAGGGATACCTGGGAATGTGAGATACATATCATAATTAAATTTCCTATGAAGTTCACTAACTTTTTTTGGAAACACTTTTATAAATGGCTGCAAAATTTGATTTTTCTTTAGAATTATCTTAAATAAATTATATATTGCCGGATATTTGCGAAATAAATTAATATTTTTACCAGAAAATGTTAAAATTCCTGTTCCAGCTTGTTGACCGTTGATTATAGGATTCAAATCAGGAATTTCAATTGAACCTTCATATTTAGGGACCCTATCTGGGATTTGGTGATTAAAAGCTGCTTCTATCCTTGTAAAAGAATTCCACTCTTTCATAATAATTTCCTTTTTCTATTTGATTCTAAACATTTTTAGTCTTATATTTATTCGGACTCTTCAATTTCTAATACCATCTACCACCATCTAACAAGTTGACCTGCCTTTTTAGGTGGATTTTTAAATTCCCTTTTATTAATAGATTTTAATTTTGATGTCATAAAATTCCTTTAATTTACTAATCAATTAATTAAAGCTACATTTTTTAATATATTTTTAGCAAATAATTTTGCTATACGATCTATACCCATCTTGAAAGCTTAAATGATAATAATAAATATAGAAAAAAATCTTTTTTTCAAAGAGTAAAATTAAAAATCAATAATTACTTTAATCTAATTCATTCAAGAGAGTTTTAAGCTCTTTTTTAATTCTGTTTAGTGCAAATATTCGATATTCTTTGGGAGTTAATTTAATTGAAAATAGGCTAATCGGCTCAGTTATTTTTGGTTCTAAATTAAGATTTGCTTCTACAGTTGCTATTCCTATAACTAATCCGAACAAGTAATAAAAAATTTTAGTAGCATCTATATTTTTTATCTTTTTTTCCCTTAACGCTTTAGAAGCTTCAATTATTCCAAATTCTACTACAGGAATCGGTCTATATTTTTCTTCAAACGGGCCTACTTTTTTTGATGAGGGTGCTGAAATTAAATACATTATCTGGAATCGGGCAAAATCAACACTGGCAAATTCTAAGAAGAATTCTACCCATTTTGAAAAGAAATTAAAATATGAACCTTTATTATCATTAAAAATTTTATCTAAAGACTCATTATACTGTCTACAATATTTCATGCGAATAGCCATCCAAAGCTCTCTTTTGCTTTGGACATAATTATAAAGATTCGCCTGTGTCATATCCAATTGTTTTGCTAAAGCTCGCATCGAAAAACCATGAGTACCATATTTAACAAATAATTCAATTCCCCCATCTAAAATTTTTTCAAACTTAGCAGCTTTTTTTTCAGGTGAACGTGCTCTTGGTTTTTTAATTCTTCTTTTAATTGTTCTTTTTTCTTTCATTTAAATAAATAAAATTTAATTTTTCATTATATATTTATCGCAAATAAAATATATACTTGAAATAGTTGTATCGATTTAATCTACTTTTCTGAATAATAACCTTGAATTTAAGAATAAGGAAGATATTTATTTAATATTATTCGAATATACTCTTTATTAAATAAGGGATTGGAATAATTAACTACATCCAAATCAAATTTTTGCCTTAAGTTATTATACTATTATTTTTTAAATTAAGACGAAGTAAATTAGATGAAAAAACAACATTTAAATAAATTAACATTAATAATTTATAATAAATTAACATTAATAATTTAAAAAATTAATAAAAAACCATAAGGAATTATAATGGTAAACGCTAAAGGAATAAAAAATTCTTATATTAGGTTCTTTATGTAATATGTTTAAAAAATAATAAAGTTAAAAAATTAAGAAATATTTGGATAAAGATGATTTTTCAAACTGATTCAGAACTTCTACTTGCTGCGATACCTATTCCGATAATAATATGTGTACTTTATTTCATCATAGGATTACTATTTCTAAGAAAATTTTTTACTATAGAGAAAGGGATTCTCCAAAGAGAATCGTATTTCTGTTTTTCTCTATTTTTTATATTCCTTGGAATAGGAAAATTCTTTGCCATTCTTTTCAATTTTATATTGACACAATTTAATACAGATTTATTTGTACAGCATTCACTTTGGTTCCGCTTGACAATTGTGAGTGATTTGATTGCATATGGTTTTTGTATCTTCATTATTGAAAAATTTATCTTTCAAGGAAAGACAAAAAATCTCTTTACATTGTATATTAGTATTTTTGCAATTTATTGTTCTTTTTTCCAAACTCTGAATAATACTAGTGATTTTTCTTTGATGTTAACTTTTCAACAATTAGGAATAATGATTCCTACTTTAGTAATAGGAATCGGTTATTTGGTAATATTTTTTAAAATCCCTGGAAAAAGTTCTAAAAGATCTTCTCTAATGGTAGTTATTGGATTATTATTAGTAGCTATTTTTCCTTTAATATTTTTAGTAATGGGGGGTACAGAATCAGCAATAGTAGTAGATATTACTTCACTTAATAGTTTTTTAGTTTATTTAAACCATTTTAAGAATATAACAAGTTCAATTCTTATTGCCATAGGTATGATAAAATTACATATCCCCAAATAAAATAATACAAATAAAATAAAAAAATAGGAAGATAAGAATGGATGAGATACAATATAAAAAATATTTTAGATTACTTTTTATCACATGTGTTTTTTCTGCTGCGATAGATGGATTTTTTTCATTTGCTTACACAGGGTTATCAAATATTATTCCAAGGTATTTTGGAATTTCAGATACTGAGTTATTTTTCTTCTCTATGATGGCCGGGATAGGAGGAATATTAAGTATAATATCAGGGGCTCTAGCTGATAAAATTGGGCGAAAAAAAACTATGCTCTTAGTAAATTTTTTATTTCTCTTTGTAATAATTCTCATTTCAATTTCAAATATAATAAATACGCCTTTGTTTTTCTTAATATGGTTTTTTATATGGAATTTCATTACCCTCTCTGACATTTGGGCAATTCCATTAATAGATGAATCTCCACCAGAAAAAAGAGGTAAAATTCAAGGTATTGCAGTAATGGTTTCTGGGTTGAGCTTATTACCTATTGCAATTTTTGTACTTTTTGCTACCCTCGATAACTGGCAAATAATTTATTATTTTGGTCTTATTATTGTTATCCCAGGAATCTATTTAAATTTTAAAATGGATGAGTCGAAATCATTTTTTTATAGTGATGCAAAAGATAAAGAATTATCAATTAAAAGTAATTATAAGGAATTATTCAACAAAGAAAATCGAACCACACTTATAATTGTTGTATTTATGGTATTAAGTTCAGCGCTAAGTACAAGTACAGGTCAATACGATGTAATTTTTATGACTAATGTTAAACTATTTCCACAGCCTTTAGTTTCTTTAGTTTTTCTTTTATCGTTTCCGTTACCAATAACAATTTATTTAGGGTTGATTGTTTCGGAAAAGATTGGAAGGAAAAAGGCAATAATAATTTTTACATCATTAGCTCTATTATTTAAGCTCATTTATACCTTTTCATTTAATATTCCAATTGTAATTATCAGTTATCTATTAAAGTTATTCATGAACTTTTGCAATAAAGGAGTAATTGGATTGTTTATTTCTGAATTATTTCCTACAAGAATTCGTGGGACTTCCGCTGGTTTTTCCAAGAGTGTAAGTAAATTATCATTCTTTATAACCCCTCTTTTTGGAGTGTTAATATTTATGATTATAGGAAATATTGATTATAATAGTTTATGGCCATTTTTTGAATTATTAGGTGCCGATCCATCAACTATAGTTTCTGGAGTTTCTGATTATGGATTACAAGCCTTTTCATACGTGTTCTTGTTTGTTACTGTAAGCTTGTTTGATATTATTATAATACTAGTAATTTTAGTTGGTAAACCGACAGAAACAGCTGGAATAGATTTAAGAAAACTACATAGCGCTAATGAAATGACTGAAAATGAAACCTAAAGAATGTAATCGAGAGAGATATTTAATAGATAAAATCAAAGCATCTACTTTAGAGGGTAATCTTCTTAATTCTCCTGTAAATCGCGATTTACGTATTTATCTTCCACCGGGATACTATGATAATGAAGAAAAAAGATATCCCGTAATTTATTTTCTACATGGATATGGTGGGAATAATCATAATTGGACAATTACTTCTAGTTCAGAGGAGGATAAAGCATTACCTATAAAAATAATCCCAAAAAAGTTTTTAAAACTAATGGATATTGACAAAATTACAAATTATGAAAAAATAGATAGTTCTATCAATCAAGGGAAATTACAACCATTTATTCTAGTACAACCAGATGGAAGTTTACATTTACCTCAAAATGGCGGAAATAAAAATTTGAGGGGATTACCCGTTACTAAGGGAAGTTATTATATTAATTCCCCTTTTACAGGAAATTATATGGATTATATTATTCAAGATGTGATAAATTATATTGATTTAAATTACAGGACTTTCCCAAATAAACAATATCGCGCTATAATGGGAGGTTCTATGGGAGGTGCAGGAACATTAAGATTAGCTATCCATCATCCAGAAAAATTCAATTCTGCTGCTGCCTTAAGTCCTGGGAATTTAAGTTTGGATTTACTGGAGTGGAAATTATCAGTTCCTCTATTTGAAGAATTAATCGGTGAAGAATTATCTAAAAAAAGGGGAGCTTTAACATGGGCAGATATATTAGATACATGTGATAGAATTTTTTCCATGGATAACCCCTTAGTTCCATCAATTAAAAAAGATGATAAAGGAAATATTATCGAAATGAATAAAAAGGCATTGCAAAATTGGTTAAAGCATGATATTAACACTATTTTAAAAGAAAAACCAAAAGCATTAAAAGAAATTCATTTACTCCTTAATTGTGAAGAAAATGATGAATTTGGTTTAGCTAATGCAACTATTCAGATACATAAAAACCTAAAAAATCTTGGTATTGAACATCAATTCGAGATATATTCTGATCCCAATGCTGCTTTATCGCCTCATATGCTAGGAATTGCTTATCATATTATCCCCGCTATTAGATTTTGTACTAAATTTTTTCCAACAAGCTCAAATAATTAGAAATATTTCTAAATTTTATTAAACATTTTATATTTATTTTAATATGAATAGGATGATTCAAATGAGAAGAAAAAAACCGAATATTGTAGTTTTTATGCTGGATTCATTAAGACAAGATCATTTAGGATGTAATGGAAGCAAAATTGCAAAAACACCAAATATTGATAAATTGGCTAAAGGTGGAATAAATTTCATCAATGCATATTCAGAATATCCTATTACGATTCCTACGAGGACAGCTTTAATGGCGGGAATTTATACGCATACCTGTAGACCTTGGAAACCTATGACACCAAACGATCTTCATATATCACAAATACTAAAAAGAAAGGGGTATAAAACGGCACTTTTTGGAGATAGCCCAATGACTCTCGGATTATTTAATTGTCATATAGGTTTTGATATTTTCGAAAACTCACCTTATGGGAAGATAAAAGGAATAGTGGGGGATGCACAAAAATATACTTCATCAATAAATTTAGACGATTACTACTGGATTGAAGAAATTTTAGATGCTGATAGAAAAAAAGGTGATTTAACTCTTAAAATAGAACAGAAACTTTTTATGGATACTTTAGCAAATGAACTCTATTTAAAAGATACTCAAAATGTACGGCGTATGGCTTATGTAACAGATATGGTCAATAATTGGTTAAATAAAACAGAAGAAAATCAAGAACCCTTTTTCCTTTGGATTGATCATTTCGAACCTCATGAGCCTTGGTATGCAGGACATGAATTTTTAAAACCTTTTGAGCCTTTACTAGATAAATCAGTAAAAACTTGTCCTCTTCCTCCCTCAAAAGCTTCTTGGGTGCCTAAAGAAGTAATTGAAAATTTATTAATTCATGTTCACGCCACAAATTTTGAGGTTGATATGGAGGTTGGAAGAGTAATTCAAAAAATAAATGATTTAGGAATAATGGATGAAACTATTTTTATTGTCATTAGTGATCATGGAGAACCTTATGGAGAACATGGTACGATAAGAAAGTTTGGGGTTCCTATATACGATGAATTGGCAAAAATCCCCTTTATCGTTAAAGGTCCTGGAATTGATAAAGGAAGAAAAATAAGTGCGCTTCTTACAACACCAGATATATCGGGATTTCTTTTAGAAATTGCGGGAATTAAAATACATAAAAATATGGAGGCATTATCTCTTTATCCTGCTATTGATGAAAAGGTTTCAGAGGAAGATGCAATTCACGATATGGTATTTATGGGTGCTTTCCAACTTAGAGCAGGTTGTAGGACGCCTAGATGGAAATTTATTGATAATAGAGGGGAAAAAGGTGGAAAGAATGAATTATACGATATGAAAAATGATCCTTTAGAAAAAATTAATTTAATTGAAGAAGAATCTGAAATCGCGAAAGCATTGAGTAAAGATGTTTGGGAATTTGGCAGACAATGGTCGCGTCAACTTGCTTTTCGGGATCATCCAATATCACCTCTAGAAAGGATAAAAATAAAAGAAATAATGGGAATTAATTTTCAAAAGATTAAAAATTAATAATAAAATTAGATTTCCATTTCAATGATATTAATTACTTTTATTATATTTACTATAATAATAAAATTTAATTTTTTTCATTTGAAAGATAAATGTTAGATAAAATAAACAAACTAGACCTAAAAAGGGATAAAGGAAAGGAAAAAGAGTTTTCCCCAACGAATATCCTTGGAATTACAGATGTTTACTTCGATAATCCCCTTCAGGATGTTTATACGGCAAGTTTACCAATTGCTGGTTGTGCATGGGTTAATACAAGGGAAGGTGTCGTCTTAATTGACACTTTAATTAACAAAATCGTTGCTCAGAAAGTGAAAGAAAGAATTACCGATAAAATTAAATTTATAATTTATACACATGGTCATTTGGACCATGTAGGTGGAGCGGAAGTTTTTATAAAGGATAATCCAGAGATTATTGCTAATAAATATTTACCTGATCGGTTTGATAAATATAAAATGTTAGCCGCCCATAAAGCTCGTATTTCTGCTCAACAATTTAATATCCCGGAAATTAAAAAGCAATATAATTTTATTTATCCAACCAAAACTTTTTTGGGTGAAATGAAAATTTCTCTTGGAGAAAAAACTTTTGAACTTCACACATCTCGTGCAGAAACGGATGATGTCTGTTGGGTATTTGTTCCCGAGATAAATACTGCTTTTATTGGTGACTTAATGATTGGATCTTTCCCAAATATAGGAAATCCATGGAAACCTACTCGTTTTGCTCTTGATTGGGCAAAAACTTTAGAGGAAATTAAGGAAATTAGACCAAAGAACATTTTTTGTAGTGGTGCAGGGGTATTTTATAAAGGAAATAGAGCAATTAAAGCTTTAGATGCGAATATCGAAGTTATACGTTCCCTTCATGAACAGGTAATAGACGCTATTAATCAAGATATTCATATAACTGAAATGATACATACTATTAAAATACCAGATCACCTTAAAAAAAGCCCTTTTCTTAGGTTACGCTATTCTAGGCTGGAATTTTTCGTTTATAATGTATATCGATGGTACCATGGATATTTTGATCACAATCCGGCTCATTTATTACCAAGACCTGAAAAAGAAGTAATGGAAGAATTAAATAATCTGATTGGAGATTCAGAGAAAATCCTCAATAGGGCTAAAGAACTCTTGGAGCAAAACCAAGCTCAACTTGCACTACAGATCTTGGATGTATTAATCCAAGCTAAACCTGATGATATACGAGTATATGATTTAAGAATAAAATTACTTAGTAGGTTAGCTACCGAAGATTACTGCCTTATGTCGCGTAATTTATGGTATTACTTTATTAACCAAGATAAAGCACATCTTAAGTCTTTGGATTATGATTAGAAAAAGATAAAATTTTATTTAATGTTCACATATATAGAAGTATCTTCCATACTTCTCTTTAAACGCTTCTGCGACCTCGTCTGTTTTGGGGCGAATGAATTCATAGCCGTCTTTAATACTTTCATATGTAACAGGAAGGTGTCCTAAAACCTCGCCGTCAACTTGACAGTTGTAAGGTTCATCTTCAGGATTTTTCATTTCAATTCTTACTTTTTTGCTTTGATATTCAGAAATATTAGGATGGGGTAAAAGCGATGCGTTATACATCCTTTTAAATTGAAGAAGAAGTTTAAATTTTCCAATATCTACTACGCTTATATCAAATAACCCATCATCAACTTTTGCTTTTTGACATATATACATTCCGCCCCCATAAGCTCCTCCATTACCTACTGCTGCTAAGTTTGCCATTCCTTCGTAAGTATCGTTATCCATTTTGACCCTTATCTCTCTACTTTTCCACGAGAATAAAGTTTTAAGAATAATCGCATTATAATTTTTATCTTTATTTTCGTTTGATCTTCTCGCAACTTCAGCGTCAAATCCTTGGCTTCCAACGCCCAGAAAGTACCGCTCTACTCCTTCGTCTGTTTTGGCGAACCCAATATCTGATTTACTAGTATGATTTTCTGCTATAATTTCGCAAGCTCTTTTAATGTCAGGTGTGATTCCAATTGCCGCAGGAATGTCATTTCCAGAACCCATTGGGATAAACCCGCATAAAGCTCCTGAATTAGAGCTAATAACGCCGTGAAAAACTTCATTACAAGTTCCATCTCCCCCAGCTCCAATGACTCGATACCCTTCTTTTGCTAATTGATTAGCCAAATTAATAGCATGCTCTGCAAATTCTGTTTTGAATAACTTGTAAGAAATTTTAAAATCATCTAAACACTTTTTTGCATATTCTATATCTTTTTCGGTCTGTTCTGGTTTTCCAGCAATAGGATTATATATTATTGCATAATCTGCTTCCATAATTAACACGCTTAATTTTTAATATTTTAATAAAAGAAAATCAATTTTTTATTTTAATTTAACTTTAAACCTCGAACTATTTAAAATTTCTAGTTTTAAAACTTATGAAATATAATCAGATTTTTCTCAAAATTGAGCGCTTTGTTGAGGGAAAGGAACGCAACTTACCTTAATCGTTAAAACTTGTAAGGTTATCTTGCAGAATTTACTTTTCCTTCCAAACAGTTCCGCAACCGCTACATGTATATTTCTTTCCGTAAATTTTAGGGTAGTCGCAAATAATATCTGTCCGATCGATTGTTTCATGGATTTTGTACCAATTTTCGTTATCGCATATTGGACATAATCTACGCCCCTCTGGTTTTGGAATAATTAACATTTCTCCTGTGCGACAGAAAAGTCCTTCACTTTTAATTGATGTAATTATGTTTTTTTTCTGAATAAAACTTTTAACCACGGGTTCAATTACATCTAAATTTGAATCAAATTCACCAGAATTATGAGCGATTTCAATTATTGGTGCGTTATCTTCTATCATTTTAATATAACTTGAAACAATAGGATTAATTTCACTCTTTTTTGGTAATCGATCGTATTCGTCAAGAAAATTATCGATAAAACTCTCTACATAAATTTTTTCGATATTCAATCCTTTTTGATTAACTTTTCTGATAATATTGCCAATAATATATTCTTTTAAGACTGGATCTTCTAAAAACATATAGTAAAGCCTCAACCTTATGAGTTTTTAAGATGATTAATGTTTTAATTAGTTTAATACAAATATTTTAAGATGCTATTCTATAAAATACTATCTCTAGAATTGTTTATATATAAAAAGATCAAAAAGCATATCAAATAACTCGATTCGATATTTTGAATCTCATATAAATGTTAGAACAAAATATATATTAGCTTCTTTATTTATTTAGACAAGAGAAAGGAGATTTTTAAAAGATGAATACGAATAATCTGAAGAACTCAGAAAAAATTAAAAAAGAAAAAAAGCCCATATCTCACAAAAAAGTAATTATTGCTGTTGTAATGATATGTATTGCGTTCTTCGGCTCCTTTTTACTCTATTTTAGTTTACAAGTTGCTCTTAATACCGAAGCTCCAATAGTTATCGTAGTTTCGGGCTCTATGGAGCCTAGTATTAGCGAAGGAGACTTATTATTCGTAGCGGGAGCCAATCCTGAAGATATAAAAAATGGTACAGCTGAAGATAAAAATGGAGATGTTATAGTATTTGACGCTCGCGGATTATGGGCGGGTGCTCCTGAAGAACCTATTGTCCATCGTGTCGTTGATAAGTATTTAGTAGGGGATACATGGTATTTCCAGACTAAAGGGGACGCTAACTCGCTACCTGATCAAGCACATGTCCCAGAGTCTCGTATAATAGGGGTAGTAATAGGTGGGATACCATACATTGGATGGGTAAAGATTGTTTTAACAGAATCTGGGTTATTAATTCCTTTACTAGTTATAATATCAGCGTTCCTCGTAATAAGCATAATTCGGGATATTTATCAAGATGAAGATGAAGATCAAAAGAAAAAAAATGATAAAAACCAAGAAGATTTTGAGAAGCAACCCCCAAAGACAAATGAACTAAATTGAATTAAATCATATCAAATATTTATATATGTTAAACTTTTATATATGAGTAATTAATAAATATTAATTACACAATTTATTTCAAAAATTAAGTGATATTAAATGAGTTGGACTCCCCCCACAAAATGGACTGTAATGTTCTCCTTCCTCGTATTAGCGGGAGGATTGTTTGTATTTAGTGAAGTAATATTAGGATATACCAATGTATTGCCCATCTTAGCTCTAGGAACATTCAACAACACGGAAACTTGGGGCATTATAGGAATGGGACTAGTTTTTCTCGCTTGGTTTCTAATGTTTCTTGGAGTAAGATTAAAAGGTTTGTAATTTTTCATATCTATTTTTATTTTTTTTTTTAAGATTTTCAAAAAGTCATGTTTATATTATAAATTTTAAAGAAATAGGTTGCTAAAACGCCTTAATTGGCTTGAAAATTTGAGTATAGAATATTAAATCACATTATTAGTAAGATAATAAAATTTTTATGAAGAAAAATATTTTAAAAAATGTAGTTTGAAAATCGTAATAAAAAAATTACGAGATAACAACGATACAGTATACAAAAATTACAAAACAAAAAAGTGAAAAAAAAAAATGCCTGAAGAAGTAAAGGAAGTAAAAAAACGAATGCCTAGAAAAGAAGAAAATTCGGTCTTTGTTGGGCGTAGACCTACAATGAATTATGTTATGGCCACTATGATGATCCTCAATAAAGGAGAGGATTGCACAGTTAAGGCCAGAGGTAGAGCTATTTCCCATGCGGTTGATGTATGTGAGATTTTAAGAAATCGATTCTTAAAAGGAACTGAATACAAAGGAATTACCCTAAGTACCGAGCAACTCGAAGGAGAAAGTGGGCAAACTAATAATGTTTCTAGCATTGAAATCGTGCTTGCTCCACCAAAATAGACAGAGAAATTATAAATTTCTCTTCGCTAAAACAAAATAACAAAAAACCTCTCTTTTTTTTCTTAATTTACCCTCTTAGTTTAGTCGTAATGTTTTGAATTGTTAATAGGATTTGATTTTTTTTATTTCGCATCAATAAAATAGCACATTTATGTTTGATGTTTTAAGTTCCATAGTAGTTCAAATAATGTAGTGTTTGGAAAATTATTTGGAAGATTATTAAGATATGACAAAACATTTAAAAACTCAGATGGTAAAATTAATATTAATAAAAAATCAATTATAATCTGATTTTTTAATACTTTATAAGAATTATAAGAAGAGGAAGAAAAAAAATGGCTAAGGTAGAACCATTATATGTAAAATCTAAAGTTCGAGAGTATATAAAAGCAAAGGATTGTAACACAAGCTCAGGCGTGCTTGATGGAGATACATTTAATGCTATAATAATAAAGATAATTGACAATGCCATTAGACGTGCTAAAGCTAATGGAAGAAAAACCGTTAAGGCACGAGATTTATAAACAAATTTATATTAAATTACCACTTTTCTTTTTTTTATTAATCCTTGATGCTCATGTTAATTCATCAAAAAATTAGGATTTTAACGAGTATTAGATTATTTTCCATTATAATAGGAATTAGAGATTAATAAAGAATTTGGGACGTCTCTCCCTCGAATCTTGCAGTGCTTATGCCCGTAGAATGATCTTTGTTAACTATAATTTTATGTGTATTGAAATCTGATGGGATAGCTGTATGTGTGATAAGGAAGATTTGTGAAAATGTTTTTGATTTTATTAAGTGTTTAAGAATTCGCTCTCTTCTGGTCTCGTCGAGCGCAGCTAAAGGTTCGTCCAAAAGTAAAATGTCAATCTTTGGATTTTTCTTTGGTGATTCCTTCGTAGGTCGAATTTTGCTCATTAATTCGGATATTGCTAAACGTAAGGCCATTCCCAAAGCGGTTTTGTCTCCTCCAGAGAGGACTTCTATTGACTCAGGAACGCCATTGAAATTATCCATGATTTTTAGCGATAATCCCGTCTTTTTTGTACCGAATAAGTCAATAGTTAGATCGCTATACTGACCTGAAGTAAAATCTTTAATATATTTATTAGTAGTTGATGCGATATTTTTTACTAATCGCTTTACAACCATATATTCGGTTACAAACCTCCTTACGAATTCTTTTGCTTTACTAATGTGATCAATATCAATTTCAAATTCTCCAATCTCTTTTTCCAGTTTCTTCATATGATTAATCTCACTACGCAAATCTACAATTCTATCGATATTCTTCTTAATATTATTTTGTTTTTCTTTAATATCCACTGTAATTGCATTTAATTCGATGTAAATCTTTTCTTTTTCTATAGAGAGTAATTTAATTTTTTCTGGTTTAGTATCAGCGAATTTTGACTTATATTTCGTAAGGAAACCGTCTAATTCTTCTTGAACTTTCCTTAGTTCTGATTCGTATCTCTGGTAATTTTCAAAGTCGTCCTTTAAACCTTGTATTCTTATAACACTTTCATTAATTTTTTCTAAATTGTTTTGACACGAATTAATTTCCACATCAAAATTATCTATTATTTTTGTAATAGATTTAACTTTTTCATCATTTATCTTTAGATCCGTATTAAATTCCAGCATCATCTGGTCAAAATGCTCCTTTGTTAATTCGTTTTGGCAAGTGGGGCATTTAGCGCTTTCTAATCCCCCCTTTCCTGTTGTAAATTTTAAGCTATCTTCCATTTTTTTTATTTTCCTTTTACTATCTTCAATTTTTCCTTTTGTTTTTCCTAGACCCCTAATAGTAGCTTCTCTTCTTTTCTCTATAAGTTCTTTTTCTAAAGTTAATTCTTTCTTTTCTTTTAGACTATTCTCAATTTTCTCTACGATTTTTTTTAAATGTTTAAAATCCTCAATGTTTAATTTTGTACTTTTAATCTTTTCTTCAAAATCCTTTCTATACGAAAGAAACTTATCGTTAACAACATTTTTTTGACTGTACAGTTTTTCCAAATTAGTAATTAATTCATCTGAGGGATATTTTTTAATTGTTTGTCCATATTCTTCTTCTTTTTTCTTTTTTTCCTTAACTGCCTTTTCAAAGTTTGCATTTTCAAGAGTAATGCGATTAATATCTTCTTCAATTCGCTCAATTGGGACTTTGTTCCTTTCTAAATTTTCCTTACTAAATCTTTTCTTTTTAGATTCGACATCCAGAAAATTTAGCGCATCATCTATGAGATCTAACCTAAAAAGGTCAATTATCATTTCCCTTAAATCGGCACCTTTTTTATTTGCTAATTCTTCCACTTCCCCTTGCCTTACAAATACTGTACTTAACGCTTGCTCCGAAGAAATTTCAAAAAATTTTTCAATGTTAAAATTCTTTATTTCGCGGTAAGTAGTTTTGTCCCATTCAAACAATTTTGTAGTTGTAGCTCCGGTTCTACCCCATCTACGAAAAATATTGTATTTTTTGTTGTCTAAAGTAAAAAATATTGTAAGCTTCGCTTTAGATTCCCCATAAGTAATAAAGGAAGCGGCATTTCGACCTTTAAATATTTTAGGTCCAAAGAAGGCAAACACAATTCCTTCGAAAATGCTCGATTTACCGTAGGAATTTTTACCACTAACGAGTATTAGACCTTTAGGAAATTCCTCAATACCTTTAGGAAGGCTCAATTGCTTATAACCCATGAAATTCTTAAATGTAAGCTTTGTAATGTACATTTTTTACACCTCTTTTTCTTTTTCCATGAATTTTAACGCTTTTTTTAAAGCTTTCATTCCGAATTGAGTTAGCTTGTCTACATCAAACTGGGATTTGTCTTCAGTTAATTTTTCTTTAACAAAAGCCTTAAACTCTTCATCGGGGTGTTCTAATATATAATCCTGAATTAAGCCAGCGCTAATGTCGTTCTCAGCATCCTCAGATCTATCGAAAATCTTCCAGATTATTTGAAGAATATTATACTTATCAGATTGAGAAAAAGATTCGCTCCGGATTTTCGTCATTAAATCGTTAATTTGCCAATTTTTTTTGAATGTTATTTCCCCTTTAAAATTGAATTTCAGTCTAGCAGCAGTTTTAGGATTAAATCCATCGGCCGAGATAAACGGTTTCAATTCATTTCTGATGAGAGCTTCTAAATCTGCAGAAGTGTGTTGAGGACTAGCGTCAATTGGAATAATCTTAAAAGTTCTTTTGAGTAACTCACTTGTAGAGACTTCTTCAATATTTAAGATTTTATTATCTATTTCTACCTTTAGATACCCTTGTTTTTCGTAAGCTTCTTTAAAATTCATTGGGAGCAAGCTTCCTGAATAATAGTGATTCTTAGAAACTTTTCTTAATCCGTGTTCATGCCCCAGAGCTACATAATCGTAACCAAAATCATCAGAATTGACTTTTGTATGTAAAGTACGGTCGGCAATTGAACCGTGCGCAACCGCAATATTGATAAAATCGTCGTTATTATTAGGCCGCTGTAGTTCTACCCATTTATCATATTCCGCTTCATATGTCTCAAAATTTTTAAATTCAAAAAAAGGAAACAAGTAAAATCTCACTTTCTTTGGGGGAAATTCTAACTTTAAGGGTTGGTTATTCTTGATGGCATTAGTCAAATCTCGTTCTTTAAAATAATAAAGATTTGGGTATTCTTCTTTTTGTATATGTGATTCAAACGGCGTATACTCATAACCTCTAAAGACTCCATGATTTCCCTCAATATAAATGAAAGGGGTTTGATTTTTAGTGTTGTTAAAAAAAATGTCTAAACCCTCTTTAAAAGTTCTTCTTGCGGGCTCTGGCGGAGGATATGAGCTAAATAAAGAAGGATTGTGGAACATGTCACCGCAATGAATTAAAAAGTCCAAATCTTTAATCTTAGAAATATCTTCCATAACCTCTATAAACAAATCGTAAATTTCTTGTTCGTAGGGTTTAGAATAATTTTGTATCGCCCATTTATTTGTTGTACCTCTTCTTGTTCTATAACCTAGATGAGAATCAGATATGTGTACAATTTTAATCATATAAATCCCTTATCCTTAAATCATTTAAATTAAAAACTTTTATTCTCCTAATACTTTTTGTCTCCATTTTTGTGCGTATTTTTTTGTTTTTTTATCGTATTGAAGTTCCATGAAAGCTGCATCAAACTTATTATATTCCGACACCAATAAAGTACTTGCTTCGTGTGCCCCCACCAAACTAAGGGGATACCCTTGTGGAGAATATGGAATCAAATTTTTTAGAATATACTTTGCGTCTTTTGTATCTAAATCATCACAGATATCAAATCTAAGAGCTGAGCTATCTTTTTGCAACCTCGTAAGATATGCTTTACTTTTAGTATACTTAGAAAGATCCGGTAATTCAACTAAGAAGTTATCCTCATATATCTCTGACCATATTGGCAATAAAAAATTACCTTGAGCATCCCTTAAGCGACACGTCTTCGAAAAACTATAGTAATTTATTTCATACGATTGAATGAACCTATAAAAGAATTCCGTGAATGCAACAGGAGGAAAAATATGTTGGCGAAACATTTGAATACCATCTCCAAGAAATACAACATTTTTATTTTTCCCCCAATTACTTTCTTCTTTAATTCTAACTAAAGATTTTAAAATTTCATCAGCAGTTCTTATCCTATCTACTACATGTCCCATTGTTGGGTAATAGTAAGAGTGTGCACTGATATGCTCTTCAATCTTTTTTTTATATGTCGACTCGTACCACTCTTCTAATTTATCAACTTTATCTTTTAAATTACTTTTGTAAAAATTCCGTTTAATTGTTTTTACGAAATTTTCAATTACGGTCTTGTAAATAATAAGCTTATGTTCGTTATCTTCTATGTAGGTTGTAATAGGTTTATACATAATTTTTTCTTTGTGATATTTTCCATCTTTAAAAGTTACTTGACATTCTCCAAATTTAAAAGAAGCTAATCTAGCATAAGTTCCACTGAGTGTATTTGAACTCTCATCAAAACCAATTATTTTACAATCGTTATTTATATAATCGAACAATTCACCCTTTATTGGTCGATGATTCATCTCACTAAATAATGAATTTGTGTTCCTTAAACTCTCATCGTTATCAAATTTGTCTGTTTCTAGTTCGATCTTTTCTTCTTCAGTCCATTTAGCTCTTCTTGTTTGAATGAATTCTTTAAATTTTTTGACATCTTCATCAATAGATATTTCTGGTCTTTCTTCAAAAGATTTTTCTAACGAGATTAATTCGAAATTAAAAGAAATTATTATTCACCTAAAAATTTTAATTATATTATTATGGAAGCGAAGTGGGGGGAGGAGATATCCCTAAAGACGCAATTTTTTTCGAGAAATCTTCGTAAAACTTTTTCGAATAACTCTCAAAGTATTCATCGTATAACGGTATTTTTAATTTTTGAAAGTTAGTTAGCCAAATTCCAGATATTAAAGCGATACCTCTCGTTCCAGTTAATGATTCCAAATCGCTATGTTGAATTCCCCCTCCTAAAGTCTTAGCCGCTACTGCTTTTTCTTTTTCAGACCTTAAAGGCAAGTTAATTACAGTATTCATATTTGATAAAATAGTATCGTCTATGGGGGAATACTGTTGAGATATTACTTCTAACCCCAAATTGAACTTTCTTCCTTGACGTGAAATGTCTTTAAATACGTTATTATATCTCATCATTTCCGGGCGCAATATGCTAGGAGCTTCCTCAATTGTAAAGATAATTATTGGCATTTCTGATGGATCTTTAACCATTGTTCCAGTTTTAACATATAAGTCCTTTAGATTGTTTTTATAATTTTGATAAAAATTCTTAGGTAATGTTTGTTCTAATTTTTTTTCTAAAGTAGCTATATCTGAGGAAGATTTGAGCGATTTGCGTAAATCAAACAATGTTCTAGCCAAAACGCTGTTAAAAAGAAATTGTTCTAAATCTGAAATCATCGACGCATTAAAAACAATCACCCCTCCTGTTTCCAATTTTTTTACGATTTCTGGTAATTTGCTTGCAGCATTAGATTGAAACATCTCCGAATATTCTAACCAATGCATTCTTCTCCTTATTGCAGCCATCGTTTTTTCATCGTGGCCTCCAGGAGGCCGATAACCGTCTGTCAATAGATTTTCAATATAATCTTCCTGATCGCTTCTGTAAGCTGAAAAGATAGCCCCTACTTGCAAATCATTGAATGAACCCGTTGCAAAAAGATCTTCAGGCTTTATTTCTTGGTAATTTATAAGACAAGGCTCCGAAACGCTTCTTAATTCTGTTGGCGGTATTCCTTTATTTGGATAAAGGTAAAACCACGATCCTATCAACTCTTTATTGTAATTTACGGCTTTGCAAATATCGTTTACTCCATATTTAATACAACCTAAAGCATATTCGTCGTGCATATCTATTGCTAGCATTGATATTTTACTTCCTTTGTCTCCAAGTATTATTTTAGCATTATGTTGGAGCAATCCATCGATAAACACTTGGTTTAAGTTTGATTTACCCATTCCCGTAGCACCAGCTATAAAAAAATGATACATTAAATATTTAAAAGGAAAGTATACCTCCACTTTTTTTTCAGATGCTAAATATCCCATAAAAATTCCGTCGGGGGGGAAAATATGTTTTAAATATTCGTGAACATCGCTCTGATCTTCCGGAATTTCCATGGAATGAGGTGTGAGTACTTTACTTTCCATTAAATCTTCAATTTCAAAAAAGACATTTATTACATGAGGAATTTCTTTTTTAGATTTTTTATCTTTTTCTACAAAAATAATAGGACGACCTTGAATGACATATTGCAATTCCATTTCTAATTCTGATTTAATATAATCTGTCATTTTTACGTTTCTTAATTTTTGACGCGTTAATATATAATCCATAATTGTTTGTTCATTAAGGATCTGAACGATAATAAAGTATTCCTTGTTATTTTTTTCATCTTTTGCTTTTAATTTTAAAAAGCCGTGAAGATGTATGTAATTTTCATAAAAGATTTCAATTGTACTCTCTAACGAATTGATTTTAATAATCATAGCATAAAACCATTACATTTCATTTTTAATTATTATATTAATTATTTTATCAATATAAATAAAAAATTGTATTAATCCTTGGCTAAGAGATTATTTGTTCTTTTAAAATTATTAGCCTTCACCATTTTTAAACTTCAAGGACTTTTAAAATTTAATAGTTTTTAGAACGGATGTTAAGTGGCTAATATGAAATTAATAAAAGATATTGAAAAATTAAAAATTTAGTTAGATTCAATCTTTACTTTAAGTATTCTTCAATTAGGTTATATACTTTTTCAAGGATTTCTACTTTTGGTAAAAAAGTTATTCGCATATGTCCTTTTCCATAATCTCCAAAACCAGAACCGTAAACGGTACAGACGCCTGTCTCTTTAAGTAAACCCACTACTAACTCCTTATCGTCTTTCCATTTTCCTAATTCTTTAAGATCTAATTTTGGGAAGAGGTAAAACGCACCATTGGGTTTAACGCAACTAATTCCCTCAATTTTTCGCAATCTATTGTACGAATAATCCCGTCGTTCTTTTAATTTTCGTACCATTTCTACAGTGTGATTGCTTGACATTCTTAAAATATCTATTGCTGCGAACTGAGCAACAGAATTAGCAGATAGGCGTGCCCTCGCCATTTTTTTTATGCCATTCTTTAATTCGTCGAGTTTGTTTTCAGGATCGTGGTAATAAAGATATCCGAGCCTCCATCCAGTTACTAAATGCGTTTTTGAAAAACCGTTTAAGCCAATAATGGGGACGTCTTTGGTTAATGAAGCGGGACAGACATACGGTTTATCATAAGTAATTTGATCGTAAATCTCATCAGATAAAATAGGTAAATCATATTCTCCAGCTAAATTTATTATTTCCCTAATTTTTTTCTCTCCGTACATGGCCCCAGTTGGATTATTTGGAGAGCATATTAATATTGCCTGAGTCTTATCAGTAATTTTTTTCCTTAAATCTTCAATGTCAGGTTCCCAATCCTCATCCTCGTTAAGCGCATATTCGACTGGTTTTCCATCAAAAAATTTTGCATAATTAATATATAATGGATACGATGGACCTGGTATAAGTAATTCTTTACCATTTTCGATTAAGCTCGCTATAATAAAATAAATTCCTTCAGTAACTCCTGAAGTAACCAGAATATCATCGATTCCAATTTTGAGGTTTTGTTTTTCATAAAGAATTCTACTAATTTCTTCTCGTAGCTCAATAACACCTAGTGAATTAACGTAATTATTTTTACCATCGCGACTAGCTTTACATAAAGCATCTGAAATAAATTCTGGAGTAGGGAAGTCGTAGGCAACTGGATCTCCAATATTTAAATGATAAACTTTTTTACCACTTTTAGCTACTTCATGGGCAACAGCAGCTATTTCTCTTATCGCATATTCCACGCCTTTTACTCTATTTGTAAGCACAATATTCCACTTTGTAGGTTTAATAATTAATTATTATAATACACTTAAGTAAATAGAATGAGAATTAAATAAATTTACTTTCTTGAGAATGTGCCTAATAGTTTAATAGAAATAAAAAATTTTAAAATTGGAACTCTCTATTCCTCAATTTGGAGACCAAATGCCCTCTTGATAAAAGCTGAATTCCAAATTGAGTACTATAATCACGCGAAAAATCTGTGGCAATATTACAAATCATAATTCCTCCTTCTATGTCGGGGATATCAACGCATGCTTTATGTAGTTGTCTTAATTGTGTAATAGATATTTCTCTTTTCCAATCTCGAATAAATACTCCATATCTACCATGTTTCCCGTTATTAATAACCGCGTTAAACGTCCAATATTTACCGGATTGCCCTTTTATTTTTTGCGGTCCATCAACAAATTCATATTTCTCACTAAAAACCTTTTCGGTAAGTTCAGATAAGGGTTTATCTCCAAATGACATTAAATCACATTAATTTTTAATTAAATATATTTCCTATCTAATATATAAATCTTATTTAAACAGATAAAGGTAATAATCTTAAAAATAAGTAATACATAGATATTATCTTCAGAATATCCAATAAGTATTAAGATTAATAACTATTTATATAGCCGACAAAATTCCTTGATGACACAACATTATTAACCAGAGAATAATTTGCTGTAGTTGAACAATTTAAATAAAGGATAATCGCCGCAGATATCCGGACCATTGTTTTTAATATATGGATATAAATTAAGTCGTAGGAATTGGATTAATTTGTTTGCTACCACTTCACAGATTTTATTACAACTCAAGAAATTATCAGAGAGAAAATTGCATTTACTATTGTGAATAAAGCAAAATTTTTTCATTTGTAAAGACAAACCTTCAGCAGGTAAAAGTCCGAAATTTTCCCATAAATCTTTAAACCCTCCTAAATGACTTGGAGCAATACTCATAAGCTCTTCTTTTAAAAGTTTGAACTTCAATTTTGAATTTTTACTGTCCTTATAACCTAATCTCTCTCTAATTAATCTTAATTCTTTTTTAGCTTCAATATGACATAGAAAAATGTATTTTTGCAAAAGCTTTTCGGCTTCTTTTGCCTTCGCAATATCAATTATTTTCCATCCAGAACTTTTCTTACAACTAATTTCATTACTATTCGGATTTGAGAATCCTGTAGGATAAATCCAACATTGGGGCGGTTTAATTCCAGATTTGTGAATCAAACATCCATTTATTTCTTTATCAAATAGAAAACATTTTCCCGTTTTTTCATTAAACCTTAACTGAAAAGTAAATATGTTGCTTCTAATGAAATCTCTCCTATTAGCGTATCCTCTTTTAATATATTCTTCAGCTAGAATTTTTGGAACATCAATTTTGATGGAACAACAATCACCCCTACAAATTTGAGGATCTGTACAATTAGGTCCTTCAATGGCAGATTTCATTAAAACATTAAATTGCGCGATAATTTGCCAAAAGTAAATATTATTTTGATCTTTCAACTTAATTAAATAATCCTAATTTTGATTTAAAAATTCTTTATTTCCTAAAATTTATATTTTTGAACTTTATTTTTTTATTGTTAAAAAATTGTCAATAAAACAATAAAAGGTAAGGAAGCAGAGAAAATGTCTGATTTAATAATCGTTGATATTAGAGAGGAAGAGAAAATTCTTTTAGATGGGCAATTAACCCAAAAAGAAATTAAAGGAAACGGAAAAATTTTAATAAAGAACCCTTCCCAGAAAAGTCGGCTATGGAATTTAGGATGTGATTTAAAAGAAATTGTTAACACAACAATTAGTTCGAGAGAATTGGATGTAGGGATTTTAAACCCTACTCAAGAATATAAAAGCGAATACGAAGTTCAAAATTTAAAAGAACCTTCACTTAAAGTTGTCGATATTTTCGATACTACTACGTCAATTTCAGATAAAGTAAATAACGCGTTTCTGTTTGAAACAGAAAATAAATGCAAATTGAAGTTAGTACTAACGAATCCCTTAGAAATACCTATATCAAACATTAAAGTGAAAAGAGAAATACCCTCGTTCTTCCAAGAAATTGAAATCCTTAATCCTAATATCGGTGTTGCTGGTATAATTGAAGAGTCAGAATTAAGATTTTTGAGTTGGGATATTGTTTCGTTAGATGGACAACAAAAAGCTGAGTTAGAATTAACTTGTACGGTAAATTTGAAAGATAGCGATGTAAAAGCCTTAGGAACATTAGATGTTACTTACTTAATCAATAATTATAAACTAACAATGCTTAATCCAGAAGTTCGAGGGCTCACTGATTCTATGTCTGGAATTGATAGAGACGAAGGATCTCAACCGGGAATGTGGGATTGTAGTGTTGAATTTATTAACGAGTCAGAGTTTCAAGTGAGAATAGAAAACGTTAAGGTGTCACAAAAAATTACTACGGGTACCGAAAATGTCGTATCTCAAGCCCCTAATAGATTACTTAATCCTGAGCAATCGTGGGATTATGATTTTCAAGTTGAATCTAAAGACGTTCCTGAATTAAGTTCCTCGATCGAATTTACACCGTTATTTGTGGTGCTTACTAGAGTTGTTGGTGAAATTAATAAAGAGTCCACCGTTTACCCCGTTTTAAGAGCTAATGTAAATAAATCTATTAAACCTCCCGAGGTTGATGCCTACGCGAATACAGACATGGTAATAGAAAATACAATTGTTAATAATGGTACTTCAATTATAGGAGCAATTAACATTCTTGATGAGATACCCCAAGATTTTGTACCACCATTAATAAATCAAGTAAAAGTTACGCTAGGAAACATAGATATTAGCTCTCGGACTGATTTTACTAAAAAAATTGAGGTTACACCGAGTGACCAAAGTCCAGACTCAAAACACCAAATTATTATCGAACTTTTCAATCTATCTAGCGAATTTATCCATGACGCCAAATTAATTGTCTCATACCCCCTTAAAGCAAGGAATCCAAGACCACCTACAGAAACGCTTTATAAAACGCCTGTAAAAATAGAAATAAATAGCCCAGTTGAAGGAAATTTATTTTCTAAATCTCCAGATATAGAACCAGAGATCAAAGTGAAATACGTTAAGCGTAAACTGAAAACGCTTAAAAGCATAAAACCTGGAATGTCTGAAGGAGAATTCTCTATTAGCGTTAGAATTCAAAATAAAGGAAATGTAGAATTAGAAAATATTATTGTCAAGGATAAAATCCCTAGAGGTTTTGATTTAACTAATATTAACTTCGATGAGTATAACATCGTGAAAATTGGGGAAGAATCTGAATTACAAGTCAAGCTTGCTGAATTGAAGGGGAATGAATCGTTAAGTCTTAATTACACTTGTTCTGGACAGGGAGATTATCCAAGATATGAGCCAGAGATCATTGTTCAAGGCCGTGAGGGCTCCGAATCAACCCAATCATCTGATAATCAAGAGGGGGCTTCCGCTCAAACTGTTAAGGGTTCTATTACTTCAATAAGTACAGGGAAAAGTGCTCTTATTAACGATCTTTTTTCAAATGTTTTTAAGAAAATAGATCAAACCATAACCGGAAATGTCTTAAGCGTTTTCATAGAAGATATGAGGGACCAATTTCCCCCAGGGCCCGTTCTACATCAATTTATGCAGTTTGCTAAAGATATAAAAACAGATAAATTAGTTGTTGGTTCTTTAAGAGACGAAGTATTAGCAAAGTTAAAGGAGTTTAAGGAAAAATATACTTAAAAAATCTTTTTTATTAACCTATTTTTTTATTATTTATTTAATTTTAATCATCATTAAATAACAATTTTATAAAAAAATTTTATAATTATAAGGCATATGAATTCTCGCGAGCGTTATTTAGCAGTTTACGACGATAATGAGCGGAAAAAGTTAGATAGAGTTCCTACGCATGTTCAATATATCATGGAAGAATTTATCATCCAAAATAAAGAGATAATATTAAGTCGATATAGTGGAAAATTATTCAATAATCTTTATTTCGATATTCCTTTAATTTTAGGTTTTGATTCTATTTTTGCACCATTTCCCTTAAGCTTTAAAGTTAAAAGCATTAAGGTTGATGATGGAACGGGAAAAAAAGTAAGAATTAGGGAAAATGGGCAATCAATCAAACGGAATACCTCATACTACGAGGGGGGATATATTAAAAATCTTGAAGTTTTAAATGAACTTATAACTAATTTAAAAAAAATAGACAATAATGAACTAATTAAAAAGAGTATAAATTATTACGATAAAATATCTCCTTACATCTTTCCTGTTCTAATAGTTGATGGTATTTTTGATCGTGTTTGGAGAAGTATGGGAATGGTTTCATTTAGTCGAAATTATAAAAAAAATACAAAATTATTTCGAGAATTAATTAAATTCTATGCTAATTTAGTTCAAATTAATATTGAAGGATTGATAAACGCAACGGGAGGGAAAGGAAAGATTATCAATATTTTGGATGATGTTGCTTATAAAGAGCACCCAATGATTTCACCTGAAAGTTGGGAAAAAGACTTTTTGCCCTATTATAAAGAACTTACTTCAATAGTTTCTGATGCAGGTATGATTCCTCAAATACATACTGATGGAGATGTGACAGAATTAATTTCATCTTTTAAGAAAGCGGGATTCCAAGGATTACAAGGGTTTGAAGGAGGATGTGACCCTTATTATATAAATGAACACCATCCAGACTTTACAATAGTCGGTTTTGGAGATGTATCCTATACGCTTCCATATGGAACTCAAGATCAAATTGAATCTCATGTAAAAGAATTAATGACCGCTTTGAAAGAAAATAGACGCTTTATTATAGGTCCTAGTACGGTTATATTTAAAGAAATTCCAATAGAAAATGTGAGAACATTCGTTAACGCTGCAATAAAGTATGGAAAATATAATTTCTAATAGAGAGCAGTTTTAAGTGTAATCTTATTATTTTTGGAATTTACTCATCTCTTTCTTTATTCGTTTTTCCACATTGTTGACTTCAAGTTGATATTTATCAATTACTTTAATTTTTTTATCTATTAATGAGGAATCAGATATTTTCCTTTTTTCAATTTCATTTCTAATTAAGTTAGTATATGTTTTTATTTGGTCTAAAGAATTAATTATATTTTCTAAGTATTCTAGGTTTTCCTTATTATTTGCCGAATTAATTGTTTGGTCCTTATGCTGTAGAAAGGCATAAAAGATATTCTCAGGTTTTATCTCGTAAGATTGACTCTTTGAATAAGGTTCTAGCCTTACTTCGTTTAATATATTAGATTCATAATTAACGGATATATTTTTCGTATAAGGAGTGTTAATAAATTTATCCGCTCTTGAATGATCGATTGTTTCATCCACTTCTTCAAAATCAATATCCAATTTTAATTCGTCTAATTCAACTTGAGTCATTAGTGGCGTAAACCTCACTTGTAAATGCTTCTTTCCATAAAATTTTTCGTCATAACGAATTATTTGGGTGTAGGTTTGAATAAAATCTTCGCCAATTGGAGCGAACAAAACGCCTTCGTTCGGATCGAGTTGTTGCAATAATGTAGAAATTCGATCTTCTTTAATAGCACCAGTTACGAGGATTTTTTGCCAAGGATGTCGTTCGCTAAATCCTAATAAAGGATTTCTTATGATAACTTCAACTTTCTCAAGAAGATTAGCTTTTCTTAAATTTTCTAAAGTAACATTTGCAATCTTTGGATTTGCTTCTATAATTACAATTCTACCATTTGGAGCTAATTTATTAGCTAACGCGGCAATATACCCGCTCTTTGCGCCTAAAATAAGTAAATCGTCATTATCATTCAAAATTAACTCTTGTAACATGATCGAAATCATGTGGGGGGCAGAGATCGTTCTAAGTGTATCTGGTCGCTCTTTATTGAAGTAAAATAGAACTGGGGCATCGTTATAAATTCTAACTTGATCCTGTATTTCTTTTGGTATAAATTCTTTTAGAGGAACATCTAGAAATGCCTTAAATAGCCTAATATCTCTCAAATAGCCATTAAAATATAGCGTAAATAACAATTGTATTTTTGAGCGAAATAATTTACGATTTTCCATTTTGCCTCTATAAAATATTGATAAATATTATAGTTATTATATCTATTTATATTGAAACATTATAAAATACTAATTGTCAAATCTGTTGGGATAATTAAGTTATGTATGTTTTAGAAGCATCAAATTTTAAGGAAGCAAGGATAACAATATTTCTGATTTCTACAAATGTACTTTTGTACTTTTTTTTCTCTTTAGCTTTCGAGGATTTATTTTATCAATTGGTTCAAATTAATAGCAGAATCTTTGTCGAACTTGAAATTTGGCGCCTATTTACTTCAATGTTTTT
>Ga0209121_10001135_pt1 | contig 27882 bp, 26 predicted proteins | sample Cruoilmetagenom3_FD_187292 | JGI IMG/M metagenome (GOLD analysis project Ga0209121, IMG submission 187292) | Oil polluted marine microbial communities from Coal Oil Point, Santa Barbara, California, USA - Sample 3 (SPAdes) (version 2) | ecosystem: Environmental > Aquatic > Marine > Oil seeps ...
TGTTTGATGCATTTGATCTTGCCGATAAGTACAGAATTATGACAGTAGTGCTTGTAGACGGATTGATGGGACAGATGATGGAACCTGTAGAATTTAAGGAATGGGTGGATGTAAAGAAATTTAAAGCACCTGATTGGGCAACGGTGGGACAAAGGGATAGAGACCAGAGAAATATCATTACTTCGCTTGAAATCCTTCCGGAAGGGTTAGAAAAGATGAATCTTCGTCTTCAAGAGAAATATAGAAAGATTGAAAAAAATGAAATCCGATTTAAAGAGTATAAAATGGATGATGCAGAATATGCAATTACTGCTTTTGGCACGGTCGCAAGAATTGCAAAGACAGTTATTGGCATGGCAAGAGATGAAGGAATAAAGCTTGGTCTTATCAGGCCTATTACTTTATGGCCATTCCCGACAAAACTTATCGAAAAGAGAGTGAAGCAACTGAAATTTTTCTTTGATTCTGAACTAAATGCAGGGCAGATGCTTGAAGATGTAAAGCTTGCAGTAAATGGCAGAAAGCCAGTTTACTTCTATGGAAAGCTTGGAGGCGTTGTTCCCAGTGCCGAAGACATATATGCGGAATTTAAAAAACATCTGGAAGGAGGCAGATAATGAAAACAGTATATAAGAAGCCGGAACCGATTACGGATAGGCCTACTACGTATTGCCCTGGTTGTCCTCACGGTATTGCACATAGACTTGTTGCAGAACTCCTTGAAGAAATGAATCTTACAAGAGAAGCTGTTATTGTATGGCCTGTTGGCTGCTCTGTATTTGGATATTATTTTATTGGCACTGACGCAGTGGAGGCTGCTCACGGGAGGGCTTGTGCAATGGCTACTGGCATAAAAAGAACTCACCCGGAGTCCTTTGTTATGACATATCAGGGTGACGGGGACCTTGCTTCAATTGGCATTGCTGAAACCGTTCATGCCGCAGCAAGGGGAGAAAAAATAGCTGTTGTATATATTAATAATGGAAACTACGGAATGACTGGGGGACAGATGGCACCTACAACTTTAATAGGACAGAAGACAACAACTTCTCCTTACGGAAGGGATCCAAAACTTACCGGATTTCCAATGCATGTTCCTGAAATGCTTGCAACATTAGAAGCTACTGCTTACATTGCAAGAGCAGCATTAGACAGCCCTCAACATATTATTCAGGCAAAGAAGTTTTTGAAAAAGGCATTTAATGCTCAGGTAAACGGTATAGGATTCTCTCTTGTGGAGATGATTTCTTCCTGTCCTACAAATTGGAAAATGACACCGGTAGAAGCAATGGAAAGAATAAGGAAAGAAGTACTTCCCGTATTCCCCATTGGGGAGTTCAAGGTTGCTGAAGGGGTGGAATGATATGGAAAAGAAAGTAATTATTGCAGGATTTGGTGGCCAGGGTGTTATGCTGGTAGGAGAGCTTCTTGCCGAAGCAGGCAAAGAAGAGAATAAATATGTCACATTTCTTCCTTCATATGGTCCTGAGATGCGTGGCGGAACTGCAAATTGTGATGTAATTATTTCAGATGAATCTATTGCATCTCCTATTATTTCGTATCCGGAGGCAGCTATTATCTTAAATCTTCCTTCTCTTGACAAGTTTGAGCCTATGATGAAAAAAGATGGGTTATTGGTTTTAAATAAATCGCTCATTCCACGAGAAGTTAAACGGGATGATCTGAGAGTAGTTGGGGTTGATGCTCAAACTATTGCAAAAGAACTTGGCAACGAAAAAGCTGCGAATATGATTCTTCTTGGCGTGTATATAGCTATTGAAAAACCTGTTTCTCTTGATAGTGTGAAAAACGCAATGAAGTTATTTCTTAAAGGAAAGAAGGAAAAATTTATCCCGGCTAATGAAAAAGCGCTTGAAAAAGGAGTAGGAATTGCAAAGGAATTTCTTGGAGGAAAATGATGAAAATAGCCGATCCGTCTAAAATGGGAGGAAAACCTGTTGAAATGAACGGGGAAGTGTTAGAGGGAGTCACGATAAGATGGCTTATAGCAAAAGGAGAAGGAGCTAAAAATTTTTTTATGCGTTATTTTGAAATGGAGCCAGGTGCTGTCATTCCCTTGCATAATCATTCCTGGGAGCATGAAATCTATTCACTTAAAGGCAAATGTAAGGTTATAGTAGGTGGAGAGGAAAAAATTGTAGACGAAGGTGTTGCTCTTTATATTGAGCCCGACATATCTCATGCTTATGAAAATGTCGGAACTGAGAAAGTTGTGTTTCTTTGTATCATACCGAATATTAAAAAGTGAATGATTTAGAGTATTTTAAGGGAAAAACATATATTATTACAGGAGGCTCTTCCGGTATAGGGAAGGCCTCCTCTCTTTTACTTGCAGAGAAAGGGGCTAGTGTGATTTCTATTGGAAGGACAAGATCACATTTGGAAAGTGTGGCTTTGCTTCATAAGAATATAAAAATTATCCAGCATGATTTTTCAGAAAGTGGCAATATTGAGCATCTGGTAGATAAAATTAAACAATTTTCATGTTGTATTGATGGTTTTGTACACTGTGCGGGTGTAATATATACAGAGCCATTTGAAACATTTAGGATGCATGAACTAAGGAAAATGGAACTGGTCAATGTTGAATCTGGTTTTGAACTGTTACAAAAAGTACTTGTCTTTATGAAAGAGGGGAGTCTTGTTTTTGTTTCTTCAATTGATGCATTTTTTGGGGCAATAAATCCCCCATCTTCTGGTTATGCGCTTTCTAAAGCAGCTGTTATAGGGCTGGTGAGAGCACTTGCTTCGGAGCTGGGAGATAAAAAGATACGGGTCAATGCCGTGGTTCCGGGGCTTATTAAGACGCAGATGACTGATGATTTTTTTTCTGAGTCATTTGCTGAAGAGAGGCATAAATTTTTGGAAAGAGTGCCGCTGAGAAGAGCAGGAACACCAGAAGAAGTTGCAAGGCTCGTCGTTTTTCTTCTATCTGATAGCGCGTCTTACATTACGGGAGATGCAATATTTATTGATGGTGGTTATCACGTAAGATGAGATTTATACATATAGCTGATTTACATCTTGGTTTTAGGTCTTATGAGAGGGAAAAGGATTTTAACCCATTTTTCTCGCTTCAGTTTGCTGCGCAATATGCAATAGAAAAAAACATAAAGCTTTTTATTATTGCCGGCGATATATTTGACAGGCGAGATCCTCCGGCCTTCATTCAACGCGGGTTTGCTCATACTGTGAAAGAACTTGTACAAAACGGGGTGAAAGTATTTATTCTTACCGGGAATCATGAAGGCGCTCCCAATCCAATGAGAGATATTCACCTTGATCTTTATGATGAACTTGAGATTGAAGGTGTTGTTCTTGCTAAAACGATTGGATATTACAGATTGAATTCTTTAAATATTATAACTGTCCCATATCCTTTTAAGCGTAATCTCCTTTCAAAGGACGAGTATAGAGAGAAAAGCGAAAAAGAAATTGGGCACATAATGAACGAAAAGATTTTTAGTGGCATCGATTATTTTTTGAAAAAAATTGACCGGAAGTTTCCTACTGTTCTTGTAGCTCATCTTCCTTTATCTGAGGGCGAAGTGGGAGAGGAAAAATACATTTATTTTGCAGCAGATGTTCCCGTATCCACTGAACAACTTGACAGAAAGGAATTTTCTTATATTGCAATGGGGCATTTTCACAAAATGCAGATTATCTCTACAAAAAAATTTGGACATCCTGTTGTGTATCCAGGTTCTCTGGACAGAATAAATTTTGGAGAGGAAACTGATAAGAAGGGATTTTTTGATGTAGAGATTTCGGAGAGTATGAAAAAAACATCTTTTATGTTTGTTGAAAACCCTTTTGCTCGCAAATTTTATACAATAAGAATAAACAATGATAAAGATATTGATGCTATACAATGGGATAGGGTAAAGGAAAGCATTGTGAGAATAATTCTTTCAGATGATTTACAGAATGAAAAATTATTTAAAAAATTAGTAGACAGAGCAAAAAAAGAAGCAAAGGTATTTGCAGGGATGGAAGATAGGCGTGCTTTGCAAAATAATATTGTAAGAAGTAATATGAGTCTTAGTATTTCCCCGGAAAAAGCGGTGGAAAAATATATTAAACGCCAGGATAGCGTATTTGTAAAAAAACACAGAGAGGAAATTTTTAAAAGAGCGATTTCTTTTCTGAAAGAGGAATAGACAATGATCCCAGAAATTCTTACAGTTAGAGGATTTTTAAGTTATACAACAGAACAAAAACTTGATTTTACAAATTTCCATATTGGACTTCTATCCGGTGAAAATGGACAAGGGAAGTCTGCTATTCTTGATGCTATTACATTTGCTCTATTTAGCAGGGCTAGAGGAGTTGAAGGGAATAAAAAAGGCGTGGAAGATATTGTATCTTCCGGAAAAACTAACCTAAAAGTAGTATTTCAATTTATGCAGAATGGCAATAGATACAGAATTACGAGAACATACGATAAGATAAACAGTAAATCGGATATTTTATTGGAAGTTGAAAAAGATGGTGGATTTGTAAATATCTCTGAGAATAAGATAAGGGAGACAGATGAAAAAATTCTAAAGATTATCGGAATGAATTATGACGCATTTATTACATCCTCTTTCATTTTACAGGGGAAATCTGATTTTTTTACTGCCAAAAAACCGTCGGAGAAAATGGAGATTGTTCGCGAGATGCTGAACCTTGATATTTATGAATATGCACGCGGAAGAGCGCTGGACGAAAGGAGAGAGATTAAAGCATTAAAAGATGCTCTTAAAATAAGCATAAAGAATATCAGAAAATTGATAGACGATAACAGGGAAATAGAGAAAACTCTTGCGGGAAAGAAGAAGCAAGTTGCATCTTTAAAGGAAAGAAAAGAAAAAATAGAAGAAAAATACGAAAATGCTCGCAAACAGTCAAATAAATGGCATCAACTTAAACAATTAGCCGAGCATTTTTCTAGAGAAAAAGAGAAGCATGATAGAACCTTGCTTCAAAAGAAAGAGGAAGTTGAAAAGGAAAAGGAAAAGCTTTTACGAATAGAAGAGATACTAAAAAGGAAAGAAGAAATAATAAACGGCTATAATGCATATGTTGAAAATGAAAATTTATATAATGAGCTTCTTGAGAGAAAAAGTAAGATTTCACAAGCTGAAATAAAAACGGAATTGCTTAAAAATATAGTAGAAAGAGAAACAGTGCTAACAGTGCGAAAGCAAGCTGATTTAAGAGGAAGAATTAAAGAAAATCAAGATTTTCTTAAGAATTTTGCTAACGAACTACAAGCTGAAAAAGTAAAAAATGAAAAATTGCTTAAGAGCAAAAGTAATTTAGAAATCCGAGAAAAAGAAATAGAGAAAAGCATTTTTTTGGCAAGGGAAGAATTAAAAACTTTGCGTAATTTATGTAAGGAAAAGGAAAAAGCAAAAAATAGCATAGGAGAATTGGAAAGCAGAAAAGAGGAGCGTTTAGCTACGCTTAATAGGGAGAGGGGAAAGTTAGAAAAGGAAATTAAAGATATTGAGAGCGCACTAAAGAAAATTGTATTGGAAACGATTAAAAAAGAAATTGACGGAATAGAAGCCGAAATCAGGCATGTTGAAAAAGAGAAGGAGAAAAAGGAGAATAGAAAAGAAGAGCTTATAAAAAGAAAAGCATTTCTTTCAAGCGAAATTAAAATGGTGAAAGCTAATCTTTTTACATTTCAAGAGAAACTTCGTTTTATTTCTGAAGAAACAAAAAACTGCCCTCTTTGCGGCTCTCCTCTTACTGATGAACATAGAAAAGAGATAGAGCTGAAATACACGGAGGAGATTGCTGAAAGTGAAAATCTCCTTCACAAAAAAAATCTGGTTCTTTCAAAGCTGGATGGAGAAATAGAATCCATTCGAACTGTATTTGATGCGAAAATACTTGTAGAGTTAAAAGAGAAGCTTGGAAAATACCTAAAAAAAATACATTCGTTAAAAGCGGTGAAATTGGTAAAAGAGACACAGCGGGAGAAAATTCTTGAGCAGCTCAATGAAAAAGATACCGCTCTTAAAATGGGCGTAATGTCAGATGTGGAAAGGGACGCTCTGAATAAATTTAAAGCGATAGTGGTAGGTTTTAATGGTGTAGAAGAAAAGACAAAAGTCAAAGAAGATGCATTGAAAAAAAAGGAAGAGAAGAAGCCGCAGTTAGGTAAGCTTTTGCGCGATGTTCAGTCCGAGCAGGCCGTTTCTCAGAATAAAATAGAAGCAATTGAAAAAAATATTGATGTAGCGAAGGAACAGAGTGAAAAGTGGCTGCGTGAGATGGAAGAAGTGAAACGAATACTTGAGGACCCCGAGTTTTTGTCAAAAGAAAAAAAAGAAATTCTGAAACTAGAGAAATTTATAAAAAATATTGAATTCAGTGAAAAAATGTTTAATGAGTGCAAGAAAAAGAAGAAAACCTTGCAAGATTATCGAATGCTTTTTCTGGACCTCAGAGAGGCAAAAGCGCGTAAAGAAGAAGGAGAAAAGCACCTTTTGTCTTTTTATAAGGAGATAGAAAAAGGGGAGAAGGAGACAAAGGAATTAACAGAAAAAATTAAGAAAACAATAGAAGAGATTGAAAATCTTGGTGATGTTAATGAAAACTACAATTCTATCGAGAAGGAATTTAAAGATATATCCTTTCAATATCACAGCGAGCATGACAGAATGATTCGCATTGAAGAGCAGTGTAAAAAAATTGAAGAAGAGAAAAGCGAGCTTGATAAAAAATTGATTGAGCTAGCGAAGAGTGATGATGACGAGCGTATTCTGGATGTTTGTGTCGATATGTTTGGAAAAGAAGGAATTCAAAGCCTTATTATCAGGAGTGTTGTACCGCAAATAGAAGATATTTCAAATGAAATTTTAAGGAAGATGAGTGGAGGCACAATGCAACTAAAATTTAGAACAGTGAAGGCAACCAGAAAAGGTGAAGAAAAAAATACATTAGACATAGAAGTATATGATAAAGGAATGCGAAGGCGATATGTGCTTTTCAGTGGAGGAGAGCAGTTTAGAATTAATCTTGCAACAAGGATTGGCATTTCTCTCTTTTTGGCGTCTCTTTCTGGTATGCCATTGGAGATGTTAATTATTGATGAAGGTTTTGGCAGTCAAGACGAATCAGGTAGAGCAAATGTACTTGAAGAACTTAATGCAATAAAAACTGAGTTTAAAAAAATTCTTATTATAACTCATGTTGCGGAAGTAAAAGAAAGCTTTCCCTATGAACTTCGTGTTACAAAGGACGAACAAGGTTCACATATTTTTGTGGCATAGTTATTGAAGGGAAAGAGCATTTTTATAAGCGTTTATTCTTGCAAAAAATATAAAATTTTGGTAAAACATACTAATGAACGAAATGATTAATTTTATGATTGCTAATTTTAATGCAAAGTATGTTGCTCTTGCTGTCGTTGATATTCTTATAGTGAGCATGGCTATTTATTTTGCGTTGCGTGCTATCCAGCATACCAGAACGTTGCAACTTGCAGAAGGCATCGCTGTCTATTTTATTGCTTTGATAATTTTAGCAAAGGTAAGTAACTCGATTCGTCTTGTTACGGTGGGTTATGTAATGAATGGGTTGCTTCATTTTTCTGTGACATTTCTTCCGATTCTTTTTGTCGTTGTATTTCAACCGGAGTTGAGAAAATGGTTTACAGGGCTGGGAAAAGGAATTGTTATTGGTGAAAAAATGGAGCTTATTAGTGTGGAAGATTTTCAAAATATCGTTGATGAGATAATAAAGAGTGTAAAATTTTTATCTCTCAATAAAATGGGTGCTTTAATTGTGATAGAGAGGGGCACGCCTTTAAAAGAATATATAGAAACAGGTGTTCCTGTCAAAGCATTTGTGAAGTCAGAGTTACTTAACACAATTTTTTATCCTAATACATCTCTTCATGATGGTGCTGTAATTATTAAAGATCTGAGAATAGAGGCTGCACGTTGTATACTTCCTCTTTCTCTTGATGAATCGCTTGATAAAGAGGAAATTGGTACAAGGCACAGAGCGGCTGTAGGTATAACAGCAGAGACAGATGCTTTGTCGGTAGTTGTTTCCGAGCAAACAGGCATCATCTCTCTTGCAATAAAAGGGAAATTAACCCGTTATCTTAGTCCATTAGAACTCCGTGGCATGTTGCTTGTTATGGCAAAACCGACATGGTCCGAAAAGGAGGAAATACGCAAGTAGAATGAAAAAATTTTTCTTAAAAATTTTTAATATAAAGGTTATTTCTATTATCCTGGCTATATTAATATGGTATTATGTAGCAGGCGTGCAAGGTCCTACTGTAGTGCGCACATTTAAGGTGCCTGTGGTGGCGATAAATATGGAACCTGGTGTGGTTATTAAAAGTAAAACAGATTATGTAAATGTTACCGCTGGAGGACCGAGTAGATTAATCCTTGGCCTAAAAGAGCAGGATTTTACTGCTTTGATTGATCTTTCTGGCAAAACACTTGGTGAATATTATGTAGATGTTGATGCAAAATCTCCTCTTACGGGAGTGACAATAGAAAAAGTATCTCCTGAAAAAGCAAGAGTAAGCCTTGGAAAATTAACTACAATTATTATGCCGATAGCTGTAAAATTTAGCGGTGAAGCAGAAGAAGGTTTTCTTCCCGGGACACCCATCATTACTCCTGATAAAGCAAATATTACTGGTCCTGAAAGTGTGTTAGCCAGCATCAAAGAAGTATTTATTCAAATTGACCTTACAGGAATCAAAGAAGAAACGAGTTTAACTCTTCCCGTGAAAATATTTGGAAAAGACGGGGAAAATATATTAGACGTGCAGGTTAGTCCCATTAGTTGTATGGTTAAGGTTTCTCAGAGCAGTGTTACTGTTGCAAAAATAGTGCCTATCATTCCCAACCTTAATGGCACTGTCTTCAAAGGGTTTGGAATAAAATTTATTTCAGTAGAGCCAGCTGTTATTTCTATATCTGGTGATTTTCTGTCTTTATCCGATGTTTCTTCTATCACTACTGATGTTTTAAATATAGGCGATATCACAAAATCTGTTGAATTTGGACCTTTGCTTATCGTGCCGGAAGGAGTGAACATTATTGGCGCTGACCATTGTAAAATAAAAATTGAAGTAAAGCCTATCATTGGGAAAAAATTCACCCTAACTGTTATTGTTAAAACAGATGATGATCTAGTAGGCAAAGCTCATCCCGAGAAGGTTGAAGTGATTGTTTCTGGCTTTGAAGAAGATATTAACGCTATTGATGTTCTTGACATTGTTGCCGTTGTAGACGCTATCGGCATTACTAACGGAACATATCAATTACCCGTTGCAGTAGAAGGCATATCTAAAACTGTTGTGGTTTCCATAGTACAGCCAGAATCTGTAAGCGTGACTATTGAACCTGCAAATAATGGGTGATGCGGTATATTGCATTAATTTTTACGGTATTTTATTTGAGGTAGAAGAGAAATCAGGAATTATATTAAAAATTACGTTTGTTAATCATTGCACATTTCAAAATAACGGGAAGCTTAACTTTTGTATTAAAGAATACTGGAAAGGAAATACCAGCGCACTGAAATATCAGGTGCCTCTATTTTATTCGAAATTTATGCCAATTTTTAAGGAAGTGCAAAAAATACCATATGGCAAAGTTTCTTCTTATGGCGGTATCTCCAGTGCAGTTTTTGGCAACAAAAGATACGCCAGGTTTGTTGGAACTGCCATGAGAAATAATCCTCTTCCTATAATTATTCCATGTCACAGAGTTGTAAGAAGTAATGGGGAAATTGGCGGATTTTCTGGCGGGATAGGGAATAAAATAAAAATGCTTAAACTTGAAAAGGTTGGATTGCATAATGGATACATTAGGAAAGAATATTTTATTAATTGCTAAACCATTTGGCCTTACTTCTTTTGCTGTTACAAATAGAGTGAAAAAAATCCTTCATGCAAAAAAAGCAGGCCATATAGGAACTCTTGATCCCATGGCTACAGGGCTTATGGTTGTTGCTCTGAACAGTGCAACACGTTTTATTCCTTATATTGATACGGATGAAAAAAGATATGTAATACAGATTCAATTTGGAATTGAGACGGATACTGACGATATTACTGGCAGCATAATAAATCAGAAAGATTCTGTCGTGACTATCGAAGAAATAAAAAGGGTCCTGGATCAATTCATTGGTATAATAGAGCAGATTCCCCCGAACTATTCGGCAAAAAAATTTAAGGGAAAACCTTTTTACAAATATGCAAGACAGGGAGAAATTATTAAAAAGAAGCCCTGTCAGGTAGAAATACATAAAATGTCAATTGTTTCTTTTCACAGCAACAAACTTGTACTTGATATTACTTGTTCGAAGGGGACATATATGAGATCTATTGCAAGAGATATGGGGAGAGCATTAGGCACTTTTGCTACTCTCTCTGCCATTACGCGGCTTTCTATTGGAAGATTCTGTATTAGTGATGCTGCTACTTTTGGAAGAATCAAGAGTGGTGATTTCGATAAAGGTTTTTTGACTGCCGATCAAGCAATTGATCTACCTGTGCTTTTTGTAAAGGAAGCAAGCCGGTTTAAGAACGGATTGGATATTACTGTAGATAAAGTTGTCGTAAGAGACGAAAAGGGAGTTTTTATAGGCATTGGTAGGCATAAAGATGGCAAGGTGCATCCCGAAAAGGTGTTGAATGAAGATATATAAATACGGTGATTACATTAAAGAAGACACAGTAGTTACAATAGGCATGTTTGATGGCGTGCATAGAGGCCATCAATTACTTATTGAAGAAACAATAAAAGTTGCAAAGATGAAAAATGCGATTCCTCTTGTTTACACTTTTTATAGTCATCCTATAAAGGAAATGAAAAGAAAATTTCTTACACTGCTTGAAGAAAAACTATTTCTTCTTGGGAAAAACGGCATACAATGTACTTATGTTGTAGAAATGCGCAATAAATTTATGAAATTATCTCCCGAAGAATTTTTTAAAAAAGAAATTGTTCAACGAGTAAACGCAAAAGGTATTGTTGTAGGCGAAGATTTCAGATTTGGATATAGGCGGACTGGTAATGTGACTTACCTGAAAAAACTTGCAAAACCATTTGGCATCGATGTATATTCTATTCCTTTGCTTGATATTAGTGGTAAGATAGTTTCAAGCTCTTTTATACATCAGCTTATTATGAATGGCAAAATAGAAACGGCAAATGCTTTTTTAGGATACATGTTCTTTATTTCAGGGAATGTGGTAAAAGGGAGAGGTGTAGGGCGCTTGCTGGGGTTCCCTACTGCGAATATTGCGTATAAAAATGGAAGCAAATTGCTTCCACCAGCTGGAGTTTATATCACTCTTGCAGAAACAGGAGGTAAGTTTTTTCAATCTGTCACAAATGTGGGGTTTAACCCCACATTTGGAAAAAATGATCAACTAAAAGTAGAAATATATTTTATAGATGAAAAGAAGGATCTTTACGGGGCTGATGTGAAATTACACTTTTTAAAGAGAATACGTGATGAAAAAAAATTTGACAAACCGCAGAATCTAATTGAACAAATTCATCAAGATGTAAGAGAAGCAAAGATTTATTTTCGTTTGCATAACTTCAATAAATGTGTATAATATGTTTTGACTTTTAACGAGGAATATCGAGGCTCCGACGATAACCTTCGATGAAAGCGAAAATATAATAATTTAAGGAGGATTTATGATTACAAAAGAAGAAAAAGAAGAAATCATCAAAAGATTTCAACGGCATGATGGAGACACTGGTTCTCCTGAGGTTCAGATAGCACTTCTCACAAGTAGAATTTCTAAGCTTACCAAGCACTTGCAAACATTCAAACAAGATTATACTTCAAGGCGTGGTTTGTTTAAAATGGTTGGCGAGCGGAGAAGGCTTTTAAATTATCTGAAGAGTGTTGATAAAAAGAGATACAACAAGATCGTCAAGGATCTTAAGTTGAGAACATAACATGATTACAACTAAAGAGATTGAAATTAGCGGAAAAAGCGTTAGGTTTGAAGTAGGCAGAGTAGCAAAGCAAGCAGGTGGTGCAGTGGTTGTTTCTTGCGGCGGTACTGTTGTGTTAGCAGTATCTACTATGGGAGAAGAATCTTCGGAGCCGATGAATTTTTTCCCACTTACTGTGGCATATTCGGAAAAAATGTATGCTGCAGGCAAAATTCCGGGTGGATTTTTCAAAAGAGGAGGAAGACCGTCTGAGAAAGAAACGCTTAGTTCAAGGCTTATAGATAGAGCATTACGTCCCTTGTTCCCTGGGCATTTTAGGAGACCTGTTCAAATTATTGCGTATGTTCTTTCTTCTGGAGGGGAGATTTCTCCGGAAATACTTGCTCTCAGTGCTGCTTCAGCAGCATCGCTTATTTCGGATGAACCATTTACCGAAGCTGTGGGTGCTGTTAAAGTTGGTTTTATTGACGGTAAATTCGTGGTAAATCCATCAGAAAAAGAATTGAAAGAAAGCGATTTAAGTTTGAGCATTGCCGGGACAAAAGATGCTCTTTTGATGGTTGAAGCTGAAGCAAATGAGATTTCAGAAGATCAAATGACTGCTGCAATAAAATTTGCAATTCCCGAGATTAAAAAACTTGCTCTCATTCAAGAAGATTTGAGAGAAGCGGTAGGGAAAGAGAAAATTACGGTAGCTGAAATTACAGTTGATGAATCTTTGAAAGAGGCTATTGCTCCTTTATTTCTTTCTAAAATTGAAGCTGCTTTACAGAGTACTGAAAAACTTCAAAGGGAAAAAGCTCTGGACGATATAAAAGAAGAAATTATAAAGAAAGAGTTGGAAGAAAATCCTGAAAAGGAAACGGATATCAACTATATTTTTGATGAACTTTTAGAAAAATACTTGAGAAAACGTACGCTAGAAGGAATAAGGGTAGACGGTAGAAAATTCAGTGAAATACGAGATATAAGTATTGAGGTAGGATTGTTGAAGCATACGCATGGCAGTGGACTCTTTACGAGAGGGCAAACGCAGGTTTTATCTATTGCAACGCTTGGTGCTCAGGGAGCAGGACAGCTTATAGAATCTCTTGAGCCGGAATTTAAAAAACGATATATGCATTACTATAACTTCCCATCGTTTTCGGTAGGTGAAGTCAGGCCTATGAGAGGTCCCAGCAGGAGAGAGATTGGCCACGGTGCACTTGCTGAAAGAGCTCTATTACCAGTACTGCCTTCTGAAGAAGAATTTCCCTATACAATAAGGGTTATTTCCGAGGTACTCGAATCGAACGGTTCTTCATCTATGGCATCTACTTGTGGGTCTACTCTTGCACTTATGGATGCGGGTGTACCCATCAAAAAGGCTGTTGCAGGTATTGCAATGGGTCTTGTGACTGAAGGAGAACGGTATGCCATTCTTACTGATATTCAGGGAGCGGAAGATCATTTTGGAGACATGGATTTTAAGGTTACGGGAACTAAAGATGGAATAACTGCACTTCAAATGGATATTAAATTAAAAGGTATTAAACTTGAAATTTTAAAGGAAGCTTTGAACCAGGCAAAAGATGCAAGGCTTTTCATCTTGGAAAAAATGTTGAGTGTTCTTTCTAGACCAAGGGAAGAGATTTCTCCATATGCACCGCGCATTTTTACGTTAAAAATTAATCCAGATAAAATAGGGTTGCTTATAGGTCCTGGTGGCAAAACAATCAAAGGCATCATTGGAGAAACAGAGTCGGATGTTAATATTGAACCTGATGGAACAGTATATATTAGTGCTCCTGATGGAGAGATAGGTGAGCAGATAAGAGCTCAAATAATTGGCCTACTTGAAGAACCCGAGGTGAATAAAATATACACCGGCAAAGTGGTGGATATTAAGGATTTTGGTGCTTTTGTGCAGATTCTGCCAAATTCGGTGGGACTTCTTCATGTTTCCCAACTGTCAGATAAATTTGTAAAAGATATTAGAAAAGAGATCAAGGTCGGAGATGAGGTAAAGGTAAGAGTGATGAAAGTGGAAGGCAATGGCAAGATTCAACTCACAAGGAAGGGATTAGAGGAAAACTCATCTCAGAAAAGGAATGACAAAAAGTAAAGAATATTTTTCTATAGACAAAACTTCAAGTGGCATACGGTATTTTATTGAAGAGAATAAATCCTTTCCTTCTGTGATAATCGGTGTGTTTGTAAAATCTGGAAGCCGCTACGAACGTAAGAATGAGCTGGGCATAGCTCATTTTATTGAACACGCAGTTTTTAAGGGAACTAAAAGGCGTTCATCGTTTCAAGTATCACATGAAATAGAGCGCCTTGGCGGCGGCTTGAACGCTTATACATCTTCGGAATATTCTCTTTTTTACACGAAACTTCTTAGCAGGCATGCCGAGAAAGGGTTTGATATTCTATCAGACATTTTAATTAATCCTCTTTTTAATAAAACTCATTTAAATAGAGAAAGGGCAGTAATAATGGAAGAAATCAACGAGTATTATGATACGCCGCAGGATATCTGTCAAGCGGAGGTACTTAGATCTATATGGGACGATAACTCAATAGCTAATAATCCTCTTGGGGAGAAGGAAACAGTAGAAAAATTAAAACGTTCAGATCTGCTGAAATGGTTCAATAATTCGTTTAACAAGGAAAATATTTTTGTTTCTGTTGTTGGGGATATTGATAAAAAAACGATAAGTAATTACATAGAAGAATATTTTTCTAATATGCCTCACGGGAACGAGATTGATATTTTTAACGAACCACCTATTTTTTCATTTCAGAATAGATTATTTAAAAAGGATGGAACGCAGATCCATCTTGCTATCACTTTAAAAGGAGAAAAATCATTTAGTAGGCGTAGCATTCTTCAATCTATGTACACAACGATCCTTGGAGGCAATATGTCTTCCAGGCTTTTTCAAAAACTAAGAGAAAAATCTGGGCTTGTTTATACTGTTTATGCATATCCGGTTAGTTTTTCCGATACTGGTGGGACAGCTATTTATGCTTCGGCACTTCCCGAAAATATTGAAAAAGTGGAAAATATTATAAACAAAGAGATTGATAATATTCGAGTGAAAGGGTTATCAAAGGAAGAATTTCAGGATGTTAGGGAGTATATTCTTGGAAATTTAGTTCTTGGTCTGGAAAGCAGCAGCGGACGCATGCAAAGAAATGGTGTACAGGGTATGTTCCAAGGAAAAGTAAAGAGTATAAAAACGCTTATGCAAGAAGTGGAGTCAGTTCGATTTGATGAATTTTTGGCATTTGCCAGGGATACTTCCTTAAGTAAAAGAGGAAAAGTACTTGTTGGGGATCTGTAGGGTGAATAATCAACTTTTTAATGAGATTTCCAACAACATAAGTAATTGCGACAAGTGTCCTCTTTGTAAGACAAGAACGTTGCCTGTGCCTGGTGAAGGATCTATAAATGCCCGTATTTTTTTTATCGGTGAAGGTCCTGGTAAGCAAGAAGATTTAACAGGACGCCCATTTGTTGGAGCTGCAGGTAAATTTTTGAATGAGTTGTTGGCAGGCATCGATCTTAAAAGAGAAGATGTGTTTATTGGAAATATTGTAAAATGCCGTCCGCCAAATAATAGAGTCCCGCTTCCCTTAGAAGTAGATGCTTGTAAACCGTATCTTATAGCACAGATAGCTCTTGTGCAACCAGAAATAATCTGTACGTTAGGAAATACGCCTCTTAAAACTTTGATTTCTCCCGAGCTTAGTATTGGCAAGATACACGGAACTCTTATTAAAAAGGATGGTTTTACATTTATGCCTATGTACCATCCTGCTGCTGTTCTTTATCATGGAGCTTTGAAGGGTACATTAAAAGAAGATTTTGATAAATTAAAAGATTTTCTGAGGAACAGAGAATGAGAATTTATCTTAAAGATTTAAAAAATAACGAAAAAGTGAAAATATATATTAAAAAAGCCGATGACTATCTTGGTGAAATAGGGTATACTGAACATGGATTCAGGCATGTTGGCATAACAGCAGATCTTGCTTTCAAGATATTAGAAAAAGCAGGATTTCCGAAACGAGAAGCTGAACTTGCTGCTATTGCTGGATGGATGCATGATATGGGCAATTTCCTTGGCAGAGAAAATCATCCTCAGAATGGAGCTATCCTTGCCATGAAAGTACTGGAGGAAATGGGTGGCGATATGAACGAAATTGTAGCTGTAGGTGGAGCAATTGCAAATCACGAAGAGCCTTCAGGCATCGCTACGAACCCTATAACAGCAGCTGTTGTATTAGCTGACAAGGCAGATGTTCACAGAAGCAGGGTAAGAAATTCAAATCCTGCAACTTTTGATATACATGATCGTGTAAACTTTGCTGTAGTCAAATCTAATATTTTTGTGGATCAGGAGAAAAAAGAAATCTCCCTTAATTTAAATATTGATACAAAAATTTGCCAGGTAATAGAATTTTTTGAAATATTTCTTACGCGAATGGTTATGTGTAGGAAAGCGGCATCAGTTTTAGATTGTGAGTTTCGCTTAGAAGTAAATAAAACAAAACTTTCTTAATTGACAAAAGGAAAGTTTTCTTTATATTAATTTTGTGAATTTAATGAAATGAGGAGGATTTAGGATGAGGAAAAAGAGAATTGTGGCTGTTATTGTTATTGTATTTATATTCCTTACAGCTTTCTGGATTGATTATGTTGGAATTCGTGCATTGAACAAGCCATTAGAAGAACTAACCTCTTTGGAACAGGCAGTGAAACCAAGGTTTGGCTTAGATCTTAAGGGTGGTGTGAAATTTGTTTTAGAAGCAGAGAGCACCCCGGAAACACAAGTAACAAGGGAAAAAATGGAAAGTACACTGGGTGTTTTAGAGAGAAGGGTAAATAACCTTGGTTTGAGTGAGGCCATTGTCGTACAAGAAAAGGGTGCACATTGGATGCGAATTGATGTAGAGCTTCCCGGGTGGAAAGATCCACAGCGTGCTAAAGAACTTATAGGGCAGACTGCGCTACTTGAATTCAAAACTGAAGATGGTACCGTTGTTCTAACGGGCGATCACATAAAAGATGCAAATCTTGCATTTAGCAATGATCCCGAGTCCCTTGGTGAACCCATCATACAGTTTAAATTGGATAGTGAGGGTACTAAGATATTTGCTGACGTTACTGCTCAGAACGTGGGCAAAACAATTGCAATTTATCTTGACAGTAAATTACTGATGAATCCAGTTGTGAGGAGTGCCATTACTGGAGGCGAAGGAATTATTGAAGGAGGCTTTACTGCCGAAGAAGCTGCGGATCATGCAGCACTTTTAAGAAGCGGTGCACTTCCCCTTAAGCTTAATTTTATAGAGGAAGATGTTGTGGGGCCTTCTCTTGGGCAGAGGTCTGTTAGAATGGCTTTAATTGCGATAATTATTGCAATACTTCTCATTTTCCTTTATATGGTTTTCTTCTATCGTTTTCTTGGTGTTCTTGCAACCATTGCACTTGTGTTTTATATGACGGTTGAGGTGGCTCTACTTTTCTTACTACATGCAACATTATCACTACCTGCTATAGGAGGTGCAATTCTTTCACTTGGTATGGCAGTAGATATTAATGTTATTGTATTTGAGAGGATGAAAGAAGAGTTAAAGCTTGGTAAATCAACGCGCTCCATTATTTCGGCTGGTTTTGCCAAAGCGCTCAGGACGGTATTTGATTCAAACTTGACGGTTCTTGTTGGGGCAATAGTGTTGTTTTATTTTGGTTCCGGCGTGATTAAAGGATTTGCCGTAACTGTTTCTGTAGGTATTCTTGTAGGTTTTTTGAGCGGAGTTGTTGTGACCCATTCTCTTGCTAATTTATTGATTCCGGATTCCGCGGCAAAGAAACCGTGGATGTTTGGGATATAGGGGGTGCGTAGATGAACTTTAGAGAGAAAATAGCAAATTGGAATATTATAAAGTATACAAAGCTTTGGATGATTATTTCTGCTGTTATTATTTTAATTGGCATTACTTCAATGGTGGTTAATCAGCTTACTATTGGATCCCCTTTGAATTTTGGTATTGATTTCATGGGAGGGACGGTAATTACCCTTACATGCGAGGAAAAACCAGACATAGGAGCGGTGCGTGATATTCTTGCTTCTGAGGGGTTTAAAGATGCAATTATTCAGGAAGCGCAAGGAAATAAAATTTTTATTAAAATTAAAGCAGAGACATTGGACAATGATATAAAAAATAGAGTTATTGATGAAATATCTGTTAATGTAGCTAAAGTGGATATGGACAAAACTGGCATTACTTCTATTGCATCGGTTATTGGGGATGAACTTAAAAAAAGTGGGCTTATTTCACTTGCCCTTGCTCTCCTCTTTATACTTTTTTACATTACAATGCGGTTCACATTTAAGTTTGGCCTTGCAACTATTATTGCATTACTTCATGATGTCTTTGTCGTTCTTGGCTTGCTTGCACTTTTCAGAATAGAACTTAATGCCCCATTTATAGGAGCATTGCTTACCATTATGACATATTCCGTGGAGGATAGTGTCGTTGTGATGGATAGAGTACGAGAAAATGTAAAATTTAGAGGAAAGGAAACTTTTCCAGTGCTTGTTAACAAAAGCATTACTGAAGTCTGGGTAAGATCTATGAATACGTCCATTACAACATTTTTCGCATCTTTTGCATTGGTCGTTTTTGCAGGACCTACAATGAGAGATTTTTCGATGACACTAATGTTTGGGCTGCTTGCAGGAACTTACTCTTCGATTTACATTGCTTCCCCACTTCTTGTATTATGGCATAAGGGGAAGGAAAAGGTAAGTAGCGTTATGGAAAAGCGCGTTATCTCTGTAGAGCCTCGTGTTGAAACTGCTACTAGTGAATCCCATACGGAAAAGAAAGTTTCTTTGAGCAAAAAGGCTTTAAAGAAAAAAAGAGGAAAAAAATCTAAGAGGAAACGAAGATAATTTTTTTATCTTTTGCTGAGTAAACATTTTTGGATATAATTTTAATGTAGTGATAAGGGAGGAGGTAAAAATGGATTTAACAAAGTATATACGGAACATTCCAGATTTCCCGCAGAAAGGAATTCTATTTCGGGATATTACGCCTTTACTTTCTGATGGCAAAGCATTTGGCTATGCGATTGAACAAGTTGCAGATTTTTTTAAAGACAAAGGTATTGATAAAGTGGTAGGCATTGAAGCAAGGGGATTGATGATAGGTGCTCCCATTGCTATTAAACTTGGTGTAGGTTTTGTGCCAATAAGAAAACCAGGCAAGCTTCCTTTTGAATTAGTAAGAAAGGAATACCAATTAGAGTATGGTATGTCTATTTTAGAGATGCATAAAGATGCCATAAAAAAGGGAGAAAGAATTTTGATGATAGATGATTTGCTTGCTACTGGAGGCACTGCAGCTGCAGCGAGCGATCTTGTCGAAGAAGCTGGTGGAAAAATTATTGGTTGGGGTTTTATTATTATTTTGGAAAATCTTAAAGGAGAAGAGAAGTTAAAGAAATATCCTGTATTTTCATTAATAAACTTCGATTGACTTGAACGAGCAAACATTATTTGAAAAATTACTTAGAGAAATCTCCTCTTATCTTAGCGATGAGGAGATTTCTCTGGTTAAAAAGGCTTACGACTTCGCAAAAAAAGCACATAGTGAACAAGCGAGAGAGTCGGGAGATAAATATATTATCCATCCGCTCAATGTCGCACTGATCCTTGCTGAGATGCGGCTTGACGCAGAAAGTTATGCTGCAGCACTTCTTCATGATGTTGTTGAAGATACATCTGTTACTCTGGACAAAATTAAGAAAGAGTTTGGAGAAAATATTGCCTTTCTTGTTGATGGTGTTACAAAATTAGAATATATGAATCATTTTTCTTCTGAAGAAACAAAGCTTGAAAATCTTCGCAAGATGCTTCTTTCAATGGCTTCAGATGTGAGAGTTGTCATTATAAAGTTGGCAGACCGATTGCACAATATGAGGACTCTATTTTTTCTTCCCCCTGATAGGCAAAATCAGATTGCAATGGATACAATGGATATTTATGTTCCGCTGGCACACAGGCTGGGTATCTACAAAATAAAGTGGGAATTGGAGGATTTAAGTTTTAGATATCTTAAGCAGGATGAATATTACGAGCTTGCCAAAAAAGTTTCAAGTAAAAGAGGCGAGAGAGAAAAATTTGTCAGTGACATTGTAAAGGAAATCAAGGATTTACTGAGCGAGCAAAATATAAAAGCAGAGATTTCCGGGCGGCCAAAAAATCTTTATAGCATATACAGAAAAATGGTGAGGGAGGAAAAAGGGTTTGACGAAATTTATGACCTTGTTGCTGTGCGAATCATTGTGTTATCTATTCCCGAGTGTTATCAAGTATTAGGCATTCTTCACAATGAGTATAAACCAATTCCTGGGAGGGTGAAGGATTATATAGCGATGCCGAAGCCTAATGGTTATCGGTCTCTTCATACAACGGTTATCACAAAATCTGGTGAGCCACTTGAAATTCAAATTAGAACAAGAGAAATGCATAAGCATGATGAAATTGGCATAGCAGCACATTGGAAATATAAAGAAGGTGTTCAGCTTAATAAGAATTACGAGAGTAAATTGATGTGGCTTCGCCAGATTGTTGATTGGCAAAAAGAAGTTCGGTCTACAAAAGAATTTGTAGAAATGGTAAAAGGAGATTTATTTAGCGAAGAGGTGCTTGTTTTTACGCCAAAAGGCGATGTTATTGATCTTCCAGTGGGTGCTACTCCTATTGATTTTGCATACAGAGTACACACGGATATTGGAAATTATTGTGTTGGAGCTAAAATAAATGGCGCTATTGTGCCTTTGCCAACAGAGCTGAAGACGGGAGACCGCGTAGAAATTCTTACGTCGAAGTCTTCAACTGGACCAAAACTTGACTGGCTGCAATTCGTAAGAACTTCTTCTGCACGCTCAAAAATTAGGTATTGGCTCAGAAAACTGCGAGAGACGCCGGAAGAAAAAAGCGAGAAAAAGGAAGAACAACGGGAGAAGAAAGAAGTCAAAAGATCTTATGTACGCAAAGCTACTCCGCGCATCTTTCAGAAGGAAGAAACAGTTTATTATCCTGCTGTCCCTGGTGTTAAAGGAATAAAGATATCTATTGCAAGATGTTGCAATCCGGAACCACAGGATCCAATTATAGGTTATGTAACGAGAGGAAGGGGAATAAAGATTCACAAGAAGGATTGTCCGAATTTAGCAGCGATTATAAGCAGTGGGGGGAAAGTGTTGCCTGCTGTATGGGAAGCAAAAGGGAAGGCAAAATTTTTGGTATACTTTAGAGTAACTGTTTGGAATGTGCCAGGTATCATTTATAGAATATCAAGAGTTACAAGTGAAATGAATGTGAATATAGAAAACTTTCGTACATCAAACAGGACAGAAAAAAGGAAACACGGGTATTACCAATCATATTTACGTTTTTCTTTTGTTGCTGAGAAGCCTTCTCTTATAGCGGATATTGCGAGGGAAATTAAGCTTATTCCTGAAGTAATAACGGTACGGTGGAGTAAAAGGAGAATATATGAGGATAATTCTTCAGAGAGTGAAGAGAGCGTCAGTTAGTGTTGACGGTGAGATAGTTTCAACAATTGGCAATGGATTGCTCATTTTAATTGGCGTGGAAAAAGGAGATACAGAAAGAGAAGCAAAGTACCTTGCAAAAAAAATTTGTGACCTAAGGATTTTTCCTGACGAACATGGAAAGATGAATCTTTCTGTAAAGGATGTAAACGGTGAGGTTATGATCATCTCCCAGTTTACACTTGCCTCTCACATTAAGAAAGGCAATCGGCCGGGTTTCAGCAATGCGGCGGAAGAAGGTTTGGCAATTTCGCTTTATAAATTATTCGTGGAAGAAATAAAAAAGCAGGTCAAAGTTGTTAAGACAGGCATTTTTGGTGCATATATGGAAGTAAATCTTGTCAATGATGGACCGGTTACTTTTATTTTGGAAAAATTTGGTGGAGCAGAGGGGATTTGAACCCCTGACCTCATCCGTGCGAGGGATGCGTTCTCCCGCTGAACTACTGCCCCGTCAAATAATTATAGATATAAAGTCTTAAAAAGCAATAGAAAAATTCTTGAAAAATGTTAAAATGGTATGGAGGTAAACATGAAAAGTATCGGCATTATTGGAGGTACTGGTGTTTATACGCCAGATTTTTTACAAAATGCAGAGCCAATAGCTGTAAAAACTGAATTTGGCACTGTGAATCTTATACAAGGAGAATTGGAAGGAAGAAATGTGTTTTTTGAAACTCGCCACGGCACAGGACATACTGTGCCACCCCATAAAATAAACTACAGAGCCAATATTTTTTCTTTATACAAGTTGGGAGTAGAGCGCATTATTGCAACTGCTGCAGTAGGCTCAATTAACAGGGAGATTTTGCCTGGGACATTTGTTATTGTTGACCAATTTCTTGATTTTACAAAAAAACGAGAAGATACTTTTTTTTCTCAAGATAAGGTAGTGCATACAGATTGTACAGATCCATATTGCCCTGAATTAGCTATGGCTATCCAAAAAGCAATGGAGAAATTTGACTATCCTTATTCCAAAAAAGGTACATATGTATCTGTAGAAGGTCCAAGATTTGAAACAAGAGCAGAAATACAAGCTTACAGTATTTTAGGCGGGGACGTGGTTGGAATGACTGGTGTTCCCGAAGTAGTGCTGGCAAGAGAGTTGGGTATGTGCTATGCTACGATTGCCGCTGTAGCAAATTATGCAGCAGGTATTTCTGATCATATGATTTCTCATAACGAAGTGGTAGAAAAAATGGGAGAAATGAACAAAATGTTCCGCAATGTTTTAAGTGAAGCAGTAATAAATATTCCTGGTGAGAGGCATTGTTCTTGCAGTAAAGCTCCTACATCGGGAGATTAGAAACTTATTTAGTAAGGATTACAATCTTTAAGAAAACGGTGTATTAGAAAATAGTAAGTCGAATCCTATTTTGATAGCGATAAAAGAGGAGGTACGACATTTATGCAAAAGATTTTAGTGATTGGAGCTACGGGGCAAATTGGTTCTGAGCTTACTTTAGCACTGCGTGAAAAGTATGGCAATGAAAATGTAGTTGCGGCAGGGCATAAAAGAAAACCCAGTGAAGAGTTGCTTAATTCAGGACCATTTGAAACTATTAACTGTACAGAGGTTGATACGATTGCAGAAGTCGTGAAAAAGCACAGAATAGATACTATCTATCATTTGGCAGCTATTCTTTCTGCAGTGGCAGAAGCCAAGCCAAAACTTGCCTGGGATGTAAACATTAACGGGCTTTGCAATATTTTAGATGTCGCGCGTGAACAGGGATGTGCTGTTTTTACCCCTAGCTCCATCGGCGCGTTTGGTCCCAATACACCGAAGGACAACACGCCACAGGATACGATTCAGCGTCCAAATACAATGTATGGCGTTACCAAAGTTTCTGGAGAATTACTTTGCGATTATTATTTTAAAAAATTTGGAGTGGATGCCCGGGGGGTGCGTTTTCCCGGTATCATTTCCTATGTAACATTACCCGGCGGAGGGACTACTGATTATTCTGTTGAAATATTTTATGAAGCTCTTAAGCATGGAAGGTATACGTGTTATTTAAGGCCCGATACATATATGGATATGATGTATATGCCAGACACGATAAAAGCAGCAATTGATATTATGGAGGCAGATCCTGAGAAGTTGGTGCATAGAAATGCTTTTAATGTGACCGCAATGAGTTTCGCGCCCAAAGATATTGAAAATGAAATTAAAAAATATATCCCGGATTTTGTTATGGAATATGACATTGACCCGATGAGGCAATCAATAGCTGATTCCTGGCCTAACAGGATGGACGATAGTGCTGCTAAAGAAGAGTGGGGATGGAAACCAGAATATAATCTTGCTTCTATGACAAAAGACATGCTTGATAGGCTGTCAAATAAGTTAGCAATTAAAATATAGCTGGGGAGGTGGAATAATGCCGCTTGATAAGATTAAAGAGATGTTATCAACTTATTTAAAAGAGCTGCAAGATAAGGGGGTGCTTAAAGGTAGTGAAACGGTGATAACTGGTATAAACCCGGCACAAGGTGACAAGGGTCCTAGATATTTTATAAAAGGTTATGGTGAAAAAGAATTTTTGCGGATGAATGCGAATAACTATCTTGGGATGTCTTTAAAAAAAGAAGTAATAGAAGCTGAGGAAAAAGCTGCAAAGGAATTTGGGGCCGGTCCTGGCGCTGTACGATTTATAAGCGGTACTTATACTTCTCATATAGCTCTTGAGAAAAAACTTGCTAAGTTCCATAATAGAGAAGCAGCCATGATCTTTAGTTCTGCATATTCAGCAATGGTAGGTATTTTAGTGCCTATGATTACGCAAAACACTATTATAATAAGCGATGAATTAAATCATAATTGTATTATTAATGGTATAAAATTATCCAGGCCAAGGGACAAAAAGATATATAAGCATAATGATATGGATGGCCTAGCGTCAGTTTTAGAGAGTTCCGTTGGTAATTGCAAGCGGGTTATAATTGTAACTGATGGTATCTTTAGTATGAGGGGTGATCATGCTCGGCTTAAAGAAATAGCAGATTTAGCTGAAAAATACAATTCTAGTTTCGAAGAAGGGGTTCTTACATTTGTTGATGATTCACACGGTGTCGGTGCTATTGGAGAAACAGGTAGAGGAACAACGGAATATACACATGAAGATAGGATTGATGTGTTAATTGCGACCCTTGGTAAAGCTCTCGGAGTAAATGGTGGATACGTGGTAAGCAGTGCAGAGGTAATAGGATTTTTACGTGAAACTGCTCCATTTTATATTTATTCTAATCCTATTACTCCACCAGAAGCAAGTGCAGCACTTGCTTCATTAGAGATATTGGATAGCGATAAGGGAAGGGCGATGCTAAAACATCTGCGTGCCATGACAGCACGGTTTGAATCTGGCCTAATAGATATGGGGTATGAGGTAATAAAAGGAGAGCACCCTGTTGTGCCTCTTATGGTGAGGGATACAGAGAAGACTACAGAACTTGTTGGATATTTAAAAGATAATGGTATTTTAGCAACTGGTCTTAATTTTCCTGTAGTTCCAAAAGGAGAGCAGGAGATACGATTTCAAATCTGTGCCGACCATACTGAGAGCGATATAGATTATGCGCTTGGAATATTGCGTAAATACAAAGAGAGCCACTAAATTACTACCATAACTTGTTTCGTTAAGTACAGAGTATTGCTTGCATTATTGATACGGAAGAGAAAATGATGTTGAGTGTGAAAAATATGGCAATGGGATGGTTTTGCTGCTTAAATAAAATTTATAGCCTGACAATAAGGAGTTGTGAATGATGAAAAATGTATGTATTGTTTTAGCTGCTGGAGTAGGGAAGAGGATGCATTCGTCTATTCCGAAAGTGATGCATCCAATTTGCGGACGGCATATGGTGCAATATGTGATAGATGCTGTAAAAGGAATATCGGATAAAGTTGTTGTAGTGATTTCCGAAAAAATTGATAAAAATGTTTTTTCTAATGTTGAACTGGCTTACCAAAAAGTCCCTCTCGGGACAGGGGATGCAGTAAGGCAGGCACTTGCCGCATCTTACAATATTCCAGATGAGACGCCAGTGTTTATTATTACAGGAGATAATCCTTTGATAAAATCCTCTGACCTTAACGAACTTCTTGCTTTTTATAAAGACACTAAGAGCGGCGTAGCATTACTTGCAGCCTTATCCGATAATCCGACTGGTTTTGGCAGAATAGTCAGGCATGAGACTGATTTTATCAAAATCGTTGAAGAAAAAGATGCAACAGAGGAAGAGAAGAAAATAAACGAGATTAATACAGGAATATACGTATTTGAAAAAAAACATCTTGCTTACGCAATTAACGAAATTGCTCCCAATAATTTGCAAAAAGAGTATTATTTGACGGACGCACTTACAATATTGAAGAAAAAAGGAGTAAAAGTAAGCGTAAAAAAGATGGAAAGAAAATTTGCTGTGTATGGCGTTAACAATAGAAAGGAGCTTTCCATTGCAACAAAGATTATTCAAGGAGAGATACTTGATAAATTAATGCTTGCAGGCGTTACAATTATAAATACAGATAGTGTATGTGTTGATTTTGATGTAAAAATAGAGAATGACGTGACAATTCTTCCAGGAGTGTTAATCCAAGGAAAAACAACTATAGGGAAAGATTGCGTGATTGGGCCAAATACGCGTATTGTTGATTCTGTTATTAAAAATAATGTAAGTGTGCAGCATAGTGTAATAAGGCAGGCTAATGTAGGAGATAATTGCAAAATAGGACCATTTGCTTATGTGCGGCCTGATAGCAAAATGAGCAAAAATGTTAAGATAGGTACTTTTGTTGAGGTAAAGAAATCTCAGTTTGGGGAAAATACAAAAGTTCCACATTCAAGCTATATTGGCGATACAAAAGTTGGGAAAAATGTGAACATTGGGGCAGGAACAATCACTTGCAATTATAATGGGCTTCAAAGCAAAAAGAAACCCACATTTATAGAGGAAGATGTATTTATTGGTTCTCACAATACACTTGTAGCGCCTGTAAAAATAGGGAAAGGTGCATATACAGCAGCTGGATCTGTGATTACAGAAGAAGTTCCCGAGGATGCGCTTGCTATTGGGAGAGCTAAACAAATAAATAAAAAAGAATGGGCAAAGAGGAGGAAAAAAAGTAATGGTTAATTTGAAAGGAAAAGGAATAAAAATTTTTTCTGGTACAGCAAATAGACAGCTTTCTGAGAAAATTGCAAAATATCTTGATTTATCACTAGGGAAGGCGATTATTAATTATTTTCCCGATGGAGAAATTCATGTAAGATGCCTTGAAAATGTACGAGGGCGAGATGTATTTATCATTCAGCCGACTTTTTCCCCGGCGGATAATTTAATGGAGTTACTTATTATGATTGATGCTTTGAAAAGAGCATCGGCTGACACTGTAGGTGCTGTTATTCCATTTTTTGGATATGCACGACAGGATAGAAAGACAAAGTCGAGGGAGCCTATTTCAGCAAAGCTTGTTGCAAACCTCATTACGATGGCGGGAGCAGACAGGGTAATGTCTGTAGATTTGCATGCAGGCCAGATACAAGGGTTTTTTGATATACCGATGGATAATCTTACGGCTGTGTTGACACTTGCTGATTATATGCGTGAAAAAAATATTGAGAATCCTGTTGTTGTTTCTCCTGATGTGGGAGGTGTAGCGCGAGCGACTGAATTTGCCAGAGAGATGCCTCACTCAACCCAGGCAATATTTGTCAAGAGAAGACTTGGGCCAGAAGAAGTAGAAACGAGCAGGCTTATTGGTGAAGTTAAGGGGAAAAGCGTTATTTTTGTTGACGATGCGATTCATACGGGCAATACTATCATTAACGCAACAGAAGAAGTTTTGAAAAGGGGGGCAAAAGAGGCTTATGTATGTGTGACACACGGAATATTTGCGAAAGATAGTTTGAGTAAATTTGAGGAATCGTCCATAAAGGAAATAATCGTAACGGATACGATTCCTGTGGAAGAACGTAATCATTTACCTGATAAAGTTAAAGTTCTTAGTGTAGCTCCATTGATAGGAGAGGCGATCAAAAGAGTATTTTTACATGAATCTATAAGTGCATTGTTTGAAAAAGATTGAAAGAATGTTATAATTAAATTTCAAAAACTATAAAGGAGATGTATCTATATGGAAAAGATAGCATTTAAAGCAATGAAAAGAGATGTTTCTACTAAAGGAATGTTAAAGAAGCTTCGTAGTGGAGGGTTTATTCCTGGCATAGTTTACGGGAAGACTGCAAAACCTATTCCTGTTACAATTAATGAAAAAGAATT
>Ga0209121_10001136_pt1 | contig 27875 bp, 25 predicted proteins | sample Cruoilmetagenom3_FD_187292 | JGI IMG/M metagenome (GOLD analysis project Ga0209121, IMG submission 187292) | Oil polluted marine microbial communities from Coal Oil Point, Santa Barbara, California, USA - Sample 3 (SPAdes) (version 2) | ecosystem: Environmental > Aquatic > Marine > Oil seeps ...
TAATCCGTAAGTTGTTCCATAAGGAATTTTTAAGTTTATATTATTTACAGCGCATAATTTTCCATAATACTTCGTAAGATTTTTAGTATATATTGCTAGATTATTCGACATGATTAATTCTAATCGTTAATTTGAATGTTTTATTATAATCTTTCATATTTAATTTTAATTTACTAAAATAAAATTTAAGTAGATGACTTTAAAAAAATCTAAAAATTTTCATCTTTAAGGAAATTAGTATAATTCCCTAATCAAAATTATCGATGTAAAACTTTGATTTATTTAAATAATTAATTACTTCAGTTTCGGGTATGTCGTACCAATGTTTATAAGCGTCGGCAACAGCAAACCACATTGTATTTCTAATGTTTGGACAGAATGTTGTTACATCTGCATTTTGGATGCGTTGAATTGTGTGTAGCGGAGCCGTAGGAACACTTATAACAATTTTTTGAGGATCGTATTTTTTTACCATTTTAATAGCTGCTAGCATCGTAAAACCGGAGGCTAATCCGTCGTCAACCATAAATACGATATTATTTTTAATCAGATTCTGATAAGTTTCTTCTAAGTCGAAATTCTTGTTGTAAAACACTAAGCGTTCTTTGATTTCTTTTTTTGTTATTTTGATTGCATATTTTACTTGCTTCTCTGAAAGGTTTAATTGATACAACAAATCGTCGTTTATTAAAACGGTTCCATCTGGCGTAATTGAGCCAAATCCTGCTTCGGTGTTATACGGAATTTTAATTTTTCGAACAATTATTAAATCGTAATTTATTTTTAATTTACGGCAAAATCCTTCAACTACAGGAACGCCTCCGTTTGGTATAGCAAACGATATAAAACTATCAGACTTTTCGTTTATGAGGTTATAAAGCGTTGCGTCGCTCTCTGAAACAAAATCAGCTAATATTTCTCCAGCTTCGATTCTTGATTCATACGGAACGAATTTCATAGATACTAATAATAAAGAAAAATTTGAATTTATTTATTATACTTGAAGATTGAACTAATTTTTCTATTTCATTAATATTAAAAATCCCTAACCTATAATCCATTTAGACTTTTTTATCTAAATCGTTAAACTTTTGTTAAACTAATTAGTAGTTGTTATTTATGAATTTTCAAGAACTTAAAAGTTCCTACCTAAAAGAGACAGTTCCTCTGAAAAAAATACAATTAATCGAATCGGTGGCTCTGCATTTTGAAAACGGTGGGCTAGAATTTTTATTATCCCAATATAAAAGCGAAACCGATGGAAAAGTAAGAAAAAAAATAATCGATGTTGCCGGGAAAAACATAAACGACATTTCCATCCAATTACTAATCAAAGCTCTTACAGACAATAATATTGAGTCAAAAAAAGCATCTGTGATAGCTTTGGGAAAAGCAAAAGCAACCATAGCCTTAATCCCTTTGCTAAACATGCTTCAGAACCCCTCTTTAGAGATCAAAGGGATCGTGCTAGCTTCTATTATTAAAATTGGGAAAGAAAATAACCTTGATTCAATATTAGAGTATATAAACGAAGGAAATATTCATGTTAAAAGATCGATCCCATACATATTAGGAAAGATTGGCAGTGAAGAGTGCATTGAGAGCTTAAAAGAATTAGTAAGACACGAAGACCCATTAATCCGAAAGAATTCAATCAAAGGGTTAGAAAAGTTACTTCAATTAAAAGACGCAAAGTTTATCCTGAACGCTTTAAGCGACGAAGACTTACGCGTAAAAAAATCAGCAATCAAAGCATTAGGCACTATAAAAAGTAAAAGGGCTATTCCTCATTTAATTAAATTTTTAAAAGAAAAAAATCCTGAAATTCGAAAGTTATCTGTTCGAACTTTGTTCTCAATTTTCTCAAACCATCCTCAATACGATAAAATCTACGAAATCTTAAACCAACGTAATATTATTTCTAGAAGAGAAGCGATAAAATTGTTGAACTTATTAGAGGATAAAAATTCTATCGATTATCTTATAAGAACATTTAACAGTAAAGATGCGAAATTGCGAAGGTTAGCGTATAAAGCGATTTTAAATATTTATAAAGATACTGTTCCACCTCAAATAATCGAGGGTTTGAACGCGAAGGAATGGAAAATTAGGAGCTTTTGCGCAAGGGTTATCGGAGAAATTGGTGACGAAAATTTAATCGACGCACTTTTTGGTTTATTAAGTGATAATGATAGTAATGTAAGGGACGCAGCAATTGAAGCGCTATCAAAGTTAGGGAGCGAAAAGGTCATTGAAAGCGCAAAAAAGTTAACAAACGATATAAATTGGAAAACAAGAAGAGCAGCAGTTAAACTTATAATTAAAATTGGAGATGATGAGTCTACCGAATCTTTAATTGGATTAATTGGGGATAAAGATATATTTATTCGAAGTTGGGTAGCGATGTCGTTAGGAAAATTAGAAAATATTAGCGATATAACTCCCTTTGTAACGCTATTAAAAGATAGAGACCCTAAAATGAGGATTGCTGCAGCAAAAGCTTTAGGTCAAATAAGAGATAAAGAAGCTTTAAAATGGTTAGCTATATTACTATGGGACGACGATTGGAAAGTGAAGAAAGAAATTGAGGATGCCCTTAACGCGATCGACCCTAATTGGTTAGATTTAATTTAGTATAAGACATTGAGTTTAATATTTATTTATTTTTAATAATTTAGTTGCAACTAATTTTCTATTTAAAAAAGCTAGAATTATATATTTCTTTACTAAATTGATTAAATTCTTTATTTAGATTTTTATATACTAACAAACTTGAAAGAATCATTCAAAAAATTTTAAATATTTTCGAATCTTAATTAATTATTAAGAACATGAACGAAAGTTTATCATTAAATTCATCTGACGACGATGATGACATATGGAAGCTCGAGATACAAAAGGTAAAATCGTTAAAGAGACTTTTCCATCTGAGATGGTTTCGATTGTGGGAGATATTTTCGCGGGAATCGTTCTTTCTATTATAATAGTCTCTTTTGAGAGCTTTCTAATACTTATTCTAATTATACCTGCTTTGCTTTCGCTAAGGGGAAATTTAAGTGGTCCTTTTATAGCAAGAACTTCGAGAGATTTAATTATTGGAGAGTTTAACTTAAAATCGTGGTTTGAAAATGTACTAGCAACCTATGCTTTAGCCTTAATAACTGCGATAGCAATTGGAATTTTAAGTATATTTTTAAATCTATTACTAATCAGACTCTTTCTTTTTCATATTGGTTTGTTAATTGTTATACCAATAATTTCTATTCTATTGACATTATCAGTTTCAATTCCCTGTTCAACTGCCTTAAATTTCTTCGCGTTTAAGCGCGGTTTAGACCCAAATAACATTGTAAATCCAATAATGACAGCTATTGATGATTTTCTTACGGTTATTAGCTTCTATTTAGCAATTATTATGCTGGGGGTGCCATAATTTTGGATTACTTCAAAAAAATCTTTAAGGAATCTATAATAATCGTTGTCATTAGCTCAATTATGGGTCTTTTTTCAGGCACGATTTTATCCAACAATAAAGAGATTTTGTACGCCTTTCCAATCATTTTGTTAGTTTTACCTTCTTTAAATTCTTTAATTGGTGATATTTCTACTGTTTTAATTTCGCGCCTTACGTCACACCTATATTTAGGTACTTTATCTCCAAAAATACAAATTTCTGATAGATTAAAGCATGATTTTTATGGTTTACTTATAACAATTTTATTAAGCTTAGTTGCATTAATAAGCTTAGGTTACTTACTTGGAAGTGTAACTGGAATAGAAATCGTTAATCCGTTGTTGATAATATCTATTATAATTATTACTATTTTAATCCTTTTCGGCTTGATGTTTGTGCTATTATTTATTAGTTCCATTTTTATATTTAAAAAAGGTAAAGATCCCAATAATTTTTTAATCCCCATGGTTACATCTTTAGCAGATTTTCTAACACCTATGTTTATTATTATTTTTATACAAATATTTATTTAAAAACTTAAAAACGAGAGTGAGAAATTCAATTAAGCCTCAAGAAAAAAAAAGAAAGAAGAAAGAATTTCAATACCAACCTATATCTCTAAAAGATATTTTGAAAGAGATGAAACAAAAGATTGATCTAATGATTGACCTCGCTTATAGCGCGATTAAATTCAGTAGTAAAGAAATAGCAGATGAAACTACTAAAATCGAAAAACGTATCCACGAGTTAACTTTTCTGTTGAATTTACAAATTACTCAAACACAAACTGGGGGGTTTAAAGGAGCCAAGAGATTAGAGCCAATTGTGGTAATGGGTTATTCAATTGACAAAATCTCGGACGCTCTTGCGGATATCGCCTGTGTAGTTTACATAAATAGCGATATATCTGACTTTACGCAACTCTTTTGGGACGAAGTTCCTGAACCAATAGTAAAAATAAATGTTAAAGAATATTGCAAACTCATAGGTATGAATCGCCAAGACATACATTTTAGATCCCAACATGGAGTCGACTTAATTGCTATAAAAAGAAACGAAAATTGGTTATTTGATAAGAATGACATAATTGAAAAAGGAGACATCTTAATTATTAAAGGCGAGCTTGAACCGATTAAAGAATTGAAGAAATTAACTCTTGACGAAGAGGAGATTTGTTTCGATATTGATGAGGAAGAAAAGGAACCTGAATTTGATCTTACAAACCCTGAAATATTTGAGGAGATTCAAGAACTTAAAGGAGATTATGTATTAATTACAGATATCTCTGAAACAATGATAGAATTAGCACTTGCAGCGTTGTTCTTTAACAGCTATGAATTAGCAGAAGATGTAATCGAAATGGAAGCCTTAATGGATGGGCTTAATATAAATTTCGAGAAGAATCTTCTAGATTTTGCGCATTTAGTTGGCAGTCCAAGGAATCTGACGGGAATTATGCGCATAGTTTTTTCATGCGAATTAATAGCCGATGCCGCGGCTCACTTAGCTGAAACCATCTTAGAAGGGTTTGAACCACACATAATTATTCAGAAAGCAATTAAAGAAACAGCTGAGATTGTAGTTCGAGAAACATTGTCTGCAGATTCTTACTTTAAAAGCAAAACATACGATGAATTACAAGATCAACGATATAAACGAGGGTTCCATATAATTGCTCTAAAAAGAAAAGACAAATGGATATATAGTTTCAAATCGGATTTTGTTTTTGAAGTAGGTGATTTACTAATTGGTTTAGGACCTAAAGAGAGCGTAGAGCAATGGAGAAGATGTATACGACCAGAATCCTCGAAAGGAGAATAAAGTGGGGTAATAATATGAATTACGATAAAGGACACGAAAGGTTTATAAATACGATTCTTGAAATAGCAAATCAGATAATAAAAAATTCTAAAACAATTAACACTACACACGTTTTAAAATTAATTGATTTGATTAATCAAGTTAATTCTAACGATGGAACGATTTTTGTTTATGGAGCTGGGCGGTCTGGTTTCATAGGACGTTGCTTTGCTCAAAGATTAATGCATTTAGGGGTTAACTCTTGTTTTGTTTCCGATGCAATTACTCGTCGTTATAACAAAGAAGATTTACTTATTTTAATAAGTGGAAGCGGTGAAACTACCTCTCCCGTTGCTATAGCGCGAAAAGCAAAGGAAATAGGTGGAAAAATCGCATTACTTACAAATAATCCTGAAAGCACAACAGGAAAAATATCAAATGTTGTAATTAAAATTGAAGGCAAAAGGAAGGATGTAGCGGTTTCCCAAAAAACTTTAGCCCCATACACAACTCTATTCGACATCTCAGCGCTAACCGTATTAGATTCAATTGGAGCTGCATTAATGGAATTATTGGGAGTCACAGAAAAGGATATCGATAAACGCCATGCTTCGATTGAATAACTGAATAAATTTTATTAGTGTATTTTATGAACAAATATATTAAGATAAGATATATCTCAAAGGGGAAAGGAAAGGGGGCGTTTGCTAAGAAAGATATTAAAAAAAATACTATTATTGATGTAGCAAACGTAATTTTAATTCCCAACAAGGATTATAAGAAAATTAAGAAAACTGTCCTATATGATTATTGCTATATTTGGAAAGATCCCAGGCACAAACCAGAGTTTGATAATGCTATAACGCTAAGTATATCTCAGTTCATTAATCACTCTTTTGAACCTAACATCAAATATTTATATGATTATGAAATAAAAGCAATAGAGTTCTCTGCTATTAGAGATATTAAAGAAGGGGAAGAACTCACAGTTAATTATAATGGACTGGTTGACGATAAAAGTTCTGTGTGGTTTAATGTTCTTGATTAATGTAAAAAGTAAAAAAAAAGGAAACTGTTTATATATGAGAAAAATTGCAAAAATTAAAGTTATGAGAAAAACTTTAGAAAGTTTATATCACATAGCAGGTGAACTAGCTAAAAAACTTGGTAAGAAAGTTACCTTAGAGGATGCGATTGTTTATCTTTTAAAAATTGAATTACTAGACGTAAAAACATCGCCAGTTTTATCGGAAGTTGAAAGAGATAGGAAGAATTTTCTAATGATATTGGAACAAAAATTTTCTAAAGCGTAACCTGGGGATTTCAACGAATATGATTACAATGATATAGTGGGTTAAATCAAAATTTTACTTGATTTAGTACTATGAGTATTTTACTTTATTAAAGATCTAAGAACTTTTAAATTCATTACATCCTCTTTCATATCTTTACCTTTTGGAGTTTCTATAATTCCAGGGTGATCTCTAAATCTTTCATCGTTTAACAAGAATCCAAATGGTTCCTTGCCGATCTTTCCTTGTCCTATGTGAGTATGACGATCAACTCTCGAACCTAAATCTTTTTCAGTGTCGTTCAAATGGAAAGCAAATACGTATTTCAATCCAATAATATTGTCAAACTCATTCCACATTTCGTCATATTTTTTCTTGGTAGTAAAGTCGTAACCTGCTGCAAATGAATGGGCCGTATCAAAACAAACTCCAATTTTATTTTTATCTTTTATTTTATCTATAATCGTAGCTAAGTGATGAAATTTATTGCCTAAACTTTTGCCTTGCCCAGCGGTAGTTTCTAACAAAATTATAACTTTTGAACCTTTAGTTTCATCTATTAGTTTGTTTATTTGATTAGCAATCTGAATTAACGCTTCTTTTTTGGAGATTTCATCTTTATTGCTCATAGGAATAACTCCAGGATGCATGTTTTCGTATTCGATATCAAGTTGATCAGCTTTAATAAGCTCATCTAGCATAGCGTTATAAGATTTTTCCAATTTTTCTTTATCGATACTTGCTAAATTTATTAAATAACTATTGTGACTAATTATTGGCCATATTTCTTCTTTTAATTCTTCCTTTCTTTTTAGAAAATCGTTAATATCTTTTTTATTTAAAGGTTTTGCCGACCAAGACCGCACACTTCTAATAAATACTTGAATAGTCTCGCACCCAAGCTTTTTTCCCCTTTCAAGAGCCATGTACTTACCTCCTGTAACGCTCATGTGAGCACCTAACCTCATTTCAATCACGACTAAAAATTAATTATAATTTTAACACATAAAACTAATAATAATTTTAAAACAAAAAGAGGTAATAAATTCTTTTAATTAATGTTTTGGATCGGTAATTTCGAAGTCTAATTTATCTATTATCTCAATCAAGTCGATAACTTCAAAATTCATATCAAATTTATCGTTTGCGTCACTCAAATTCGTCCTACAAAAGGGACATACTGACGATATAACGGAAGCTCCTGTCGTATTTGCCTCCTCAAGCCTTTCCTTTGAGATCTCAACTGACCAATCGGGATAACCTATTTTTACGCCACCTCCAGCGCCGCAACACCAAGCGTTTTCCCGATTTCTTTTCATTTCTACAAGTTTAATTCCTGGAATTTGTTTGTACACTTCTCTTGGAATTTCGTAGACACCCATATGTCTTCCAAGATGGCAGGGGTCGTGATAAGTTACTGTTTTGTTATATTCTGATTGAAAATTTAATTTTCCATCGCCTAATAGCTCTTTAACTAATTCTACTGTGTGATATATCTGAAAATCGTAGTCAGCACCGTATTTTGGCCAATCCTTTTTTAACGTACGATAACAGCCCGCACATGATGTAATGACCTTTGACGCGCCCACATCGTTTATTTGAGCAATATTATAACTAATGAGGTCTTTAACAGAATTAATTTGACCCGTTCGCATTAACGGGCTACCGCAACAATGTTCGTCAATTAAAGTAAAATCAATATTAGCTTTCTTCAAGAATCTCAAAGTAGCGTCTCTTAAATTCTTTTGACGATAATTAGATGTACATCCGATATAATAAACCCATTCTGCTTTATCTGGTAAATCGTATTCTTTCTTCAAATCTTCATTATCTGAATTTTGTTCGCCATATGGATTGTACATCTCAGGGTTATCTGTGCGTTCAATTAAAGCCTTTTGCCTCTCAGGACAAAATCCCTTTTCCACTGCTTCTGCCCGAGCAGCTTCTATAATGTCTACCAGAAGATCGTTAAATTTATCAAATCTACAATTTTCAGAACAATTACCGCAAGTAGGGCACGCGTAAAGAACATTGGCTACATCTTGACTCCACGAGATTTCACCAGTTATCAATCCGTAAATTAACCACATCCTTCCACCTGTGGAATAAGTCTCAAATCGGAATTTTTTGTAGCTAGGACAATTAAAATCGGAATAATCATAGGTAAATTTACAATAACCACATCTGAAGCATCTATGCACTATATCTTTCCAATCTTGTTCAGTTTTTAAAGTCATTTACTTAACCTCCCAATTTCCTGGATTCATAATCCCATTTGGATCTAATAAATTTTTAATATTTTTTAGGAGTTTCTTGTAATTAGGATCCATCTTTTCTAGCATTAGTTGTTGTCCTACGATTTCTGCTTTCCACGGAATTCCTCCAATTTCAAGCACAGCTTTATTTGTATCGTGTAATGCATCTCGTGCATTTTTTATATCTTCTGGATCTGCGCGATTAAAAGAATACGAAATAAAAAACATCGCAGCATGACCTTGTCCTATAAGTCTAGCGCCCAATGTAGGAACGATTCCGTGTTTTAAAGAAATATCCGTGCCAATTTGAATTATTTCCGGGATTAATTGGAGCGGTATGTAAGCGCCAACGTATTCAAAGCCTCCACCTTTCCTAAAGTCTGCCGCTTTCGCTGCAAATTGTGGTTTTTCGAGAAATATATCTTCAATTCTTTTTGGAACTTTCATGTATCTTGATTTTCCTTTGCGATACATTTTCTTAAGGATTTTAGTTTTATTATTTAATTCTTCCTCTGATTCACCAGTGATATAAACGATAATAAATGTGTAGCCTTTCATCCAATCGGGTTTATCCTGAATTCCTAATAAAATATCCTCGGCTACATCCGTAAACGTTATGTTTGAGATTAATTCTGGGAGTACGTATGGGTCTTTACATAAGCCAAATATTATATCTCTCATCTTAGGTTTTGGGAATAATTTAATAGAGAGTTTTGTAATAATACCTAAGGTACCAAATGAACTAATAAATAAACCTATAAAATCTGGGATGGGGCCTCTCGTAAACCAATAATCTGAAACCGCACAAGAACCTAATTTATATAGTTCTCCATCGGGGAGTACAACTTCTAATCCATTAATCATAGCACCGTGATCTCCATATTTTTGAGATAGATAACCAGAACCATGAATTAGCGCGTTACCAGCTATCGTAACCGAAGGAGGTGCATCAGGAATAGGGGGTTGTAGCCTTGGATGATTCTCATTCAAATACGCTAAAAGTTGACCTGAAGTTACTCCCGCCTCTACAAGGGCAAACCGACTTAATTCGTTAACTTCAATTATTTTATTCATGCGTTTCATATCCATAACTATACCTCCTTTTACGGGAATTACAAGCCCACTTAAAGTTAAACCACCACCCATCGGAATTATTGGAACCTTTTCTTGATTTGCTAGTTTCATTATGTCTTGGACTTCTTTAGGTGTATATGGCATTACTACAAAATCTACTGGGCGAGGAAGTGATGCTCCCGGGTCTTGAGAGTAAATATATAAATCTCCCGGATTATTCGAAGCAAAATCTTTCCCAACAATATCTTCCAATTCTTTTAATATGCTTTTTTCATTCAAGATTTATAGATCGTTGCTGTAATTTTTAATTCTTTTTGATCTATTTGAATAAGAATTCAAATATTATAGTATTAATTCAAAATACTTTTTTTTCTATTTAAGTTTATAATTTATTAGAGTTTAAAAGAAATTTCAGAATGTTAATTGGAGAGTTTTTATTATATTAAAAATATATGACTATTCAAGGGAAAAAGGAAGGAAAATTTAGGCTAGAAGGTAGTATCCTACTTTTATTAGTTATTATTATATCAATATCTTTTGATTATTTTATTCTTAACAATCCCCTCTTGTATCTACTCTTTATTTTAGTTTGTATTCCTCCGTTTATTCTAAGTATTTTCCTTAAAGTAGAGCAAGATTTTATTGTTAAAAATTCGTCGAAAATCTTACTTATAATGGTAACAATAATCATAAGTTTCATCATAACAGTTGGTTTTTTTATTTCATCTTTGATAATTTTATTCATTTTAGTTGTTAGTTCTAACCTCTTACTTGTTAGTTGTTGGCACTTTTCGTTATCAATCTATAAGAAAAACAAATTAATCTTCATTTTTAGTGGTTTAGGATATTGTATTTTAAATTTATTTTTATGGTTTGCCTATTTTATTTTGAATATATTTACTTATTCGTTGTTATTTTATTACTTACTCGTTATTATTTTATTACCATTACTCCTCGCTTTAATTGGAATACTGTTAATAATCGTAGCAGAATTAAGTATGAAAAAAAAAGGTTTACTAAATTATATTTAAAAAAAGTATTATTCTCTCAATTTATCCCAGAATGATTTTAATTCTTCTTTAGCAAAACTATATTTAATATTGGATGGTATTGAAGGTTCTTCTCTGAAAAACTGCGGGACATCATTCATGTCTTGTGTAATACCTGCTTTTTCGTTAAATTCAATCTCTGTTTTTAGTATATTTTTTCCAATTTCGATTACATCATCTCTCGTTAAATTAAGATTGTACATAGCATTAATCGCACGAGCAATAAGTTCCATGTTTTCGTAACTAGGGCCAATAAAATAGCAGCACCCCATTGAATCCATGACAGTTGTATATAATTGTAATTCGTACGATAAGTCAAATTTACCTTTGTTTTCAGTTAATTCACCGTAATCTTTATTTTGGCTTGCAACTCTACCTGCTATAGCAGCTCCAGAAGTATGATCGGCGCCCTGTGGAGAAGTAGCGAATGTTACTCCCATCCCCTTAAATACTCTTGGGTCATAGCCAGAAATACCTTGCCCTTTTACTTGGGGAACTCTTTTTGCATTTAATTTCGCTCCAATATTTTTAACTCCATTTCCATACAATTGTCCTAATTCTGTGTTGTTCCTTATTTCTTTTTCTAAGATTTCAAAAACTTTTTGAGCGTTGCCCCATTCAATTTTTCCACAATCCATAGCAACTCCTACAGTACCACCAAATTCTATCGTGTCAATACCGTTATCGTCGCATAAATGATCAATTTTAGCCAAGCTATCTAGATCGTCAATCATTAAATTAGAGCCATTTAGCGCCATCGTCTCGTATTCAAGACTCGAAGTTAAGTGATTGCCATCTTCATCCACAACTAGATTAGAACATTTAATTACGCAGTTAGGAGAACAGGCTAATCGATCTTTACCTCCACGAGCCATTACAAGCTCATGAAGCTTTTCTCCGGTAATCTTTGCGATTTTATCAAAAGATCCCATACGAAAGTTTTTAGTAGGAATTCCTCGATATTCACTCATCGCCCGCATCAGTAATGATGTACCAAAGGTAGAAAAAACTTCTTTAGTTTTTGCTAAATTTTTTGCAAATGGAGTCGAAGTTTCTCTAAATTTTTTTAAATCGTGAATTTTAACTTTAGATTCTTTTGCGGGTTTAATTACTATAGCTTTAATTCCTTTAGAACCCATTACCGACCCTAGTCCACCACGTGCGGCGTGCCTGCTAGGATATCCTTCTAAATCGTTAGCAGCAATAGTAGAAGCTTTCATCATAAATTCACCAGCAGGTCCAATGGAGTAAATACCTACATTTTCTCCGAACCTTTCTCTTAACTTTCGATGAAGCTCGTAGTTTCCTAATCCTTTATATTCGTCGCCCTGTATTAATTCAATTCCATCGTCGGTAATTAATACAATTTTTAATTCTGAAGAATTATTTTGCAACACTAACGCCCTTATTCCATGCCTAGCGAGCATCATGGCACCTCTACCTCCGGCATTGGCTTCTTTAATACCATTGGTTAAAGGACTTTTACTCCCTGCTGAAGTACGAGCAGAATTTGGGAATGGACTTCCAGTAAGCGTACCATTTGCTAAAATAAGCTTGTTTTCTGGTCCTAATGGGTCGCAATTCGGTGGAACTTCGTCGTGAACGATTTGAGATGTCAATCCACGACCTCCTAAAAGAAGATATTTTGAATCGCTAGTTATTTCTTCGTAATCAATTTCGTTCGAATTAACATCAATTCTTACAATTTTCATAAGTAAAATAAAATTCGAAATTATTTTATCTTTACTTCCAAATTAATAAAATAAAAAAGAAAGATTTATAAAAATATATTTAAAATTTATCGTAATGTACTATCTTTTCGAGCGGCTTGCGTTCTTGAACTTCTCCTTTTTGTCTAATTGGGGATCCCAATGGAGTCAAAGCTAATACCCTATATTTATTAGGTATTTCAAGGACTTTTCTTACTTTTTCTTCACTAAAATTACCTATCCAACAAGTTGCCAAACCTTCAGCTGTCGCAGCTAATATCAAATGTTCAAAACAAATCCCACAATCTAACGTGAAATATTTAATACCACTAGGATTTGTTCCAGATCCTGTTTTAGCTATTACGCCAACAATGAACATAGGAGCATTGGTAAACTTTTTTAATTGCCCAACTGCTTTCCATAATTCCTTCACAGTTTCTGGTTCTTTAACAACAATATAATGCATACCTTGCATATTCGCCCAAGTTGGAGCCAACCTCGCAGCTTCCAAGATACGAGTAATTTTCTTTTCTTCCGGCATATCAGGTTTATAGACCCTGTAACTTCGTCTTTTTCTCACAACTTCGTAAAAATCCATTTATACACCAACTTAAAAATAATTAAATAATTAAACAGAAATTATTGATTATACAGTTTTTTAATAATTAAATAATTTATCCTATTTCTATTTTTGAACTTTAAAACTTTAAAATGTTATTCTTAATAATAATAATAATGATAATAAAAGGCTAAGAAATGAGTTAAACCTTATATTCTGCTTCCCATTACATTCCCCTATTATCACTTCTACAATTTTGAAGACAAAGATTTAAATTTATAACTTGGATATTATGATATTATTAAAGTCGTAACATGATCTAATTTTTGTATTAAATTTGCGTTAGATGGCAATTTTATCAATAAATTTTTGTGATGTATAATATGAATACCAATTACCGTGATCTAATAAAAACTAAGAATATTGATCAAGATAATTTGTCCTTAACAAGTATTATTAAATGTTGTGATAATCCATTAATTGAAGAACGTGATGGTAATAGAGTATGTCTTAACTGTGGTATGATAGCAGACCGAACTTATGTAGGAAATGAGCGAAGGGCCTATACTGTGGAAGAAATACAGAATCGCCGAAGAACAGAGCCCCGTTGGAGGGATTTTGGCCCGCGTACAATGCTCCCAACCACAAAGACCGACTCAAAAGGAAAATCAATAGGTCCTAAAGAGCAAGCTTTATTTTCTCGCTTATCAAAGATTCAAAATTCTCTAATTTCATCAATAGAAAGGAACTTCTGGGAAGCAAAACCCAAATTAAAAATGTTAACCTCGAAATTAAACATTCCAGAATATATTTCAGAAACGGCTTGGAAAATTTATAGTATTGTAGCTAAAAAAAAGTTAACAATGGGAAGATCTATTAATGGGTTTATAGCAGGTTCCTTATACGCCGCGATAAGGGTTCACGATTTCCCTCGATTATTAGACGAAGTCTGTGAAGCGTCCCTCACGCCGCGAAGAACAGTACATAGAAGCCTTTCAATGATTATTCGTGAGATTTTACCCGAATTGGGCTTAAGATATCAGCCCATTACGGCAGAAAAGCTTGTATTTCGATTTGGGAACGAGTTAGACTTACCCATGAAAGTTCAAAAAGTTGCTATAGAAATGTTGAGAATCGCATCTAGAAATGGGTTAGCGCGAACTGGAAAAGATCCAAAAGGTTTAGCCGCAGCATGTATTTATATCGCAGCTAAAGACGGAGCTATTAGAAAAACTCAATCCTTGGTGGCAGACATAGCTAAAATTACAGAGGTCACATTACGTAGTAGGGCAAAGCAGATCAAAGAAAAATTAAATTAACTTGATCTTTTAAATTATTTTATTTTAAATAGATTCAATATATTTTCCTATAAACTTTGTAAATTATGATCGTAGGAGAAATTATATGAAGCACGAACAATATGTCTGTAAAAATTGTATTTTAGTTGACGGTTCTTTTGGAATTGAATTAAATTCTGAAGGAATTTGTAATTACTGTGAAGACCCAGCTTACAAAACTACAAATTGGTGGAAAACTCAGATAACTGATAAAATGAGAGAAAAGGGCTTAAGAGATTGGAATTCTACTATTGAACTTATGCGCTCGCGCCAAGAAGAGAAGAAGTACGATTGTATTGTGGGCTATTCGGGAGGAAAAGATTCGACTGCTCTTTTATACACAATGGTACACGATTATGGGTTTAATCCGCTCGCAGTAACTATTGACTCAGGATTTATCCCTGATACTGCTTTCGAAAATATGAAAGATACTCTCAAAAAGATAAGCGTAGATCACATTGTAATCGATGGCGCGAAAGAAACATTTAGAAGATTGTATCAATGGATATTTATGAATCAAGACTCAAATGATTTGACCTTGACGAGAAATCTATGCGATAATTGTGGTAATTTAGTTCATAGTTTAGTTGTACGAGAGGCTGTAAAACGCGAAATAGATATTATTTTATTCGGATATTCCCCCGATGAGATTAGGAGGTATTTTTACGAAATTCCACAACATGAAATAGAACACGATTGGAAGCCAAGCTTTATTAATCGAGAGCTTTTTACAGAAGAAGATAAAAAGCATTACTTTACGCCTGAATCTTTCGAAAATCACACCGTTCCTCGAATAATATTACCATATCACGTAATAGATTATAACGAAGAAGACATAATTCAGCTGATAGAATCCAAGAATTTAGTAAAGAAAGGGAACTCAAATACCCTCAAAACTAGTTGTCACGTTATCGCCGCCGCCCTTTTTTACGACTTGAATCGATTTGGGGCTCTTCCGTACGCCCTGCAATTCGCTGAATTGATCCGTCAAGACCCGAGTATTAGAAAGAAATGGTTGATCACTCTGAAGCGCTTAACGCCGATGATTCGAGATGGAAAATTCAACGAATCGGGAGTAAATTTTACTTTAGAGAAAATAGGGCTTAGTAGAGAAATACTTCTTTCAATAATACAAAATAAAGTCAATCAAGACCCTAATCGGGATAAGATTATAAGAAATATAAACTTGTTTTAAATCTCTCTATAATTTTCATTAGGTTTTATATCCTTTTTTTTCTTTTTACTTGATATTTTTAATATTATCCTTTTTAGTTTTAGTTCTATTTAAGTGGATAAATAATTATAACCTAACTAATCATAAACTATATGAGGAATTCTGATATCATCATCTTTTTATATGATAAAGTCATATAATATAATATGGTAATATCAAATTCAAGTCCTTTAATACATCTAACCAGATTAGGAAAGATAAGCTACTTGTTTAAGTTGGTAAAACATATAAATATCCCTAAAGCTGTATTCGATGAGGTCGTAGTAAAAGGAAAATTGAAAAATTATTCAGAAGCATTTACTATTGAGAGATTTATTAAAGAAGACAAAATTATTGTCATTAATGTAGGTTCATTTGATGAATCATTATATCCTCCACTCGGTAAAGGAGAATTAGAAGCACTTGAATTAGCTAGAATGAAAAATGATTTGTTATTAATTGATGAAAAGAAAGCGCGAAATTTGGCTCAAATTCTTCAGATTGAACACCAAACAACTATAGCAACTATTTTTGAGCTTTTAATCTCAAAAAATATAGATTTTTCTGAATATAAATCAAACATAAAACTTTACGCAGAAAATAGTTGGGTTTCTGCAGATATTATCCAAGAATATATAGAGAAAGGTGAGGAATATGGGAGATAAAATATCTATCATTCTTCCAGATGATTTGAAGGAAGAAATTGATAAGCTAAAGGAAATTCATAAAGAGGAACAATCCTCGTATATAAGAAAGTTATTATGGAAAAGTATTGCTCAAGAGAAATTGGATTATGCAATAAATCAATATCTTGATGATAAAATATCTTTAGGAAAATCATCCGAGATCGCAGGAATTTCCATATGGGAAATGCTTGATGAATTACATAAAAGAAATATTACATTAAAATATAAAATTTCAGAAGCAAAATTAGAAATTGAGAAGTTATTAAAAAAATACGGTAGATCAAAATAGTTTTACTATTTAGATGGTGTACCTATAATTTCGTTTGGAAATTACTACATACTATTTACATTCATAACGATACTTTGTTTTATTATCTTGGAAAAACAAAGGAAAAATTAACCATAACCCCTTTTTTTTACTTTTTATTGTATTACAAAAATGGATGGAAAAAATTAAGGATTTTCGTAAATTACTATTGTTCTTGAGAAGCTTTTTCATTTTGAATAAGGAGCATCCATTGAAGACCAATTGCGCCAAAAATTAAGCCAGAAATCAAAATAGTACATACAACAACAATAAAATAAACCCACATTATAGCTCCGATTACAGGTGTAATAGTAGGCGAATATAACGCGTTTTGAAACGTAATTGTGGTTGACCCCGTACTAACTATATTGTTACCCAATAAAACAATAAAGCTCATTTTGATAAAACCGCCAATTACAAAAAACAAACCGATAAGTAGCATAAACTTGGCGAGATTATAATTTTCAATGATTTGTTTCTTTGCAACTCTGTATATTGAAAAAGTTAAGGTGATGAATGCGCAAATTACGCATAATAAAAATATCCACAAAAGTGGTGCGTGAATAGACATATACCCTGATTGAAATATTACGTTAAAAATAGTAAATTGTTGAGTATCTAAATTCATACTAATTACTGTGCTAAAAATAATAAGATCAAGCAGTTCTACTATTAAAAGTACAAATAAACTGACGCTAAAAATTGATAACCATTTTAAAATGACTTTACGTTCCATTTTAATCTCTCATTAATTTCTTTAAAATATTAAAATATTAAAATCTTTTATTTAATATTTAATTTGATGGTTTTTTATAAAAAGTTATAAATTTAAAACTAATATTTTTTTTAACTAGAAATTAATTAATTGATCTTTTTTGAACGATAAAAAAAAAAATGGTAAGGAATTAACCGCTTGTACCCATAAAAATGTAAAACAAGAAAGAGGGTACTTTGTGTGCCAAGATTGTGGTATAATCTTAGAAGATTACGTCGCTTTTGAACCATCATCTCCTTCAAACTATTTTTCTGATTCCCGATTAGAATATGAAAGAAAAATTCGAACAAGTAATTCTAAAGCAATTCAGGATCCAAAGACAAAAAAACGATACGACCAAATCAATACTTTAAACATATGGTTTCGGGACTATCAAAGTAGTTTTGCTGAACAGAAAAAGACGATTGACTTGTTAAAGGGTTATGGTATTGGTCTAAATATAGATTCTGTAAAATATCAAGAAATTAAAGCAAAATATTTGCTATATAACAAATATCATAGACAGACATACGAAAATATGGTCATAATCTTTCTCGCAATAGTATGGATGAAGATAAAAGAAACTACAAACGTGAGAATTGAAGAATTTATAAAAATAACGAGAGAATTAGGGCATAAAATAAACAAAAAGATGCTTAATAACGCCATGGTAAAGGTGAAAAGAACAGAAAAAAGGCTGGAAATTGCCGAAAGTTATCCTAATTTAGAAGAACAGATAAAAAATAAAATTAAAATCTTGTTCCAAAAAGATTTGAATAATATATTATTTAAAGATGTCAAACAACATTTTTCCAATAAAATGGAATACAACAAATTGAAATTAAATATGCAGTTAATATCAAATAAAATTTTAAACAAAATCACCTACGAACAAATTCAAAATTTGAATTATAAAGCATTTACCGCAGGTTTAATCTATTATATTGGCCAATCCCTAGAGAATCGTAAGATTTTTACTCAAAGTATTGTTGAACGCACCAGTCGATTCTCAAGTACGACAATTAGAAAAAAATACAATGAATTAAAGGAGATCTTAGGGGACCCGCAAGAGTTAGACCTTTAAATTTTTCACTCGTTTAAAGAATTGTGGAAAGAATGCATAATTAATAAGGTTTAAATCAATATTTTTTATTATTATTCGATTAATCAATTAAAAAAGCATTACATAGAGAAATGAGTCAAATCCAAGTTCATTCTGAAGAATTACTAACTCAATCAATAGATGAATTAATTACAGAATTTCAAACAGATCCTAATAATGGTTTGAAGTCTTCAGAAATAGAGAGTAGATATCTTGATTTTGGTTACAACGAGTTGCCTAAAATTAAGAAGTCTTTATGGAAAATTTATTTGGCTCCAATTTTTAATTTTTTAATTATTATTTTAATTATATCAGGAACAATTATTTTGATTCTTGGCTCCCCAAATTCTACGATTATAACATTTGCTGTAGTCATTATGAATTCGACAACGGTAATTGTTCAACAATTCAGAGCCCAAAAAGCGCTAGAATCCTTAAGAAAAATCGCTGCTTTAAAGGCAACTGTTTTGAGGGATGGAATTCAATTTGAGATTCCTACCAGGGAACTCGTACCTGGAGATGTTATCTTATTAAAACAAGGCGATAAAATCGCTGCAGATGCTAGAATTATCGAATTTACTAATCTAACGATCGATGAAGCTCCACTTAGTGGAGAGAGTGAGCCTATAGAAAAAAGCAGAGCTCCTCTCGAAAATAACAGAGTACCCCTCCAGAAACGAACTAACATGGTGTTTATGGGGACATACATTCACACAGGTAGGGGAAAAGCCTTAGTGGTTGGAACGGGAACAAATACGGAGATTGGTAAAATCTCGAATCAATTAAACGAAATGGGTAGCATTGAAGATATACCATTGACGCGTAAATTGAATAGGTTAGGTTATATCCTTGGATCTATAGTTATTATAAATTTAATAATCTTAATTACCTATAAATTCGTGCTTTTAGGGATAGAAGGCAATTTTTATGGAGATTTTATTAGCGATGCCTTAATAAGTTCGATCTTAAGGTCAATGAATATCATGCCCATAAATCTACCGCTCCTTACAACGCTTGTTCTCGTAACTGGCGTATTAAATATGGCTCAAAGTGGGGTAATTATAAAAAATTTAGCTTCTATTGAATCTCTTGGTAGAGTTTCGGTAATTTGTGCAGATAAAACAGGAACCATTACCAAAAACGAAATGACTGTAGAAAGATTTTGGATAAACAATAAAGAATATAAAGTTTCAGGTTCAGGATATGATTTTCAAGGAATAATTCTTGAAAATAACAACCAAGTCGAGTTAAAAGATAATCTTACGTTTCAAAAATTTATTGATTCAATCGTATTAAACAACAATGTTAAATTAATATACGAAGATGTTAAAGTTCGGCTAAAAAATGTAAACGAGATGGCCGTCAGAAAAGCTTTGGGATCACCAACAGAAGCAGCATTATTAGTACTATCTGAAAAAGCAGGATATGTTGTTTATGATATAAAAGATAAGTACAAAGTTTTGAAAGAATTTTCATTCAGCTCTGAAATTAAACGAATGACTACTATATGTAAACATAAATCAAATCCTAAGGACATTTTTGCTTTTACTAAAGGTGCTCCCGAAAGAATCTTAGAAATATCAAAAGGAATCGAAATCAACGGCGAAATAAAAGCATTAGACGAGGATTTAAGAAATGAACTTTTAAAAAAAATTCAATTGCGAGCCAACCAAGGATACCGAACTTTAGCTGTCGCTTATAAGAATATCGAGAAAATTAAAGATTTAAATAGTTTAAATAGAAAAAAAACTGAAACCAATCTAATTTTTTTGAGTTTCGTTTCAATATTAGACCCACCACGCCCAGATATAAGGTCTGCTGTCGAAGAGAGCGAATCTGGCGGTATAACAACCGTTATGATCACTGGAGACCACCCAGCAACCGCTAAAACGATTGCCGCACAAATGAGAATTTATAAAGAAGGAGATTTAGTAGTAGAGGGAGCCGATATTTCCAATTTAGACGATAAAGATTTCAATAACGTTTCAGTTTTTGCAAGAGTCGATCCTTCCGACAAAGAAATAATCGTAAAAAAATATCAATCACAAGATCGCATTTGTGCTATGACTGGAGATGGAATCAACGACGCCTTAGCTTTAAAACTTGCTAATGCCGGTATAGCTATGGGAATTACGGGAACAGATGTAGCGAAGGAAACTGCAGACATGGTCATAAGCGACGATAACTTTTCATCGATAATCAAGGGCGTAAAAATTGGTCGCGGCTTATTCGCTAAAATTCGCACCATTATATATTTTTTCATCTGTTTAAACATAATGGAAGCAACCATATTTTTTACCTACGAATTCATCCCATTCTTCAATTTGTTCAGTTCAGAATGGCAACATATTTATATTTTTGGAATAGTTCACTCACTTCCGTCTCTAGCCTTGGTAATCGATAGACTCCCTTCAGATGTAATGAAAGAGCCTCCTAGAGACGAACAACAATTATTAAACAAAAATATGTGGATTATGATGTTAATTCAAGCGTTATTAATGGGAATAGGCTTGGTTTTAATACTCCAACTAACATTAGGGGGAATAATTCCATTAAATGAATGGAACATTAACCCAAATATTAGCTATATTCCGATTGGGGCTACTCCCAACGAATTAATTGCTCAAAAAGCAAGGACGATGTTCATCACGACGTTATATATAGTTGAAACGACATTTATCTGGACTTTTAGGCGCCCAAATAAATCTATTTTAAAAAGTTTGAAAAAAGAATTCTGTTTTTCTTTGCTAATTGTGAGTCTATTTACCCTAACTTTACACGCGCTCTTTATTATATTCTCGTACTCGGTAAATTATTACGTGAACGATGTATTCGGTTTAAATTTTCAAATCAACTTCTTATTTCTAAGTGGAACAGATTGGATAATGTGCATTTTATTTGCATTACCAGGATTAATTGGAATCGAACTTTTGAAGTATTTATTTAGAAAAAAAGATATCATTTTCTAATATTTTTTTATTCTTGTAGAAAAAACACATAAAATAAAAACAATTATTTCTATAGTCTATTTATTATAACTATTTCATTTTTTAATTTAATTATAAAATTTCATAAAAAGTTGCGGGAGAAATCTTAATGGAAGAAATTTATTATAATCTAGAGTTAGAGCAAATCTATAAAAAGTTCCAAACAAATCCTAATAGTGGATTAACGACCGACGAAGCGAAAAAAAGGTTAGAGCTTTATGGCTTAAACGAAATACCAAAAGCGTCTAAAGGGTTTATTAAAATTTACCTTGCTCCCTTATTCAATTGGTTAATTGTAATTTACTTAATAGGCGCTCTATTCTTGTTTTTGGCCTCTTTCTTTGGTGGCGAAGGTAATATGGGCTTTATTTTATTAACTCTTGGGATTGTAGGTCTTAATTGTATAGTTGCTATTATTCAACAATATAGAGCTACTAAAAAACTAAAAGCTTTAAGAGAAATGACAGCACCAACATCCACAGTTATTAGAGATAGCCAAAAGATAGATATACCAACAAAAGAGGTAGTAATTGGCGATTTATTAGTATTAAAACAAGGCGATAGGATTCCAGCAGACGGAAGATTAATTAATTCTTCCAATTTAGAGGTTAATGAATCTAGCCTTACTGGCGAATCCGAACCTGTAAGAAAGCTTCAAGAAGGTATAGCTTTAGGAAAAGAAGATATTTCAATTGCCGACCAGAAAAATATGACCTTTTACGGAACTTTTATCGCAACTGGCAATGCTACAGCAATCACAGTAAGGACAGGTAAGGACACTGAAATCGGAAAAATATCGCAAGGGTTAGAAGAAGCAGGAACAAGCGAAATACCTATAAGAGAAAAGATGAACAACTTCGGAAAATGGTTGGGAATTATTGTAGCCGGATTTTGGCTTCTTATAATATTGATTGTATGGGGGGCTACTGGTGAATTAGAATTCGTAAAAAGTTTGAATTCTGCTATGGATCTACTTCCAATTAACATCCCTCTTCTTGTGACAATTATTTTACTTACGGGAGTTTTAGCAATGGCTCGTCATGGCGTTATTGTTAGGAATCTAGCCTCAGTAGATAGTTTAGGCCGAGTTAGTGTAGTTTGCAGCGATAAAACGGGCACTCTAACGAAAAATCAGATGAGTATCCCATATGTTTGGACAAATGGGGCAACTTATAAGGTTACTGGAAGCGGTTATAACCCTGAAGGCGAAATAATATTAGTTGACGATCCAAAAAATCCAGTTTATGTGAAACACATTGATGACTTTCCACAGCTTAAACTATTATTAATTTCGGGATTCTTAAACAATAATTCCGCGTTAGTAAAGAATGAAATTGAGATTTCAGGTAGGATTATTCCAAACTGGACAGTCATTGGCTCTCCAACGGAGGGCGCCTTAATGGTTATCTTCCAAAAAGGCATGGGTGATTATATCCTTGAAGAATTTGAATATTTTAAAGAATATCCTTTTGATTCAAAAGTAAAAAGGATGACTAAAGTTTACAAGAAAGAAAAAAAGTTTTACTCCTTCACTAAAGGTGCAAGCGAAATCTTAATTCCTTTGTGCAATAAAGTCTTATATAAAAACCAAGAATTAGATTTCACAGATGAAGTTAAAGATAAAGTAATGAAAATAGCAAATACCTATGCTGAAAGAGGATTTAGGATTTTAAGTTTATGTTATAAAAAATTAGATATAATTCCCCCTGAGGACGATAGAAGTAGGGATTTGTGCGAATCAGATATGATTTATATCGGTTTTGTAACGATTTTAGATCCACCCAGAGATGGTGTAAAAGAGAGCGTCGAAGAATGTCACTCTGCTGGAGTCGATGTGGTAATGATCACCGGAGATTCACCCGCTACTGCAAAAGCAATTGCTAAACAAATATCTATTGTTCAAAATAATGACGATATTGTATTAGAGGGTAAAGATATAAACAAAAATCGTTCTTTTTTAGATTTTAAAAGAATTAAAGTATTTGCTAGGGTATCCCCTAAACACAAACAAGAGATTATAACAAGATATCAAAATGCTAATAAAGTTGTCGCTATGACGGGAGATGGTGTAAATGACGCGCTAGCTCTAAATATGGCAGATGCAGGCGTAGCTATGGGTATACAAGGAACTGACGTTGCCAAAGAAGCGAGCGACATGGTAATAAGCGACGATTCTTTTACCTCAATCGTAACAGGAATAGAAGAAGGTCGAGGTATTTTTTCTCGTATTAGAGCAGTTGTTTTCTTTTACATAGCAATTAATGTATTCGAGGGTATAGTCCAATTTATTTTATCTATAATATTAGGCTTCCCATATTTTTTAGACGAAGTTTTCTACTATCAATGGATCTTTCTTGCTATTACAGTACACATGTTTCCAGGTCTTATACTAACTTTCGATACAACATCTAAAGACGTGATGAAGCAAAAACCTCGCAACGAAGAAGAAATTCTTTCTAAACACACGATGATTTTATTGTTTGCTTTCGGGGCTTTTTTATCTCTCAGTATGATAGTAGTTTACTTTACAACCATTACTGGAATTTATCCAATTTTTCCAGAGAATACAAATTTTGGAGTTTGGGACGGTGCTTATCTTTTTTCACCTGAGACGCTTCCTTTATATAGCGATGGAGTTTTATTGAACGAGGTAAAAGCCCTAACGATGTTAATGGTAACGATTTTCTTCTGCGAGTCGTTTTTGGTGTTTCAGATAAGAAGACCGAATAAATCTTTGATAAAGAGCATAAAAGAAGATAGTACTAAATTCATGTACTTATTAATTGGATTGTTATTCGGTTTATTCCTTGTGCTAATGTACGTTCCTGGAGTTCAAACTACCCTTGCCTCGGTGGGATTAAATTTAATGTTTATGTATCTTACTTGGTTGGATTGGTTAGTATGCTTTTTAATTTCGCTAATCTGCATAGTATCTTTTGAATTAGCTAAATATTTCGCTCGAAGAAAGGGCATCTATTTCTAATCTACTTTTTATTTTATATCTTACTGTTTTTATTCTTTATCCGTTAATTTTTTAAAATTTGTAGAAATCTTAGTATTTATGATAAAAGGAAAGCGAATTAAATTTGCTCCTCTTGATAGAAAACACATCGATGTTTTTCTAAAGTGGTTTAACGACCCCGAGATTACGCAATACTTACTTATGTATAAACCATTGACCAGAGATTGGGAAGAAGAATGGTTTGATGCGCTTAAACACAAAGAGAATGCCATTTATTTCTCAATACTTTTATTAGACCAAGAGGATCCTGAAAAGATCATTGGAAATTGCACAATTCAAGACATAAACGCCAAAAATAGAGCGTGTTCGTGTGGTATTACTATTGGAGAAAAAGAATACCATGGTAAAGGTTTGGGAACAGAAGCGATGGAAATGCTCGTAGAATATGCTTTCAACACATTAAATATGAATAGGATCGAATTAACTGTTTACGAATTTAATATTCGTGCATACAAATCTTATCAAAAAGTAGGCTTTGTCGAAGAAGGAAGAAAACGACAAGCAAGATATCATAACGGCAAGTATTACGACGAAATAGTAATGGCAATCTTAAGAGAAGATTGGGAGAAGAAATTAAGGGGGTAAACCAAGTAATTTTTAGACTTATTTTTAAAACATATTAATTTTTAAAATAATTAATATTCAATTCACTAAGGTTATTTTAAATAAAAAAAAGGTATAATTACATGAATAAATCGATAGTTTCTATTGTTAAATACGAAAAAGGATCGGAATCTGTTCGAAAAGCCGTTGAGCTTGCTAATGGTTTCGAAAATCTTGACCCAAGCGCGAAAGTTTTCATAAAGCCTAATTTAGTTTATTGGAATAGGCACTGTGATTTTCCGAAGTGGGGTATGCTAACAACATCGAGCGTAATGGAAGAAATCCTAATATTACTGAAAGAACACGGTGTTAAAGATATTACCATCGGAGAAGGAATAATCACAGAAGACCCTAAAGATAGGGAAACTTCTAAAGACGCCTTCGAAAAGCTTGGATATAACCTTTTCAAGGAACGATATGGCGTTAAAGTATACGATATTTTTGAACGCCTTTTCGAAAAAGTAGAGCTTGCCGAAGGTGTAACCGCAAAAATGAATTCAGATATGCTTCATTCAGATTTTTTAATAGATGTCCCCGTTCTCAAAACTCACGCTCAATGTGTTGTCAGTTTAGGTTTAAAAAATTTGAAAGGTTTGAATAATATTCCATCGCGTAAAAAGTTCCATGGTGACGATCCAAAATACACTCTTCATTATAATGTGTCTAAACTAGCGAACAAAGCACCACCGAGTCTTACTATTATCGATGGAATTTACACGCTTGAAAGAGGTCCAACTTTTGACGGTAAAGCCCATAGAAGCGATATAATAGTCGCATCTACTGACATCCTTTCAGCAGATTTAGTTGGTTCGAGTTTATTAGGCATTGACCCTATAGCCGTCCCTCATTTGGTTCAAGCGGCTAAAGATAGAAATCGCCCTATTGATTTATCAGACATAGAAGTTAAAGGAGAAAGTATCGAAAATCTTGCCGTTCACCATGAATGGGAATTTATATATAAGAATAATAACACATTACCTCTTTCTTATGCTAAAGCGGGTATTAGCGGAATAATATATCGTAAGTACGACGAAACAATGTGTACATACTGCAGTTTTCTTAATGGAGTTCTTTTAATGGCAATTAAAGAAGCTTGGAAAGGAAAACCCTTCGATAATGTCGAAGTTTTAACGGGGAAAATAATGGAGCCAACTCCGGGAATGAACAAAACAATTTTGCTTGGACAATGCCAATACAATAAGAATAAAGACCATCCTGATATCAAAGAACTTATAGCGATTAAAGGATGCCCTCCCGAAGTTGACACCATACAAGAAGCGCTGAAAAAAGCGGGGATTCGAGCTCCGTCTTATATCTTTAAAAACATAAAAATGGCTCCACTGCTATTCTTAGGAAAATATAAGGGCAAGCCTGAATTTGAAGAACACTTCTATCAAATAAATTAAAAATCTTTTATTTTCTAACTAATTAGGACTAACACCGCCCATGTAAATCGATTCACAATTGATAACCTTCCAACCTTGATCAAAACCAGCAGAAGCTTCAAAAATGGCTATATTTTCTAAATCATCCAAATAATCTTGAACTTCCTTAATATACTTTTATCTTCTTTTTTAATTTATAGAGTCGTAGAACATGAATAATTATTTATTTAAATCCATTACAATAAGATTTGACATTTTTGGGTAATACTTCGTGATTATAACCATTCTACTAAATAACAAAATTCAAAGTTGGTTCAAAAATTTAAAAAGTATAGATTTTTAAATAAATAGAGTTAATTTTATTTAATTGAAATCGAATATATTTTAGAAATTACAATGGCAGATTATGATCCACTTTTCTATGAAAAGTTATTTAGTTTCATCAAGTATTTAGATAGCTTTCGTTTGGGAAGTTTAATAGAAACAATTACATATCTACTTGTAGCACTGTTAATTTACCATGGATATAAAAAATATGGAAGGAAAAAAATAACACTTTTCTTCTTAGGTGGTTTTTTTTTAACGGGGGTGGAAGAAAATTTCATGGTCATTCAAGGTTATTTTTACTTCTTCGGTGGTCCAACATATTATTACAATTTTCATTCCTACATGTTCTGGATCGGAGCTATTCCCCTTGTAGTTATCTGTGCGTGGTTCATATTGACATACGGTTCGTTTCAAATAGCTGAAATGATCGTTTCGAATGAATCAAATAAAGCCCTTTTAAAAAAATTATTACTGGCGGGATGGATGGGCACATCCATAGATTTCGTAATCGACCCAATCGTTATTAGAAGATATGCCTGGATTTGGCTAAATGTGAAAGAAAATGCCGTTTGGTTTCTCCAAGTACCTGTAACCAATTTCATTGGGTTTTTCCTGCTTGTTGTTTCATTTAATTATTATTTCGTGTGGTATTGGGAAAAATATACCCTCAGACATGATACTTGGTCGTCAATAAAGACAAATGGAGTATATTTTATATTAGTATTCTTGCCACTATTATTTGTTATTGGGATCATCATAATTTGTGCAATTGTATTTACGCCATTGAAAGGGATCGATTTCTCATGGTGGCCGTGGTTGAATTAGATATGGAAGGATAAACTATGAAAAGATTAGAAAGAAATGTAAAATTTCTACCATTTGTTGGGTATTTGGGCTTTTTTTTAATGCAAGTTATAGTTGGACTTCTAATGATTTCAGGATGGCTGCCTTCTAATGCTG